>Ga0206813_1089_pt1 | contig 22021 bp, 16 predicted proteins | sample Alteio_BWOrgCont_92_FD_152856 | JGI IMG/M metagenome (GOLD analysis project Ga0206813, IMG submission 152856) | Enriched cells from forest soil in Barre Woods Harvard Forest LTER site, Petersham, Massachusetts, United States -... | ecosystem: Environmental > Terrestrial > Soil > Temperate forest >...
CGCGGGCGGTGGAGCAGCTGCGGGCGACCGGGCGTTGCGAGGTGTACGAAAAAGTTTATCTGGCGAAGGATGGACGGCGGATTCCGATTTTGATTGGGGCGTCGGTGATTGACTGGGCTGGCGGGGAGCCTGAGGTGGCGGCATTTATGACGGACCTGACTCCGTTGAGGATGGCGGAAGAGGCGCTGCGGCGGGCGAATGAAGGATTGGAGCGGAAGGTTGGGGAGCGGACTGCGGCTTTGGAAACGGAAGTGGCTGAGCGCAAGCGGATGGAGATGAGTTTGCGCGAACTTTCTGGACATCTGCTGAACACGCAGGACCAGGAGCGGCGGCGCATGGCGCGCGAGCTGCATGATAATGCGGGGCAGACTTTGTCGGTGCTGGCGATGAAGCTTGACGGGATTGTAATGGCTTGTGGTGACAAGGACAGCCGGCTCGCGGCTATGGCTTCGGAAGCCAAGAAGTTTTCTGATGATCTTTCGAAGGAGATACGGACGCTGTCGTATCTTTTGCATCCTCCGCTCTTGGATGAAGTGGGATTGGAATCGGCGATTCGGTGGTATGTGGATGGGTTTTCGGAGCGTAGCAAGATTCGTGTGGAGCTGATCTTGCCGCCGCGGATGGAGCGGTTGCCGCGGGATTTGGAATTGGTGCTTTTTCGGGTGGTGCAGGAAAGTTTGACGAACGTGCATAGGCATTCGGGAAGCGAGTCGGCGAAGATTCGGGTTACCCGGGTGCCGGATTTGGTGGTTTTGGAGATTAGCGACAGCGGGAAAGGTATTTCGACGGAGAGGCATCGAGGATTGAGTGGGGCGAAGGCGGGAGTGGGTGTGCGAGGGATGGAGGAACGGGTGCGGCAGTTTGGCGGGACTTTGCAGATTGCTTCGAGCGGGGAGGGGACGATTGTTACGGTGAATTTGCCGATCGGTCCGGATGAAAAGTGACGCGAGTGGGTGAACTCCTGCGTGTTCGAGCATTGCCGAGCAGGTTCCTGTGGCAAATATTGTGAAAATACCGTAAAATTTGGGATTGTCTTGATAGAGCTGGCCCCACCTGAGCGGGTCTGCCTGGAAATTACGAACATGAATCCGATACTTGCTAAGGCACAACACGCGCAGTTGCGCAAAGATTTGCCGCACTTCCGTCCGGGGGATACGGTGCGGGTGAATGTGCGCTTGAAGGAAGGCGATAAGGAGCGCATCCAGCCGTTTGAGGGCGTGGTGATGCAGCGGCGGGGGGAATTGGCTGGGGCTAGTTTTACGGTGCGGCGGGTTAGTTTTGGGATTGGGGTGGAGAGGATATTTCCTTTGCACTCGCCGATGATTTCTACGATTGATGTGGTGCGGCAGGGGCGGGTGCGCCGGGCGAAATTGAATTATTTGCGCGGGCGGAAGGGTAAGGCGGCGCGGATTAAGAGGGTGGAACGCGTCGTTGAGGTTGCGGAGACGGCTAAGGCTTAGTTGCCGCGAACAGAAATTCAGATTTGGAAGGGCCGAGAGCGTTTCGGCCCTTTTTTATTTTTGTTGCTCTGATAGAATCCTCGACCGATGGGGGGACGGCTCTGCTCTTCTCGGTACGAACGGATTGCGCGACAGCGTGGGTGGCAGCGTATCGCTGGAATTGACGAGGCTGGGCGCGGATCTCTCTTCGGTCCTGTAGTCGCGGCGGCGGTGATTTTGAATCCGCGGCGGCGCATCGTTGGGTTGGACGATTCCAAAAAACTTGCGGTGGACCGGCGTCTGGAATTGGCGCCGCGGATTCGCGAGCATGCTTTGGCCTGGGCGGTGGCGGAAGTGGACGCGGCGCGAATTGATGCCTGGAATATTTATCAGGCTAGCCGGCAGGCTATGACTGCGGCGTTTGAGGCTTTGGCTTTGGTGCCGGATTATTTGTTGATTGATGCGATGCAACTGGATGTTTGTTGCGAGCAGATGTCTTTGATTCATGGGGATGCGCGATCGGTTTCGATTGCGTCGGCTTCGATTTTGGCTAAGGTGGAGAGAGACCGGATTTTGATTGAGTGGGATTCGGTTTATCCGCAGTATGGATTGGCTAGTAACAAGGGTTATGGGACGCCGGATCATTTGGAGGCTTTGCGGGTGCATGGGCCTACCAAGTTGCATCGATTTTCTTTTGCGCCGGTGAGGGAGGCGCGTTGTTGGGCGGCTGGGGCGACGCAGGTAAGTTTGCCGTTGGCGGTGGATGCGGCGGCGGCTGAGTGAGTTTGGTTATTGCGACGTAACGTTTGAAGCGGATTGCGGGATTCTTCTGTTGTGGTTACGGTACGGTCATTCCGAAAGGGCGCAGCAAGCGGCGCCCCTACTAAGAAAAACAACTGCTACGGCAACCTCGACGAAATTCTTGATTTCTCAACCTGAGATATGCGTTTGGCCTGTCCTAAACCTGGCCGAACGGCGGGAGGGTCTGAAGAACCCTCCCCTACGGGGCCCGACTGCACTGTTGTCGCTCCCGAACATTGGGGCTTGCCGTTCGTTGACCGTGGTTTTCTTTGCGTGCTACGGTTGGACTTCTGCACTTTTCCGCTGAACGTTAGGCTAGCGGGAATGTGAGTGCGGCCAACGGACCATGGCATTCAATAAAAGTAAGGCGCTGGAATCGGCACTGAAGTCTCTGAATCAGGGGCGGGTGCCGGACGCTATCCGCGAGTATCAGCAAATCCTGCGACAGGATGCGAAAGATCAAGTCACCTTGATGACGCTGGGGGATTTGTTTGTGCGTCAGGGCGACATGCATTCGGCTACGCAATATTTCGAGCGGTTGGCGCAGGTTTATTTGGCGGATGGATTTAATAGCAAGGCGATTGCGATTTATAAAAAGATTGCGAAATTGGCGCCGCAGGAACTCGATCCGCTGGAACGGTTGGCTGATCTTTATGTACAGCAGGGGGTTTTGAGCGAGGCGCGTCCTCTATATTTGCAGATTGCCGAGGGGCACCTGAAGGGGAATCGTGCGCCGCGGGCGGTGGAGGTTCTGCGGCGGTTGCTGGAAGTGGAGCCGGAAAATCTGCGGGTGCAGATGCGTTTGGCGGAGCTTTACAACGTCATTGGGCAGAAGGGCGAGGCGGCGAAGACTTATTTGAATTACGCGCAGCGGTTGATGGAGCGCGGCGAGTTGGCGGAAGTGGAGAAATTGTGCGACCGGGCGCTGGAAGTGGATCCTACGAATGCGGCCGCGGTGGCGATGAAGGCGCAGGCGTTTGGGATGTCGGGGAATACGGGCAAGGCGGTGGAATTGCTGAGGGCGCAGCCGGATGCCGAGGCCGGCGGCGAAACTACTTCGCAAATTATCAATCAGCTTCTGCGGGCTGAGGATTATGCGCAGGCTACGGAATTGGCGCGGCGCGTGTTTGAGCGCGGGAATCAGTTCTATCCGTTTCCGCTGCATGTGGCTACGGCTTTGTTGCAGGACTCGCAGCCAGCGGAAGCGCTGGGATTGCTGAAGGAAATACGCGAGGCGGTGATCGAGGCTGGCGAGCAGGATAAATTGCTCGAGGCTTTGTCGTCCGTCGCGAGTGGGCTGCCTGGGGAGATTGAGCCGCTCGAGGCTTTGGTGGGATTCTGCCGCGAGACGAATAATCCATTTCGGTTGGCTGATGCGGTGAGCCAGTTGGCGCAGGCTTATTCGGACGCGGGAAATTTCGAGCGCGCGGAAGCTTTGCTGCAGGAATTGCTGGAGAAGAAGCCGGACGACGAGAAATTGGCGGCGCGGCTGGAGGCGGCGCGCGCGAAGAGATCGGGCGGCTCGGTTTCTGCTGCACCTGCTGGTGGAACGGTAGCGCCGGCGGCATCGGTACTGTCTCCGGTGCAGGCATTTCCGGAAGCGCCGCGACGGGAATTTGATGCGCCGGCGGAGGAAGAGAAAGCGGCGCAACTGGCGCAGGTGCACGTCGAGCCGGCGCTGGATGAAGAGACGCAGAAATATATCGCGCAGGCGCTTACGGATGTGGATTTGTTTTCGAGTTATGGGTTGACGCAGAAGGCTACGCATTTGCTGGAGAGCGTGCTGCAGAAGGCGCCTCGGCATACGCCGGCGCTGGAACGGCTGCTGGATATTACCTTGGGCGCTGGGGATGAATTGCGGACGGCGCAACTGGCGTCGCAGCTTGAGCAGATTCATTTGGCGCGCGGCGATCAGAAGAATGCGGAACGATTTGCGGAACTGCGGCAGAGATATCAGGGGGCTGCGGCGCAGTCGGCCGCGGCGCAGGCTGCGAAGCCAGCGGCGGTGGTTGCGCCGGAGGCTGCCGCGCCGCCTGTTGCGAAACCGGTGGAGGTAGCGCCAGCGCCTGTCGCCGCGGTGCCGGAAGCTGAAATTGCGGACTTTGATTTGAGTATTGATGAGCCGGTGAGTGCGGCTCCGGTCGAGGCGTCGGCGGAGGCGCCGGCTTTAGCGGAAGAAGAAGTTGATCTTTCCGACGAGTGGGAATCGATTTCGCAAGAAGCGATTGATGCAGCGGCGAAAACCGTGGCGGCGCCGCCGCCGACTGCGCATGTTGCTCCGGTTGAGGCGACTTCTGAAGACGAGACGTTCTTTGAAATTGAAGAGCCTGCAGCGAGCGAGGTTCCAGGCGTTGTTTCGGCTGAAGCTCCGGTAGAAACGCAAGCGGCGGTTCCGCAGGCACCGAGCGTTTCGGAAGCGATTCCAATCGAGGCCGCTGAAGAAACTGTACTCTTCGACGAAGAAGTCCCTGCGACGTTGGAAGAAGCCGTTCACGCAGCCGCGCCGGAAGCGACTGCTGAGCCTGTTGCGGCCGAGGAACCGGTAGTTTTGAGCGAAGCAGCGACCGAAGCGGCAGCGGAAGCGACTGTCGAGCCCGTCGAGGAACCGGTTGACGAATTTGAATTCGACTTAGTTCCGGCTGGAAGCGATTTGGACGCGCCGATTCCGCCGGCGCCGAAATCACCGATGACGGCGGATCAATTTCTCAGCGATTTGAGCGCGGAGCTTGGGGCGGATTCAGAACCGGCTCCTGCTTCAACTTCGGGAAACAGCCATGGCGTTACCGCACCGCCGCTTTATCAGGTTCCCCCGCACGTTCCTTCGGCTGCGCCGATTTCTGCGCTGGGCTCGAGCGTGCCGATGGAGGCTGCGGCGCAGGCGTCGCATCAGCCTGCGACCGGGGCTATCGCTACGGCTACTCTTGAATCCGGGGCGAATCTAAACGAGCTCGAGGAAGTGTTCCAGGAATTCCGCAACGAACTCGGGGAGATGAACGACGAGGACGAAGATCTCGAGACGCACTACAATCTGGGCATCGCTTACCGCGAAATGGGATTGGCCGACGAGGCCATCGGCGAATTTCAGAAAGTGGCCAAGGCGATTCAACGCGGGAAACCTTTCCGTTACGCGATGCAGTGCGCCACGCTTCTGGGACTGACCTTCATCGACAAGGGCGAGCCGCAGATTGCTGCGCTGTGGTATTCTCGTGCGCTTGAAACTCCCGGCATCGATCAGGAAACGGTGTTGGCATTGCGATACGATCTCGGGCTGGCGCAGGAACAGGCTGGAGATTCGAAGGCAGCGCTTACCAGTTTCCGCCAAGTCTATGCGGTGAACATTGACTACCGCGACGTCGCCGGACGCATCGCCACACTCCAAAAGCGCTGATCCCTTTATGAATCGGGTGTTGCGCGTCATCCTGCTACTTTTGTGGCTGGAGATGGGGTTGCTGTTGGTGTTGCTGCCGTGGTCGGAATATTGGGAAGCGAATTATTTCCTCAATCGCTTCCCTTCCTTGATTCACTACCTTTTGAATCCGTATGTGCGCGGGGCGATTTCTGGGTTGGGATTGGTGGATGCGATCCTGGCGGCGGAGACGTTCCGGCGGCGGGCTGTGGCCATTGTTGAACGGCACTGAGCGGCGGATTCTCTGTTGGGTCACCGATCGATTGGGACTAGCGGGGGGCTTTGGCGGAGCCGCGGGTGAGGCGCTTGAGGCGGCTCGCGTGGCGCGATTGCTGGAGAGCATTCGTTGGGCGATTGACGCTGGGGTGGATTGGATCCAGATTCGGGAGAAGGATTTGGGCGGGGGGAGGCTTGCGGAATTGGCGCGCGGGGCTGTTGCGGCGGAGCGCGTAAAGGAACGTGGAAGCCGGGAGATTGTGAACGACCGGTTGGATGTTGCTGTGGCTGCGGGGGCTGGCGGAGTTCATCTGGGGCGTGAGTCTTTGCCGGTGCGCGACGTTGCGGCTTGGCGGGAGAAAGAGAAAGTTGCGGATTTTTTGATTGGAGTTTCGTGCCATGGATTGGACGAGGCGCGGGCTGCGGCTTTGGACGGTGTGGATTATTTGATTTTTGGGCCGGTGTTTGAGACGCCTTCGAAGATGAGATTTGGGGCGCCTTTGGGCATTGACCGATTACGCGAGGTTTGCGCGGAGATTCGGATTCCGGTTTTGGCGATTGGCGGGATTTCGTTGGCGAATGCGGGGCGGTGTTTTGAGGCTGGGGCGGCGGGGATTGCGGCGATTCGATTGTTTCAGGATGTGGGTAGTGCGGCGGAATTGCGCGAACGGGTGGAGGCGTTGAGGGTTTAGTAGGGCCCGCGCTTTATGCCGGGCCTCTTCGTGCAGACGGCAAATTCACGGCACGATTGAGGCACGGCGCACACGAGTGTTATCGAGATTTGGGTGTGCGCGACTTGCCGCCATAACCTACATCTCGCCTAAGAGGCCCGGCATAAAGCGCGGGCCCTACGTTCGGATGGCGCGCTGCGCGCGGTTTACTCGAGCACGAATTTCACGGTCACGAATGTCTGCACTTCTACTGGTTGGTTGTTTAGCAGCGTTGGATGGTAGCGCCACTGGTGGACGGCATCTACCGCGGCGCGGACTAGCAGCGGAGGGCCGCTGATCACTTCGAGATTTATCACGCTGCCATCCTTGGCGATGATGGCGCGCAATTCGACCGTGCCCGAGATGTGCGCTAGCCGCGCCAGAATCGGATAAAGCGGTTCGACGCGGCGGACGAGCATCGCTTCCTGCGCGCCTGTACTCACGAAAATCGGCTTCTCCGATACTGGTGGTTTTGGATCTGGAGGTCGCGGCGGCACTGGACCGCCGCCCGTGCTGTCGAGGATGCCAATTCCGCCTGCCGGACCTGTGCCGTTGCCAAATCCCCCAGTACCGCCGATCGACGGCGCGGCATCATCCGCGCCGGATTCGGGGCGGAGCGGGAATCGTCTGTAATTCGGCGTGTACAGGAATCTACTTGGATCGGCGATGGTGGGACCGTGGTGACGATCGGACGGCGCGGTGCTTGGCGCCTGATGTCCGCCGCCAGCGTAAGGCGGGATCGGATCGATGGTGTAACGGGCGGACATGGTGCTGGGATTGAGCAGCGGCCAGACCAGCAGTGTGGCTAGCAGCAGCGCTTCGACGGCTAGCGAAATTGTTAGCGCTTTGCGGCGGCGCTGCTTATTGCGTTGCGCGGTGTCCGCGTCGGAATCTACCAGACAATCGGAAAGTACATTGGAGTTGCGCATCGGCGTTTCTCTCCTTCGGGCCGCCGCCTTGGGGCGCGGCGGGAATGGGCCGTTCACTGCGGCCTAAGTCCTGCCGCTGCGAGGAGATACCGATCGCGCGATCTTGTAAGGGATAGACACCGGCCGGTGAAACGAGTGCCCGGCGACGGACGTCTAAGGTTCGAGCCCAAAGCCAGCTCGGCGATTAAGCTGCTGTAAATACGGTATTTAAGAAAAAATGTGAGTGCGCGTGCATCAAGTTGAATCCCTTCGACATCCAATCCACAGTCAACGGAAAGAACGTAGTCACTTGGGGTGACAACCATGGAAAAGGCAACCAAGGACGTTTTTGGACTTCGCTATACCGGACGGGCGGCGCTTGACCGCAATCCTCTTGAGGATCGCGTCGAGTTTGTTTGCCCGGATTGCGGCGCTCCTGGAGATAAGGCGGCGCGGCGCCCGCTTGCGGCTTATCACTTTACCGACGGATTCGTGCAGGATTTGCAGGGCGAATCGGCCATTTGCCGCAAGTGCAAGCATTCGATTCGTGTGGCGCCGGTGGTTTTGCTGCATGACCGGGATGAGAAGCGGCGATTTGAAGCGGCTTATGATTTTGAATTGGGCATCGCTTCGAATTAACTGCGCGGCGATTATTTCGAGTTAATACACACAACCAACACCTAAGATGAGGCCCGTTCCGCTTGCCGGGGCGGGCCTCGCGGTTTTTATGGCGGAGAATTTTAACGAGTGCGCGTTGTTGGGGTATGTAACACGGGACGGAACACCCAAGGCCAGACCGGGCCGGAGGTGAACCCCCGCCCCTACCAGATTTTGCCGGTGCCGGCGCGGCCTGGATATTGCAGGTCTCTGCGGACTCGGTCGAAGGCTTCGTCTACGGTGTCGGCGAATTCCAGCAGGTTGTATTCCTTCTGATTGATGGTGCCCCAGCGGACCATGGCCTTCCAATTTAGTACTTCATTCCAATATTTCCGGCCGTAAATCAAAATTAAATGGTGCGAGGAGAGCTTGCCTGTTTGTAGCAGGGTTAGCATTTCCCAGAGTTCGTCCATGGTGCCGAAGCCGCCTGGGAAAACGATCAGGGCTTTGGCTAGTTGTGCGAACCAGAGTTTGCGCATGAAGAAATAGTGGAAACAGAAATTCAGCTCTGGAGTGATGAAGGGATTCGGCCTTTGCTCGTGCGGGAGCTGGATGCTTAAGCCGATGGATTCGCCGCCGGCTTCGTGGGCGCCGCGATTGGCGGCTTCCATGATGCCGGGGCCGCCGCCCGAGCAGACTACGAAGCGGCGCGGGTTGGTGCCGAGAGTCATGGACCATTCGGTGATGCGGCGGGAAAGTTCGCGGGCGTCTTCGTAGTAACGGGACATTTCTAGATCGGATTTGGCGTCGCGTAATTTGGTACGCCATTCTTTGGCTTTGTGGCGTTTTTTGGGAGCGGCTTGCAGGCGCTTAACCGCGGCCAGGGCGCGATCGCGCGGGGAGATTCTGGCGGAGCCGAACATTACGATGGTGTCGGCGATTTTTTGCTGGCGCAGGCGTGTGAGCGGGTCTAGATATTCAGCCATGATGCGCAGCGGGCGAGCTGGGAGACTGTCCATGAACTTCGGGTCCTCGTAGGCCAGCGGCGACATGGGAAGATGGCGGATCGGGGTCATTCTTTCTCCTAGATATTTGGACGTGGAGCCTGGGTGCTTATGAAAATATGGCCGAATTGCGGGAGAGTCTACCGCCAAACTTCTGGCGGAGAGGAAAGAACCCTCCCCTACGGGACTTGTCATTCTAGGAGAACGGTGCGGCGAAAAGCCAGATGTTGCATTGGCGTTGCTTGGCTGCGAGGTTGGATGTAATTTACCCCGCGGCTTCGAAAGGAATTTAGCGAATGCATTTTAGACCTGGCTCATTTTGCTGTGGCGTAACTCTTTGTTTCTTGTTTGGCGGTTCGGCTGCGGGGCAGGCGCAGAAGGCGGCGATTCAGATTACCGCCGATCTTTCCGACGCACCGCGCAAACTCTTTCATGCGGAGGTGGAGCTGCCGGTTACGGCCGGTCCGCTTACGCTTACTACCCCGAAATGGATTCCTGGGCATCACGCGCCTTTTGGACGGGCGGATAGCATTACCGGAGTGGCGTTCACCGCGAACGGGCATGCGCTCGAGTGGCGGCGCGACGATGTGGATCTCTACCAATTTCATCTGACGATTCCGACGGGAGTGACTTCGCTTCATGCGCATTTGGATTGCATCGTCACCGCGAATGTTTCTCAGAAAACGGCGGTTTTGGACTGGGAGACGCTGCTGATTTATCCGGCGAACACGCCGGTGCGAGAGATTGCGATTCAGCCTTCGTTGATTGTGCCGGCGGGTTGGGGAGTCGGAACGGCGCTTTCACCAACTGTGGGCGGGGCTTATCCCGTGCCGGCTTCTGGGGGCGTTACTCACTTTGCGGCGACGAATGTAGAACAGCTTCAGGATTCTCCGATTCTTACTGGGGCCTACTTCCGTGAATTTGTATTGGCTCCGGAAATTTCGCCGAAGCACTTTATTGACGTGGCCGCCGATGTTCCGGAGGATTCCAATCTTCGTCCTGCGGTGCTGGACGAACTGGCGAATCTGGTGCGCGAAGCGGACGCGCTTTACCGGTCGCATCATTATCGGGATTACCATTTTCTGCTGACGCTTTCCGACGCGGCTACGGGCGAGAGAACGCTGGAACATGGGCAGTCTTCGGAAAACGGCTTCGCCGAGCAAACATTTTCAGACGACATCCAGGTGTTGCCGGACGCCAGCGCGATGCCGCACGAGTACACGCATTCTTGGAACGGAAAATACCGGCGGCCGGTTGGGCTTTATCAGCCGGATTTCGCTACGCCGCAGCAAGGGGCGCTGCTTTGGGTTTATGAGGGATTGACGCAATACCTTGGTGATCTGCTTACGGCGCGTTGTGGGCTGATGTCGCCGGCGCAGTACCGCGATGTTCTGGCAATGTCTGCCGCTTACCTCGACAATACGCCGGGCCGACTGTGGCGCTCGACGGAAGATACTGCGATTGCTGCCAGCCTTCTGCGCAGTGGAAATGTGCCTTGGTACAACTGGAGGCGCGGGCAGGATTATTACAGCGACGGTGAATTGATTTGGCTGGATGCCGACACTTTGATTCGCAAGATGAGCAACAATCAGAAAACGCTCGATGATTTTGTGCGGATTTTTCTGGGGCAGGGCGGGAATACTGGGCCGCTCATCATTCCTTATAAGTTCGACGAAGTGGTGCGTGATTTGAATCGCGTTGTGGCTTACGACTGGGCCACGTTTCTGCATGAACGCATCGACAAGATCAATCCTCATGCTGATCTCGCGGGGATCGAGCGGAGCGGCTACAAGTTGATCTACACGGATAAGCCGAATGCTACCGAGGCATCCTTGGCTGGGAAAGATGTGGCGTACTTTACGAGTACGGACGAGCATGGAGTGAATGCCTGGTATTCGATCGGAATGATTTTGAGCGGCGAGGGTGGGATTGTGGATGTTCGTTGGAATGGCGCTGCGGAGAAGGCAAAACTTGTACCTGGATCGAAGATTCTTGCGGTGAATGGGCAGGCTTACTCCGGCGATTCGCTGCGAGCCGCGATTCGTGACGCGAAGGGTAAGACTGAGCCGATTCGATTGATCGTGCAGTTGGATGGATTTGTTTCTAGTCCGGAGATTGATTATCACGATGGCGAACGGTATCCCTCGCTTGAGCGTATTGACGGGACGCCTGCATATTTGGATGACATCACCAAGCCGTTGACAAATTCTCAGACCGCACAACCCAGGCCGTAACGCTACTTTCGTGACACGCGCTTGCGTTCTCAGCGCTTCTGCGAATGCGGATTCCCTTGGTATTGCCTCGCCAATTCCGACAGAGCCTAAAAGAGCCGGCGGGGACGCCGGCGGTACTTGAGGGGAGCAACGCCGGGAATTGCGGGGGAATCAGATAGACTGATCCCGATGAGACTGTGCGCCCGACGAGCCGGCTGGATTTTGATTGCGGTGATATTTGCCGCTACGGCGGGTGCCGCGCGCGCGCAGGAGCCTGCTGGGCCGATTCATCCAGTGCCTGGGGCTAATGACAAAAAGCCTGACGTCGATTTGAAACCGCCTCCACTGCAGGAAAAACCGCTGATTATTCGCACGACTGAAGTGATTGCTCCGGTTACCGTTCAGGACCGCGACGGCGAGTTGGTGCTCGATCTGGAGCAGAAAGATTTCCACGTTTTTGATAATGGGGCGGAGCAGACGATTTTGCATTTCGATCTTGGCGGGGATCCGCTGGCCGTCGTGTTTCTGGCGGAGAGCAGCTCGCGTATTGAATCTTTGCTGCCGGCGGTGCGGCACTCGGCGACTATTTTTACGCAGACGGTGATGGCGACGTCGGGTGAAGCGGCGGTGATGACTTACGACGATTCGATTGATGTGCGGCGGGATTTTACGAGCGATGCGGATTTGGTGGAGAGCGCGATACATGGATTGCCGATGGGTTCTTCGGGGGCGCGGCTTTACGATGCGATTTCGGCTGGCGTGCGCTTGCTGGCGAAGCAGCCTGAACGCGAGCGGCGGATTCTTTTGATCGTGGGCGAGGCACAGGATACCGGGAGCGAGACGAAATTGGGGCAGGCTTTGCGCGAGGCTACGCTGGCTAACGTTACGATTTATACGATCGGGTTGAGCACTTTGGGTGCGGAGTTTCGCAATCCGCCGGCGCCTTATACGCCAACCGAGATTGGGCCGCCTGGTACTTTTCCTGTGCCTACGCCTCCGGGAGTGCCGCAGACTCCGCAGACGGAGGCGGGGACTTACGGGAATATCGACCTGCTTTCATTGGCGGTTTGGGTGATGAAGCATGCTTCAAATGCGGTGAAGAATCATGCGCTGGAGGTGGCTACGGAGGCGACCGGCGGGGTGCATTACGCGACTATGAAGGACCGCACGATTGAGAAAGTTATGGATGAAATTGGGGCGGAGTTGCATGCGCAATATACGTTGGGATATCGGCCGCCGGGGGATGCGCCTTCGGGATTTCATGAGATTAAAGTTTCCGTTACGCGGCCGGGAGTGCGGGTGCGGACGCGGCCGGGTTATTATTTGCCGGGACCGACGAAGTGACGCGCGGCCGCGCGCCATCCGGACGTAGGGCCCGCGCTTTATGCCGGGCCGGGCGAGATGAAATTTCGTGGCTCGCGTGAGGCATAGCGCGAATTTTCGTTAGTGAGATTGGGTGCCTTTGCCAGCACGGCCAGCGAACCAAATTAGCAGTACGGGGCGAGATTTGCGCGTGGCGACATCCTGCATGAAGAGGCCCGGCATAAAGCGCGGGCCCTACGGGAGACGGCATACGGAATGTTTTGCTTGTCAGAGTTGATGGGTGGCCGGAGAATACGTTTGGCTTTGCTCGGGAGAATCGTATGAAGATTGAGATTTATGGGCAATCGTATAATGTGCACGCTGACGGGAATGAAGAGCAACTGAAGGAACTTGCGGCGTTTGTGGATGCGAAGATGCGGATGGTGGCCGAGGCCACGCATACCGTCGACTCGGTGCGCGTAGCGGTGTTGGCGGCGCTGAATATTGCCGACGAGTTGCATACGCTGCACAGCCGCATGGAAGTGATTGAAGGACCGCTGCAAGAGCGTGTGGAGAAATGCGTGAACATGGTGGAAAAGGCGCTCGAGCAGTCGGCTTGATGTGGTGGTACGTTTGGCCATCGATTGAAACGCAACGCTTTCCGGCGCACGGCATCTTAGATACACTGGAATCCTTGGGGCCTCGCAATTGAACTGGTGGTAGGCGGTATGGCGTCCAAATCGCAAATTCGGCATGTGGTGGTATCGCTGGCACTCGCCGGCCTGTTGATTTTCAGCAGCACGCTTGGCAGCGTATGGCATTCGCACAGCGATGGATCCGAACGGGCCTGCCCGGTCTGTCACTACAGCCATCAAGCGGCTGATAAGCCGCTCGATGGGCACCGTTTGCCGGTGCTTGCGCCCGTGGGACGCAACACCGACGCGGTACAACCGGCTTTCGTAGCTGCTCCTGATATTCACCGAGTTCCGGCACGCGCTCCTCCTTCTGCTTAGTCCTTCTGGTTTGAGTTCTGCGCCGTATCAGGCGTAGTGACTCGCTTTTCCATCTGCTCCGAAAATGGTGTTCCTATGTCGATGCGATTGATTGGTTTATTTGTGCTGGCGGCGCTGTTTTGTGGCGCGGGCGCGAACACGGCTCTGGGCCAAGCCCAGGGGCCTGTGCGGATTACGCTCGATGACGCCGTCAAGATGGCGCTCGATCACAATCATACGTTGCAGGCGGAGCGCTCGACGATTCTGCAGGCGCAGGCCGAGGAGACCACCGCGAATCTGCGGCCTAATCCGACGCTCTCCTGGGACGCGCAATTTCTGCCGCTTTTTCAGCCTACCGCGGCGGGGTCGAATTATTTTGACCAGAACGCGCAATTCGATATCGGGCTGAGCTATCTCTTCGAGATCGGACGAAAGCGGCAGCACCGGTTGCAGGCGGCGCTGGATGTCACGGCGCAGACGAAATCACAGGTGTCGGATAACGAGCGCGCGCTCATGTTTCTGGTGGCTTCGGATTTCGTGAGCGTGCAGCTTGCGGAAGCGACTTTGTCTTTGGCCGAGCAGGATTTGAAAAGCTTTCAGAATACGGTGGACATCAGCGAGGCCCGTCTGAAGGCGGGCGGCATGAGCGAAGGCGACTATCTCAAGATCAAGCTGCAGCTGCTGCAATTCCAGACGGATTATTCGCAGGCGCAACTGGCGAAAGTGCAGGCGCTGATCGCGCTGCGGCAGCAGATTGGATTTGAATCCGTGCCCGCGGATTACGACGTGGCCGGGGAACTCGATTATCAGCCGGTGCAGGCGAAGCGCGAGGATCTGGAAGCGTTGGCGCTGCGGTCGCGGCCTGATTTGCGGGCGGCGCAACAGGGAGTGACCGCGGCGCAGAGCCAATACGAGGTGCAGAGGTCCATCGCCAAGCAAGACCTGACTGCGGGAGCGGATTATTCGCACACATCGGGGACCAACTCGGTATCGCTGTTCTTCAGCATCCCGTTGCCGGTTTTCAACCGCAATCAAGGGGAAATCGCGCGGACGCGTTATGCCATCGGGCAAGCGCAGGAGACGGAGAAGGCGGCGCAGGAGCAGGTGCTGACGGACGTGGTGAATTCTTACGAGAGCGTGCAGACCAACGACGTGATCATCAAGTTGTATCGCTCGGGTTATCTGGACGCGGCTAAGGAATCGCGGGACATCAGCGAGTATGCCTATAAACGCGGGGCCGCAAGCTTGCTCGATTTTCTTGATGCGGAACGCAGCTTTCGCGCAGTGCAGCTCGCTTATCTGCAGTCGCTTGCGTCTTACCAGACGGCGCTCGAACAGCTTCGCGAAGCGGTGGGATCAAGGAACTTGCCATGAAAACGGGAACAGGCTTCTTGCGATTTAACGGAGCGAGGGTGGGGACGGCGCTGATTCTGACGCTGGGCCTGGCGCTCGCCGGATGCGGATCGGGCGATCAGGCCAGCAAAATGACTTCGTATTCGACGGCGGAAAGTGCGGAAGCCAAAGCGGAATTGTTCTCGCTGCCAGCCGATCAGATGACGCACATTCAAGTAGTTGCGGTCGAGCAGGGGCCGCTGGCGCGTACGCTGCGGTTGACTGGCGCTGTGGAATACAACGACTTCAAGACGACTCCTGTGATCACGCAGATTGGCGGGCCCGTGAGCCGAGTGGTGGTCGCGCCCGGCGAACACGTGAAGGCTGGGCAACCGCTGCTTTATGTGGCCAGCCCGGATTACTCGTTGCTGCGGTCTGCTTTTATCAAGGCGCGCGACGCGTTTCAGTTGGCGGATAAGGCGTACGCGCGCGCGAAGGATTTGTACGAGCACAAGGCCATTGCCGAGGCCGACTTGGAGCAAGCGGAATCGGTTCGCGAGCAGGCGCGCGCCGACTTCGAAGCCAGCACCGATGCCATTCACATTCTTGGTATAGCGGACGCGGACTCGATCATCACCAAGCCTGCTTCGGCGGAAATCCCGCTGTATTCGCCGGTGGGTGGCGAGGTGGTGGACAAGCAATGCTCCGCTGGGCAATTGCTGACCGCCGGCGCGACGCAGTGCTTCACGATATCGGACATGAGTTCGGTCTGGATTCTGGTGAACGTCTACCAAAAAGATGTCGCCTACGTACACGTGGGCGATCCGGTGACCATTAGCAATGAAACGTATCCCGCCGAGATCAGCGGCAGGATCCAATACATTTCTCCGGCGCTGGATCCGAATACGCGGACGTTGCAGGCGCGTATCGAGGCTCCCAATCCCGGCGAGCGGCTGAAGAAAGAGATGTATGTGAGCGCGGATGTGCGAGCCGGGGTGATTCAGAACGCGTTCTTTGTGCCCGATGCTTCCGTGCTGCGCGACGACCAGAATATGCCCTACGTCTATCTGCAGACCGGAGACAGCAAATTTGCGCGGCGCGGAGTGACGCTCGGCGAAAGTTTGGGCGGAAAGACGCAGATACTTACCGGGCTGCAAGCGGGCGATCACGTGGTGGGCGACGGCAGTTTATTCCTACAATTCCAGAACTCGCTGCAGCGTTAGAGGGAAACCCTAGATTCAATGATTCATCGCATCGTTCAATTTGCTCTGCGGCAGCGCTTTCTGGTGCTGATGGTGGCCGTGCTCATCGTCATTGCCGGGACCATTTCATTTCAGCGGATGCCGGTGGACGCTTATCCGGATCTTTCGCCGCCCCTGGTGGAAGTAATCACGCAGTGGCCCGGGCACGCGGCTGAGGAAATCGAGCGGCTGGTCACTTTGCCGGTCGAGCTGCAGATGAACGGCGTGCCGCACATGGTGTTCATGCGTTCGATCTCGCTCTATGGATTGTCGGACGTGATCATGACTTTCCAGGACGATACGGACAATTATTTTGCGCGGCAGGTGGTGTTTGAACGGCTGTCGCAGGCCTCGCTGCCTCCGGGAGTGTCAGGAAGTCTCTCGCCGCTATCGAGCCCGTCGAATTTGGTTTACCGCTACGTGATTGAAAGTCCCGACCGCACGCCGCAAGAATTGAAAACTTACGAAGATTGGGTGATCGAGCGGGCTTACAAGTCCGTGCCGGGCGTCGCCGATGATTCCGGTTTCGGCGGCACGGTGATGCAATACCAGGTGCTGCTCGATCCTGCCAAGATTTACAGCTACCACATTCCATTGCCGCAAGTGCTGAACGCGCTGACCGCCAATAATGCCAATGCCGGCGGCGGATTTTATTCGCAGGGTTCGCAATTTTTCTACGTGCGCGGGCTTGGGCTGGTAACCAAGACTGAAGACATCGGTCAGATTGTGGTGGGGACCAATAACGGCGTGCCGGTGCGCGTTCGCGATGTTGGCGAGGTGACTATCGGGCACGCGCCTCGCTTGGGTGAATTTGGATTCCAGAATGACGATGACCGGGTGGAAGGCGTCATCCTCATGCTCACGGGCGAGCAGACGCAGAACGTGCTGAAGCGCGTGGAAGAGAAGACCAAGGAAATTAACCGCGATCTTTTGCCGCCGGACGTGAAAGTCCGGCCGTTTTACGACCGCAGCGATTTGGTGCAGGTGACCATCGACACGGTGGAGCACAACCTGCTGCTGGGCATGGCGCTGGTTTTTATTGTTTTGATCTTTTTCCTGGTGAGCGTGCGTGCGGCGGTGATTGTGGCGCTGACGATTCCGCTGAGCTTGTTGTTCTCGTTCATATTTCTGCACGGGCGCGGAATTCCGGCGAACTTGCTTTCGATTGGGGCGATCGATTTCGGGATCATCATCGACGGTACCTTGGTGATGGTGGAGAACATTTACCGCGAGTTGGGAATGCGCGCGGGGCAGGATTACAAGCTGAACGATGTGATTCTGGCGGCGGCGCGCGACGTGGACCGGCCGATTTTTTATTCCGTCGCGGTGATTATTGCCGGGTACATTCCGATTTATGCGTTGAGCGGGCCGGCCGGAAAATTGTTTCACCCGATGGCCGATACCATGTCGTTTGCGCTGCTCGGCGCGCTGATTCTGACGCTCACGTTCGTGCCGGTGCTTTGCTCGTATTGGTTTGGCGGCGGCGTGAAGGAGAAAGAGAACCGGCCATTTGAATGGATGAAGCGGACGTACGCGCGGCGGCTGGATTGGTGCCTGGAGCGGCCGAAGCTGACCATGCTTCTAGCCGCGATTATTTTTGGCGCGACGCTGTTGCTTGTGCCTTTCATCGGCGGCGAATTCATGCCGCACCTGGATGAAGGCGCCATGTGGGTGCGCGCCACGATGCCATACACGATTTCCTTCGAAGAAGCCGCGAAATTTGCGCCGCAGATCCGCAAAATTCTGATGTCTTATCCGATGGTTACTGAAGTCGGCTCGGAACTTGCGCGTCCGGACGATGGCACCGACCCCACCGGGTTCTTTAACTGCGAGTTTTATGTCGGGTTGAAACCTTATAAGGATGCGCTTTGGAAGAAAGGGTCGATCCACACCAAGGCCGAGCTGACCCAGGATCTTCAGAAAAAGCTGGAGTCATATCCCGGCGTGATTTTCAACTTCACGCAGCCTGCAGAAGACGCGGTGGACGAGGCGTTGACGGGATTGAAGAGCGCGCTGGCGGTGAAAATTTACGGGCCGGATTTGCAAGTGCTCGAAAACAAAGCGGTGGAGATGAAGCGCGTGCTGCAGCAGGTGCCGGGATTCACGGAACTAACCGTGGTGCGCGAGTTGGGGCAGCCGAGCGTGCAGATCGATGTGGACCGCGAAAAAATTGCGCGCTACGGCATCAATGTTTCGGATGTGGAGGGCGTGATCGAGGCGGCTGTCGGCGGGCAGGCGGCTACGCAAGTAATCCAGGGCGAGCAGCTATTCGACCTGGTGGTGCGCATGAAGCCGGAATACCGCTCGAGCGAACATGCGATTGGGAACTTGCTGGTGCCTACTCCTTCCGGGCAGCAGATTCCGATTTCGGAGTTGGCCACCATTCATCAGGGAAATGGGGCTTCGTTTATTTATCGCGAAAATAATTCGCGCTATATCGGGGTGCAATTCAGCATCGAGGGGCGCGATCTGGCGCGTGCCGTGGACGAGGCGCAGAAAGCTGTGCAGTCTTCGGTGAAATTGCCGGCGGGTTACCGGCTCGATTGGGGCGGCGAATATAGCGAATACGTTGCGGCGCGGCAGCAATTGACGATTATTGGGCCGCTCGCTGTGCTGCTAATTTTCATGATCCTGTTCGCGCTTTACGGTAATTTCAAGTTTCCGGTGACCGTGGTGATCGGCGTGGTGATGACCGAGCCGGTGGGCGCGTTGATCGCGCTGAAATTGACGCATACGCCGTTCAGCGTTTCCTCCGTGCTGGGATTGTTGGCGTTGATGGGCGTGTCGGTGGAGACTTCAGTGATTCTGGTGTCGTACATCAACAAGTTGCGGCTCGAAAGCGGCATGGGAATTCGCGAGGCTACGCGCGAGGCGTCGTTACTGCGGCTGCGGCCGATCATGATGACGGCCATGGTGGCCTGTCTAGGCTTGCTGCCTGCGGCGATTTCTACCGGGATTGGTTCGGATACGCAGAAGCCGTTTGCAATCGTGATTGTCGCGGGATTGATTTCGCGACTGTTTCTTGGATTCTTCGTGAATCCGGTTCTGTATCAAATGGTGGCGAGCGACGGCGATGTTTTGCAGGTGTAGGTTCGCAGGGCTGATAAACGATAAATGAACGCTTGTGCAAAATCGCGGCACCGAAAGATACAGGCGCTATTCGTGTGCGTGGCCCTCTTTGCGCTGCTGTTCATGGCCACTGAGGCGAACCTCGCGCACCATCACGCGGGAAGTTCGGACGCGGCTTGCCCGGTTTGCCACATTGCGCATCATGCGCCGATCAAGTCGGCTGCCGTGGTCAAAGCTCCCGTTTTGGTTTTGGTGGCTCACGGCGTGCTTTGTGAAATTCGCACGCCCGAGCTTGAGCTGATTGTTTCCGAACATCCCTCTCGCGCTCCGCCTTCTGCCTAACTCCAACAAAGACAACCGAAGATCGTCCACCGGCCGCTTTACGCGCCGGCGCTTTCGCTCATTTGCAAATTGCATTTGCACGAGCGGCGGCGACTCCACGATCCATCACCACGGTCCGCCCCGGGCAGGGGCACGGAGGAAATATGCGAAGAATTCTTCGGAGTGCATTGGTTTTGCTTTTGGGGGCTGGCGTCGCCGGGATTTTTGCTGGCGCGGCTCTCGCTCAGGGAAATTCGGGATCGATCGAAGGCTCGGTGAAAGATCCATCGGGCGCTGCGGTGGTGAAAGCTACAGTGGAAATCACGAATCCGGTGAGCAGTTATTCGCGCACGGTTACGACTGGGGCCGACGGATCATTTCGATTCACGAATGTGCCGTTCAATCCGTATCACCTGGTGGTGACGGCGGATGGATTTAGCGGTTATACGCAGGATGCGGATGTTCGTTCGACGGTGCCGGCTACTCTGGAGGTCTCGCTGAAGATTGCCACTACTTCGTCTACCGTCACAGTGGAGTCGAATGGCGGCGATTTGATCGAGACGGACTCGACGGCGCATACGGATATCGATCGCGGCCTTTTCGATACTTTGCCGCTTGAGAGCCAATCTTCTTCGCTCAGTTCGCTGGTGACACTGGCGTCGCCGGGCATTTCGGCGGATTCGAATGGGCTGTTTCATGGATTCGGGGATCACGCGTCGAATTCCTTTTCGGTGGACGACCAGCCGATCACCGATCAGCAGAGCAAAATTTTCTCGAACCAGATCCCGGTGGACTCGGTGCAATCGTTGGAAGTGATTCAGGGCGCGCCGCCGGCTGAATACGGCGACAAAACCAGCGTGGTGATCGTCGTGACTACGCGGTCGGGGCTGGGCGTCACCCAGCCGCATGGCGAAGTGACCGCTTCCTACGGAAATTTTGGGACCGCGAATGCCGGCTTCAATTTTTCTTACGGCGGAAAATCGTGGGGCAATTTCATTTCGGCGAACGGATTGGATACCGGGCGGTTTCTCGATGGCCCGGAATTCGTGGTGATGCACGACAAAGGTAACCAGGCGAATTTTTTTGATCGCGTGGATTACAAGCCCTCGCAGAATGACACGATCAGCTTGAATTTCGGATTTACGCGTTCGTGGTTTCAGACTCCGAATTCATTCGATTCGGAAAACGCGACCGCCTGGAACGGACTGGTGGTCGACAACGGCGGACTGGGCCCCGATGGCTTGCCCGTCGGGCCACAGGATCAGCGCTCGAAGATACGGACGTTCAACATTGCTCCTTCGTGGACGCATCTGATCAATTCGAACACGGTGTTCACGTTGGGCGGCTTCGCGCGGCAGGATCAATACAATTACTATGGCAGCGACAATCCGTTTGCTGACTTCACCCCCGATCTTCAAATCCAGACCGTGGGTCAGAGCCGCCGGCTCACGAATGTCGGCGCGCATACCGCGCTGTCCTACGTGCACGGAATCCACAACATCAAGGCGGGCGTGCTCTACGAGCAAACATTCCTGACTGAGGGCGACAATCTCGGAATCGTTGACCCGACCTTCAACGCGGTTTGCTTGAATGCCGATGGAAGCGCCAACACCGACCCGGGAATCACCAGCCTGACGCAATGCACCGGATCTCTGACGCCGAACTCGGGACAGGGCTCTGTCGCGGCGTTTAATCCTTTGCTGGCGTGTCTTGACTTGACGCGCACGGCGGCGCTGCCCGGCTCCGATGGCTGCTCGAGCGGCACCAGCGCGATCTTCCATTATCCCGGCCACACGGACGTCAAGGAATTGGCGCTCTATATCCAGGATTCCATCACATTTAGAAACTGGACCTTTAACCTGGGAATTCGCGGCGATCTTTACAACGGAATCACCAGCGCGAGCCAGGCGGAACCGCGCGTGGGCGCCGCTTACAACATCAAGAAAACAAATTCGGTGCTGCGTTTCTCGTACGCGCGCACGCTTGAGACGCCGTTCAACGAGAATTTGGTGCTGGCCAGCCAGGGCTGCAACAATCCGACCATCAACGCGCTCATGTCGGTAACGCAGGGCTTTCCTTGCCTGACGGCGCCGCTCAGTCCCGGCACGCGCAACGAATTTCACGTGGGCTTGCAGCAGGCCTTCGGGAAATTCCTGGTGATCGACGGCGAATATATTTGGAAATACACGAACAAGGCTTACGACTTCAGCGTGCTCGGGAATACGCCGATTACTTTCCCGATCGAGTGGGATCATTCGAAGATTCCCGGCTATGCAGTGCGCGCCACGGTGCCGGCGTTTCACGGCTTCACGGCGTTCGTGGTGTTTTCTAGCGTGGCGGCGCGCTTTTTTACGCCGCAAGTCAGCGGAATCGGAGCCACGCCTTCGGGCAGTTCGGTTTTCCGCATCGATCACGACGAGAAGTTCAACATGACGGCTCATTTGCAATACCAGCCGTGGAAAATCGGGCC
>Ga0206813_1090_pt1 | contig 21530 bp, 19 predicted proteins | sample Alteio_BWOrgCont_92_FD_152856 | JGI IMG/M metagenome (GOLD analysis project Ga0206813, IMG submission 152856) | Enriched cells from forest soil in Barre Woods Harvard Forest LTER site, Petersham, Massachusetts, United States -... | ecosystem: Environmental > Terrestrial > Soil > Temperate forest >...
AGACGCTCGCGACCGTGCAGCAAAAAACCTTTCGAAGTTTTTATTCTTTCCCAGCGGCCGGCACGGGCGCCAATCCTCCGGGCCCCGCGCTCACGCAAGAGCAAGGCATCGAGGATTTCGCGTGGACCGCGGGTGGTTTCGATCTTTTCGAAAATGGCAACGTCGTTCACGTTTCCGCTGACGGCAGCGGCAAAACCGTTGTTGCCAGCGGTCTAGGGATTGCCGGAATGGACGCATGTGCCGACGGGCGATCGCTGGTCTTGGGATGGATTGGCCACGGAGGCGGAAATAAAATTAACATCTGGCGAACCGACGCAAACGGCGCCAATCCCAAGCAGCTCTCCAGGGGAACGACGGACGTCCAGCCTGTCTGCTCGTCCGATTCGAAGTGGGTCTACTATCCTGAAATCAACGGCGCCATATGGCGCGCGCCCGTCGACGGTTCCGCTGCGCCGGAAATTGTTCCGGGCAGCGTGATCCCCACGGCAATCGTCGCCGCACGGCACATCAGCATCGCTCCAGACGGCAAGCGCCTGGCATTCATCCTCGCGATGGGCGCGCCCAATGACCGCACACGCAATATCCTCAAGCTGGTTATCCTCCCGCTCGATGCGGGACCGAATCCGCACCCGGAACTTCTCGATCCCGATCCGCGCATCGGCCGCAACCTAACTTTCTCGCCGGACGGCAAAGCGCTGATCTACCTGATTCGCGCCAATGGCACAGAAAATCTCTGGCTGCAACCTCTCGATGGCTCGGCCGGCCGCCAAATCACAAATTTCTCCTCGGAAACAATCGAAGCCTTCCACATATCGCCAGACGGCAAGACAATCGGCATGGTCCGCGCCCACACCGAATCCGACGTAGTCCTCCTGCGCGACGCACAGCAGTAAAGTAGCGCCGGCGTCCCTGCCGGCATCTTACGAGCAAGAGTTCAACCAAGGGCGCCAAACGTGGGCGGACTCCCCACTCCACTGGGAACGATGTCATTAACTTTACGGTCCGGGCGTGTTCTCACCATTCAGTCAAATTTGCGCTCGTAAGATGCCGGCAGGGACGCCGGCGCTACTTATGAACCCGGCGGTGACGCCCTTCACGGAGGTTCAGGACTAACCGGCCGTACAAAAACAAAAAAGCGCCGGTCCCAACTTCAGGACCGGCGCTCAAACTTCCTTCTGATTTTTCTTCGACTACTTACTGATTCATCTCAACTTTCTTGATGTTCGGCTTCGCAAGCTGCCACAGGATGTCCACATCGGATGCATCGTTCGGATAATACTGCGCCGACTTCTGACCCGAAGGCAGCAGCACCACATCCGCGCGACGATTGTAAGCCAGCCAAGTCGTGTTCTTGTTCATGTGCTTCTTGGCGGCCTTGGCTGGATTGGCTTCTTCCAGACCCTTCACTTCATCCTTGGCCAGATTGCGTTCCTCGCCATAAGCCGCGGTCTCAACCTTATCCGAGGCCACGCCCTGATCGACGAGATATTGCTTGATGCGCTCCACGCGGCGTTCGCTCAATTCCTGATTGTGCTTCTTCGAGCCGCGCTGATCGGCATAAGCGGTGATGGAAAGCTTCGCGCCTTCATCGTATTCAAGATACTTTTTGAATCCGCCGGCCAACTCGGTCAAGTGCGCCGATTGGCTCTTCAGCAATCCATCCGAAGGATGCTTGGCATCGGGATAATCGGTCGGATAGAAAATGCTATAGAGCACGACGGTGGGCACCGGCTCGATCGAGCCAGTGATGTGCACCGCAGCTGTCTGCGTGGTAGACCCGCCGCAAACGTTAGTGGCGTTCAAAGTGTAGGTATTGGTCTCATCCACCGGTCCGAGATCCGTCTTCTTCGGATTCGCCTGGATGGTCTGGCTGCCATTTAGATCCACTTTGCCGATCGGATCGATGGTCACGTTGTCCGCGTTCGAGGAGGTCCAAGTCAGCGTGGTGGAATCCTGCACCTTCACCTTTTCGCCGATCTTGCGATAGTGCAATTCGGCCGGGTTCGCGGCCAAAGTCGCCACCGCCACCGTATTCACGTTCACCGTAGAAGTAGAGGTTGCGACTCCGCCGGGACCGGTCTCGGTCAAAGTGTAGGTAGTGGTTGCGTGCGGCGTAACGGACTGGTTGCCCGTCGGCTGCACATCACCCACCGTGCTGATGTTTCCCTTAACGGAATCGTTGGCGCTCCAGTTCAAAGTCGAGGACTGGCCGCAATTGATCTGCGTCGCCGAAGCCGTGAATCCGCCGATGGTCACCGGCGCCACAACAACGGTAGCGCTAGCGATCCCAGCCTTAAACCGCGGCAACGGGCTCTTCTTCATCAGCGCCTCGCCGCGCGGCCACGCCTGCGTCTTCTGCGCGCCTTGCTTGTCGAGATCGATCACGACCTTCTGGTTCGCCGCCACGTTCACGGTCCCAGACCACACGTCCGTCCCGTTGCGCGTCACAGTAATATTGTGCGCCCCAGGCGGCACGAGCAATTCCTGCTTCCAAATCCAATCCCAGTTAAATTCGTCCACGTGCCCCACGAAATAGTCGGGCGTCTTGCCCTCGAGCAGCACCGCGGAGCGCTCGGCCCCGTGGAACTGGATGCGGCCCCAAGGCCCGGCCACATTCCCGCCGTATGCCTCGAGCTTTACGTCCACGTTGGTCGTCTTGCCCGCATCAATGTTGATGTCCTGCGTAGAAATCTTGTAGCCATAGTTAACGACAGCGATGGTGTGCTTTCCCGCCGCCAGCGAGATGGTGTGGTTGCCGTCGTTGATGGCCTTGCCATCTACAAATAGATACGCCTGCTTCGGCGTGACGTGAATCTTCAGCTTGCCGTCTTGCGCGTATGCCGGTATCGCGCAAAGCATGAGCGCCGCGGCAATCATCGTGATCCACACGCGGAGATGTCGTGTAAACATTCTGTGGCCCTCCTCAGGGCTACTGCAATTGCGCAAACTTTTTACTTGGTCCCAACGATCGAGGTTTGCTGGACGCATCAAAATACCTTCCAACTGTACTCCTGTCAATCATTTATCGAAAATTTCCCTTGTAGGTCCCAGTACCAGATTTGTCTGCACAGTTGTTCCGCAATTTGTGGATGCCGTCGTACAATAGCAAGTCCGTGCCATGTTCAGCCCCGCCGTTCTCGACCATTTCAAAAATCCTCGTAACGCAGGCAACCTATTGGACGCCACAACCATCGTCGAGGTGACAAATCCCGTCTGCGGCGACATCCTGAGACTGGCAATAAAGACGGAAGGGAATCGAGTAGTAGCCGCCCGCTTCAAAACGCAAGGCTGCGTAACAGCGATAGCCTGCAGCTCCTACATAGCAGAATGGCTGGAAGGAAAGACGCTGGAGGACGCTCGTAAACTTACGTACGCACAAATATCAGAAGCCCTGGGCGGTTTGCCGCAAGCCACAATGCACGGGGCCCAACTAGCCGAAGACGCGCTGAAATCCCTGTAGGGCCCGCGCTTTATGCCGGGCCTCTTCGTGCACGATTTTCGGCAGGACTCACAATCGAGCAAGGCGACCCACCTTACTAATGAAAATCTTCGCCGTGCCCGAATCGCGCCTTGGAGTTACACGATGCCCGGCCCGGCATAAAGCGCGGGCCCTACGTTCGGAGGCCGCTGCGCGCTAAATTTGGAATTACGGATTTACCGGTTGGCCTCGTCCGCGGTAATCACCTTAATCGCGCCAAAGCCTCCGGGTCATTCAAATTCAAAACCACACCCTCTTCCTCAGTAGGCACTTCCTCAATCTCTCCGCGATGCGCCCGAACCACAGCCCGTGCCCCAACATCCAGCGGCGCTGCCATCAGTTCCGGAAACAATCGCGACGCAAACAAAACCGGGTGTCCGCGCCGCCCGAGATAACTCGGCAAAATAATCGCCTTCCCAGAACGATCAAACGCCGAAACAATCGCAGTAATCAAGCGCAGGGTTACCAGCGGATGATCGACCGGACAAATCAAAGCCGCCTCAACAACGTTCTCCGGCAAGCTCCGCAACCCAGCCTGAATCGAAGAAAGCGGCCCCGTCTCCCAAGCATCGTTAATAACAATCTGCGCGTCCTTCACAGGCAACCGCCCGCGAATCTCCTCAGCGCCAGCACCCAGCACCACGCGCGTTTCCCCAACACGAGGCACACGAGTCGCCGCCAGCAAATGCTCCACAAAGGTCAAACCATGGTAGGGAACCAGCGCTTTCGGACTACCCATCCGCCGCGATTCCCCAGCAGCAAGAATAAGCGCCGCAATCATGAAAGGTTTGTCAGCCTGATGGTGTGTCAGGGCACGGCTTCAGCCGTGCCGAAAAGTCGCCGAACGAATCCGGCTTTAGCCGCTGAGGTTTTGTTTCCAGCTAGCACGACATCGAACCGCGTCACTCATCCACAACGCAATCAATCCCGCTCCGAGTGCGCCAAAGCCTTCAAAGAATCCGCCTTATGCGTAACCCGTTCCACTTTCCGCCGCACAGCAATCAATTCCGCCGTAATGCTCACCGCGATTTCTTCCGGCGTAAGCGCCCCAATCTCCAATCCAACGGGAGCAAAGACGCCTTCAAGTTTCTCCGCCGCAATCCCAGTCTTCTCCAGTGCCTTATAAACGGAAATCACCTTCCGCCGGCTGCCAATCATTCCAATGTAGCGCGCCGAAGTCTGCACCGCCCACTCCAACACGCGCATATCATCCTTATGCCCGCGCGTAACAATCACCAAATAGGTGGAAGCATTAGCCCGAATCTTCGCAAACGCATCCTCAAAGCTGGTGTAAATCTCCCCAGCCATGGGAAAGCGCTCCGCGTTAGCAAAAGTCTCGCGGTCATCCACCACTCCGATCCAAAAACCAGCCAGCGAAGCCACCTTCGCCACCGCCGTAGAAACATGCCCAGCCCCAAAAAGAAAAACTCGCGGCTGCGGCAAAATCGGCTCCACAAATACTTCGAGTGTGCCCCCGCAAATCAACCCCGAGTCGTACCCAGCCTCATGATTCAAATTGAAGGTCATCTTCCGCGGCAATTCCGCCGCCATCACATCCTTAGCCGCCGCCCAAACCTCCGCCTCCACGCACCCTCCGCCGATGGTCCCAGAAATGGTTCCATCCTCGCGCACCAACATCCGCGAACTCTCAAACGAAGGAATCGACCCATTCGTATGCACAATGGTAGCCAGCGCCCCGCGCCGGCCCTCGCCACGCATTTTCACAATCTCTTCAAATAGGTCCATGGTTCGAAAACTCGGTAAACCGGGCTTGCAGTCTTGCACGCCTTTCGTGCTCTCCCAAGGTTAGAACCCGCACTCACAGCTGTCAAACTCATTGCGGCGCGCTGCTCGGAGGCTTCGTCGGAAAATCAATCGGGCTCGAACCAGGCGCATAAGATCCCGTCAGTTTTTTCTTGCACACGGAATTCCACCTCACCTGTTCCGTAGTGCCAGAATTCGATGTCGCTGATTACGGACACTTTGTCTGGTTCACCAAATAGCTGTCGAATATCCGTCCTCGTCATTCCGGTGTGCAACGTGCGTCTCCAATTTTGCTTCTCCCGCCAGTCGAGATAAGTTGATCGCTGAGGCATTGGGTTTGGACCGACTTCGGTTGCGCTGGGGCGTTGAACCTGGGGCAGCTGAGGCTGCGCAAGCGCGCTCGATTGCCCTGAAGGCGCTGCGATCCGCTGATATTCCAAGCGAGCGAAATGCACTTCGTGCCACGCATAGTACGCAAAAGCGATAACGCCCAACCCAAGACAAATACGAACGGCCATCAAGACGCGATCGACTCGACGGCCCCAACGGGCCCAATCAATGGATGTTAGCTTGTCCCTTATCCAGCGTGATTTGACCCCAATCAAAAAGAATAGGATGCCTGCCGACACAGCTGGAGCCCAAATCGTCCAGGGCCTTCCACTAAGGAGGGCGGACACGCCCTCGAAGGTAAATGCAAGCGCTAGCAATTCAAAGAATCCGAAGAGTGCCAACTCCCCGGACGGAACTGTGTCAGCCACCGAACTCTCCAAATGACGCGTTCAAAAACGCGTTCGCAAAGCTTGCACCCGCATGCAGCACCCAAAACCCTTCACCGTGCTCCAGGCCACAGGGATCCCGACATCGGTCCTATCTCTTCATAACTTTCCGACCTGTATCGATGCTTGCAGGTTTCGCAACCAAAATCGAAGGTGCCGCCGGCTCTGCATTCGTATCTCCTCGCCACCGATAAGCTGCTACACCCCTTACCGAAACCGATTCCACCTCTTCTGGCGTCAGCCGGCGGAGCGTAGTGGATACCGAAGACAGCGGGTTCGATAAGTATCGGCTGAAGTCGAATCCGGAACTGAAGAGCTTATCGCGGACCTCGACCGCAGTAAGCAAAGTTCCATCCGCGCTTTTCAGAACCAGACGAACGGATTCCGTCAGGCTGGTTTCATTGGCCCGATCGTTTTTGAGTGCTTCGCCCATCCGCGCTTTGAATTCACCTGATTCCTGTTCGGAAAGCATGTTCCAAGTTGCGAGGACGAACTCGCGCTGCTTAGAGATCTCAGTTTCGATGTTTTCCTGCTGCACGCGAAGCAGGCCCAGCTTCACTAGGGCCGCTTCTAAAATACTCTTATAGTCGGTCTCGTTCATAGACGTAGTATAGACGATGCCTATACGTTGTCAATACGAACAAAAAGCGAAGCTCTACTATCCCTGCCAGATGTAGCCTCTGCCCTCTGCGGCGTCGCTTACGCCAATACCTACTCGTGGTTGCCGTGCTAGGCAGGGCCACAGATCCTTTATACGTCTTGCCCGTGAGGTTAATTTTTTCGGCGCATGAAATCAATCCGCATACTCGAGCATGATAGGCCTGAGGTTTTGCGCTACGAAGATGTGCCTGAATTCCGGTCCCTCTAACTAAAGGAGAGAACTCGCCGAACCACCTGTCAATTTATTACCCAGGCCGCGGTTGAACAGTCCGTTTCACATGCATCAGAAACGAAATAAGCCGCAACGCATAAGCTCCGCCCTAAATCCGAATCACAGCCTTCCCCCGCAATCCGCCACTCTTCAACTTCTCAATCACTTCCGCCGCCCCATCCAATCCAACGGTTGAACGCACCCGCGCCGTAATCGTCCCATCCACCAACATCCGCGCGATCCGATTCAATCCTTCCGGCGAAGATAAAGGATTCGTATTCCCCAGAATGTTCTGCGCCGCAATCCCGCGCTCAGCAAACCACTTCTCATCGGCCGCCTGAATCGTAGAAACCAACGAGCCCCCACGCTTGATAATCTCCGCATCGCGCCCGATCGCATCCTTACCATTTACCAGATCAAGCACCGCATCCACGCCATCCAGATAATCCGCATGGATCGCCCCAATTACATCCCCAACTTTCGTATCGTAGACCTCGTCAGCGCCAAGCCTCCGCGCCTCATCCGCCCCGCCGCGCACCGTCGCGATCACATACGCCCCGCGCGCCCGCGCCATCTGCACCGCAAATCCGCCGACGCCGCCCGTCGCTCCCATCACCACCACCCGCTGCCCCGACGACATTCCCAGCATCTCCAGCGACTGCAGCGCGGTCACCCCAGCAATCGGCAAAGCAGCCGCCTGTTCGTCACTAATTCCCTCAGGAATTCGCGCCAACGGTTCCGTCTTCACGCCCGGCTTCACCGCCGTATGCTCGGCATAAGCCCCGTGCGTGCGCGCCATCCCGAAGATGCGATCCCCAACGCGAAAATCACCGCCTCCCGCAGGCACCGCTTCGACAACCCCCGCGAAGTCCGCCCCCAACACAAAAGGAAACGGCGAACTAGCCGTCAGCCTCTCCACAAGTTTGTAGTCAATCGGATTTACGCCAGCAAATTTCACGCGGATCAGATACGACCCGGCCTCTGCAGGTACAGGCAAATCCAGAATCGCCGGCGCCTCACCAAATTTCCGAACCGCAAATGCCCGCATGTCGTCCTCCCGTCTGTCATCCCGAGCCCGCAACGCGGGAAGCTGTCATCCTGAGCCCGCATTTCAGGGCTAAGGATCTCAGTCCCCGAGCCGGACAGCTCAATTCTTTACACCCAACAAACGCAATGCTACTTTCTCCCCGCCCCATGAAAGCCATACTCTTCAAAGAACACGGCGGGCCAGAAGTCCTACAATACGTAGATGTCCCCGAACCAACAATCGGCGCAAACGACGTCCTAGTCCGCGTCCGCGCCTGCGCCCTAAATCATCTCGATCTCTGGGTCCGCAAAGGCATCCCCGGGCGCAAAATCCCGCTCCCCCACATCCCCGGCAGCGACATCTCCGGCGAAGTATCCAAAATCGGCGCCAATGTCACACGGTTCAAACCCGGCGACAAAGTAATCCTAAATCCGGGAATCTCCTGCGGCCAATGCGCGCAATGCCTCTCCGGCAACGACAATCTCTGCCGCCAATACGGCCTCTTCGGCGAACCCCACCCCGGCGGCTGCGCAGAGTACGTCCGCTCCCCAGAAGTAAATGTAGTCCCGATGCCGCCGCGCCTGAATTTCGAAGAAGCCGCCGCCATCCCGCTAGTGTTCCTAACCGCGTGGCACATGCTAATCACTCGCGCCAAATTAGTAGCCGGCGAAACGGTAGTAGTCCTGGCAGCAGGCAGCGGCGTTGGCAGCGCCGCGATTCAAATCGCAAAAGCCATGAGCGCAAGAATAATCGCCACAGCGGGCTCAGAAGAAAAGCTGCAACTAGCGAAAAAACTAGGCGCGGACGATACGATCAATCACACGACGCACAAAATCCACGAAGAAGTAAAACGCCTGACCAATCGCAAAGGCGCCGACGTAGTCTTCGAACACGTAGGCGCCGCCACCTGGGATCAAAGCGTAGCGTCCCTAGCAGCAGGCGGCCGCCTAGTAACCTGCGGCAACACCACGGGCTACGACGTCCACCTAGATCTACGTTTCCTATTCAGCCGACAATTATCTCTACTGGGCAGCTTCATGGGCAGCAAAGCCGAACTCTATTCAGTCTTGGAGTTGGTAAACCGAGGCATCCTAAATCCAGTAATAGATAAGGTCTATCCTCTAGAAAAAGCCGCCGAAGCCCACAAGCACTTAGAAGACCGCGCCCAATTCGGAAAAGTAGTTCTAAAGGTTTCGTAGGGGACGGTGCTTTAGCCCCCGCATTTCGGCCCCGAAACGTAACGCTCATCACTCAGAAGAATCAATCCTGGAGCGCGTTACATTCGTAGGGGCGCTGGCTCGCTGCGCCCGAGCGGCACAAGACGCGAACGTAACCGTAAAATTAAATCCGGGATGAAAACGCGAGCCGTTACCGCCGCACGTCGCGCGCGCAATGTAGTCATCAAGCCCCGCGGCGCGGAAACCTCTTCCGCAGCGCCGCCACAAAAGCCCGATCCGCCCGACCCGAAACCATCTCCAAAGGCGAATACCCGCGCTCCCAAGCCAAATAAAACGTAATGAAAAGCAATCCAAGCGTAATCACAAAATTAGGCCAAGCATTCAAAGCCCATTGCCCGCTCCAAACCAATCCGCCGCCACGCGAAAACGGCCAAAGATAAGGGATCGGCCACTGATAACCATCCGGCCCGCGCGCCCCAATCAAATCCTCCAGCAAATGCAAATGGAAACTCACCAAAACCAACAAAGCAGTTTTCCATTTCTGTCGCGCCAATCCGAACGCCACGCCGGTCACGAGCAACCCAAACGCAAGATTGTGGAGCTGATGGTGATACTCGGAGAACCACAAAAGCGGGTGCGCAGAATTCCGCGTCAGCAATTCCGGAATGATTCCCAGCCCGTCAATATCGGGTATCACTCCAGCGAGAGTAATGATGCAGCGCTCCTTCGTATTTAAGGAAGGCGAGCTATTCGCCACCACCCATCCGGTAAAAAAGTGCGTAACAGGATTCACGGAGTTTCCGAACGTAGGGTCCGCCCTTTATGCCGGGCCGGGCAACACGATGATTCGCGGCGGGATCGCCCCAAACCGCAAACGCACTTTAATAGGAAGGGTTGACACGCGCAATGACGAGGCTTCGTTCGCGATCGCGCACGAAGAGGCCGGCCATAATGCGCGGGCCCTACGAAAGACATCAATCACACCTACTTCAACGCATAAACATTCCCATCCGCACTACCAAAATAAATCACGCCATCCGACACCACCGGCGAAGAGAGAATCGTCCCCATCGCCATCATCTTCTGCACGCCCGAAACCATATCGTCGTAAAAGAAATCAGAAAACACCCCATCATAATTCGGCGAGCCATCAGCCTTCACATAAGCCGCGGCATTAGCGGCCGCACCCGGCGTTTCAAAGGCCCAGCCCACCTTCTGCGTTTTCAAATCGATCGCGTAAAGCTTCCCAATATGCGACCCAAAATAAGCCCAATCTCCAACCAAGGCCGACGAAGAGAACATCGGCCAAGTCTTGAAATCGAGCGAAAAGATGGGCGCGCCGGTCTTGCCATCAATTTCATAAAATTTCCCCGAGTCCGAAGTGCCGAAATAAACTTTGCCATCGCGCACCGCCGGCGAAGCGATCACCCAAGATCCCTTATTCGAAAACGCCCAGCGCTGCTTTCCAGTCGCCGCATCCACCGCGTAAAACATCGAATCGCGGCAACCAAAATAAATCACGCCATCCGCCACCGCCGCCGAAGACTGAATCCCAACCTGGTTGGAAATCTCGTGATCTTCGCCAGTCTTAAAGCGCCATTTCTCAGCACCACTAGCGGCATCGAGCGCATAAAAATAAGAATCCCAGCTCCCCACGTAGAGAACGCCATCCGCAATCGCCGGCGAAGCATGCACCACGTCGCCAGTCTTAAATTTCCATTTCAGTTTTCCGCTAGCCGCGTCCAGCGCATAGATATTGGTATCGCCGCTGCCAAAGTAAACCGCCCCATTCCACACCGCCGGCGACGAAAGATAAAAGTCAAAAGGATCGGGCATAGTTTCCGCAGCAGGAAGGCTGCCATGAATGTGTTTCGCAGCAAACCGCCGTTCGCCGCCCGTAGCAAATTTCCACTTCAGCGTGCCGTCCGCAGCGTTCACTGCATAAAAATTCCCGTCATAGCTTTCGAAAAAGACGACGCCTCCCGAAACCGCTGGCGATGAAGTAATACGGCTCTCCGTCTTGAATTTCCATTTCGCCGCACCGCTCGCCGCATCCAGCGCATATAAAAAATGATCGCTGCTGCCCACATATAATGTCCCGCCGCTCAGCACCGGCGACGAAAACACCTGCCCGCCAGTGTGAAACTTCCATTTGACCTGCGGCGATTGCGTCACAGCAGCCCCGGCATAAACGCCGGTATGCTCCGCATTCCCCCGAAACATCGCCTCCTGCGCAAACACCGGCGAACCGGCAAGCATCCACGCGAGCAAACTCCCAACGATCCACCGTCTCATAATCACGTCCTCCGCTCCCTGATAGACTCACGCCGCCCAAAAACGTTTACCCTTCGCGCACAATCCCTGCTTCGTTTCCAAAGCACCGCCTCCAGAATGTGTCCCCGCGCACAGTATCTAGTACAGCATGGGCCGACGCGCCCAGGCCCCGTCCGTCGCTATAATTAATGATCATCTGTGCGACACGGACGCCGGGGTCTGAAAAGTCCGCAAGGCGCAAAGCGCACCGAACCAGCGTTCGCGCGCCAGCATTTCAATTCGCACATGAGAGTGATGCCGTGAAAATAATTTCATCACGCAACGCGACGCAACCCCGGCTGAATCGCGTCAACGAGGCACGCAAGTGACGCCGCGCCCATCAAAATCCGGCACCGACGCCAATCCGACGCAACTCACCGTCGCCGCCTCCGGCCGCGTCGAACGCCGCCAATGGTGGCTCTCCTCCGCCAGCGTCATCGTCACGCTACTTCTCACCGCCGGCATCGTGCTCATCGCGCTACCGATGATGCTTCCCGGCGTCTCCAACTATTATTCCGTCAACACCAGCATCGGCGTTCGCGGCCTAATCGGCGTAGTCCTGCTCTTCGATCTCTATCTATTGTTCCAGCAGATGCAGATCCATCTTTTCCGCAGGCGCCTGGCCGAGCGCGAAGAGCTCTTCCGCCTGATCAGCGAAAATGCCGCCGACATGATCGCGCTCGTCGACGTCAGCGGCCATCGCATCTACAACAGCCCGTCGTACCAAACCATCCTCGGCTACACCGCCGCGGAATTAGCCGACAGCTCTTCCTTCGAGCAAATCCATCCCGAAGATCACAAAAAAGTGATGGATGCCGCGCTAGAAACCCGCCGCTCCGGCCACGGCCGCACCATCGAATACCGCCTGCGCCACAAAGACGGCCGCTGGCTAACGCTAGAATCCACCGCCAGCGCAGTAAAAAATGAAGCCGGCAACGTAGAAAAGCTGGTAATCGTCAATCGCGACATCACCGAGCGCAAGCTCCTGGAAGAACAACTCTCGCTCTCGCAAAAACTAGAAGCGGTAGGCCGTCTCTCCGGCGGCATCGCCCACGATTTCAATAATCTCCTCGGCGTAATCATCGGCTACGGCGAAGCGCTGCAACAAAAAATTCCCGTAGGCGATCCCATGCGCGAAGCCGTAGACGAAATCCAAAACGCCGGCCAGCGCGCCGCAGCGCTCACGCAACAGCTCCTAGCCTTCAGCCGCAAGCAAGTCCTGGAGCCAAAAGTTCTCGATCTAAATGGCGTGCTAAGCGATGTAGAAAAGCTGCTCCGCCGTCTAATCGGCGAGGATGTCGAGCTGCAAATCTCTCTCTCTCGTTACCTCGGCCGTGTAAAAGCCGATCGCAGCCAGCTCGAACAAGTAATTGTAAATCTAGCCGTAAACGCGCGCGACGCCATGGGCCAAGGCGGCAAGCTGCGCATCGAAACCAAAAACGCCGAGCTAACCGAAGCCGATCGCGAGCGCTACCGCTACGTAGTCCCCGGCGAATATATCTTGCTCACAGTCACCGACACCGGCTGCGGCATGGACACCGAACTGCAATCCCACATCTTCGAACCGTTCTTCACCACAAAAGAAAAAGGAAAAGGCACCGGCCTGGGCCTCTCCACCGTCTATGGCGTGATCAAACAAAGCGGCGGCTACGTCTGGGTCAAGAGCGAAGTAGGGAAGGGCACAGAATTCCAAATTTATCTACCGCGCGCCGAAGAAGTCCCCGAAGAAAATCAAGCCACAGGCGAGCCAGTAAGCCGCGCCCACGGCAGCGCCACAATTCTAGTGGTAGAAGACGAAGAATCCCTGCGCAAACTAACGCGCAGCACGCTGCAAAGCCAGGGCTACTCAGTACTAGAAGCCCGCGACGCCGCCACCGCCCTAGCCCTAGCCGCAAAATCCGATTCCAAAATCGATCTACTCCTAACCGACGTAGTAATGCCAGGCATGAGCGGCCGCACTCTAGCCGAAAAACTAGGCGCCCTACGCCCCGACATGAAGATCCTCTATATGTCCGGTTACCCAGACGGCGCCATCGTCACCCACGGCGTCCTAAATCCAGGCATGTTCATCCTGCGCAAGCCGTTCACCCGCGATGAACTCCTGCGCCGCGTCGAAGAATCCCTAGCTCCAAAATACGCCAGCGTCGAACGCCGCACGTGACCCGGAGAATAAATCCCTAATGCCGCGCCTTCTAGTCATCGATGACGACGAATCCGTCCGCAAGCTAATGCGCTTCCGCCTAAAGGATTCCTACGAGATCATCGACACCGGTGATCCGGAAGAAGCCCTAGGCCTAGCCCTAAGCCACAAGCCCGACGCCATCCTGCTAGATCTAATGATGCCCAAATTCTCAGGCTTCGAAATCTGCCAAACCCTCTCGACGCTAAGCTTCACGCAGCTGATTCCCATCTTCATCGTCAGCGGCGAATCCGCCGCCCGCTACAAAGAATTCTGCAAAAATCTAGGCGCCAAAGCCTATTTCCAAAAGCCGGTAGATTTCGAATCCCTGCAAGCCGCGCTCGCGCAGGCCACAGGAGTGGATCGCCCCGACCGCCGCTGCGAACCGCGCATCCGCCTGCGCATCTCCCTAAAACTCTGCGGCCTGGACGCCAAAGGCAAACCCTTCGAATGCGTAACGGTCACCGAAAACGTAAGCGCCCACGGTTTCTGCTGCGCCTGCATCGAAAATCTAGCCCTAAACTCCACAGTCGACGTCTATTTCCTAGCCCAACGCCAAACCCTAACCGGCAAAGCCATGACCGTCCGCATCGACTGGCCCAACACCCCAGGCCAACTCTACGGCTTCCAATTCATAGGCCCGCCCACCGACTGGATCCTAAAGTAGCGCCGGCGTCCCTGCCGGCATCCGACGAGCGCATCTCGAGCCAAAGTTAGCCATCAAGGGCGAACTCAAAAGCACGGCCGATCCCAGGTTTTTCTCAAGCTGATCTCACCGACGGCGAGGATCAAATTCCGGACTACAATCTTCAGGTTATACAGCGGGGAAAAGAAACGGACCGCTGTCATCCCCAATCCCCTTCAGGGTTGAGGGATCTGGATTTGCATTTGGTATTGTGGGTGCGCCATTCGCCGTGATAGCGGGTGGGATTCTTGAATCCGATTTCGCCGTTGCCGTTTCTTTCAATCTCAAATCTGAAATTTGAAATCTCTTTCGCCTTCATACTCGCATTCGTCTGCGACTCGTGCCGCGTCCTTACTACAGCCGCTGCAAAACCGCCTTCAAACTAGCGTGCACAAAACTCTGCAAATCCTGCACCGACCCAAATCCCGACAACATCGGGCAAGTCACAATAAACATCCCGGCATAAAACAATCCCGGCGCCCGTTCCAACCAACGCAGAGGCTGTTCCGCCAAAGTCTTCCGCACCAAGTCGACTTGCGATAAAGCCGCCATCCCCGCACCAATCAACCCGCCCACAACAATGTCCGAAGGATAATGAATCCCCAAATAAATCCGCGCCAAACACAAAGTCAAACTAACGTAAACAAACAAAAATATCCCCACCCGCCGCGACAAATAAAACACCGCCATCGCCAGCGCAAACCACAAAATCGCATGATCGCTAGGCATCGAGCTCCATCCCAACAACAATCGCGGATCCGAGCTATAAGGCAACACAAACGAAAGCCCGGGATTATGCAAAGGCCGCGCCCGGTACGGCAGCACAAAAGCCACCATGCGAGTCAATACCAACACCAAGTAAGTCCCCAAAATACCATGCACCAAAATTTCCCGTGCCCGCCTCTGCACCACCAAATCGCGATCCTTGAACCACCCCCACCAAACCGCCATCAACAAAGGCGCGGTAGCAAACGGATTCGAGTCCACCACATAAACAAACGTATCCAAAGTCCAAGACCGGTGCGCAAACCGGTTCAAGAATAGAATCACCCGGTAATCCAGCGCCGTCACAGCACCGAACAAAGCCGAAGCCAACCCATGCGACTTCCAAACCGCCAAAGCCGCAATCAAAGTAGCCGCCGAAGCCACCGCCATAACCGGCAGCCCCGAATAGGATTTCAGTTTGCTTTCCATATTTCCCCAAACAAAGAAAATTGGGTTCGCCCGGCCCAAACGCCTTCTCCAACCCGATTAGAACCATGGAGAATTTCAGAAAACAGATGCCGAACTTCCTGCGTTAAATTTACTACGAGGTATATGAAGCCCCGCAAAAACCACGCCGACCTGACGCCAAAACGTCATCGCCAAGTGCGACACTAGCAAGCCGCGATGTGCCACAAGTTTGCGCTCTCACGCCGCGACGCCAATTCCCGATTCGTCACCAGTTCAGCGATGCAGCCGGGTGGGAGCCCCCTCGCTTCGAGGAGGCCGCCACCTCCGCCCCAGCCAAGCAGTAATCGAGAGCGGGGCGCGCAGCCTTTTCCGACAGTGTTGCAGTGGGCGCCCGACTCTTCCCGGTGTGTGGGAAGGGTCGGGGTTCCGGCCCTCTTTTCGGCCCAGCCTTTTCCGAGGTGTTGCCGTGGGTGCCCGACTCTTCCCGTTGTGTGGGAAGGGTCGGGGTTCCGGCCATCCTTTCGGCCCCAACTGTAGATTTATCCTTCCGGCCCCGTCCTTCGTCCTCCTTTCTCACACCGGATTTATCCTAACCAACCCGTCGTCCCGCCCTTCATACCAACAATAAGAACTCCATATCCAATCCCCCGGCGACGCGACCAAACCACGCTTCACCGGATTCATGTGCATGTATTCCAGCTTCTCCATCTTCTTTTTGTGACTCCATACATTGAAATCGTAAAACCTCTTTTGCCAAAACTGCGGCAGCGAATCCTCCGACGCGAACTGAAATGCGAATTGCCCCACAACGCGCTTCCGCCGTCTCGTGCGCATCTCCCGCGACACCCTTTGCTTCAAAACTTGCAGCACGGTCGAAGGCGTCCCTTTCGCCGGCTCGCCAATCAGCAAATGAATGTGTTCCGGCATCACCACGAATCCCACCAGCGCAAATCCATAAACATCGCGAACCTCGCCCAGCGTCTTCACGAACAGATTGCGCGCTCGTTTAGTTCCCAACAACGCCAACCGCCGGTAACAACTGAAGGTAATAAAATGCAGGTCGTGCGTGCCATAGTAGCGTTTCAGCTTTCGTTGCATAAAAAAACGGCGGGCCGCCCAGCCTTTTCCAAGGTTTTGCCGTGGGTGCCCGATCCTTCCCGGTGTGTGGGAAGGGTCGGGGTTTTCGGCCCTCTTTTCGGCCCCGTTTTCTCCAAGGTTTTGCCCTGGGTGCCCGATCCTTCCCGGTGTGTGGGAAGGGTCGGGGTTTTCGGCCCTCTTTTCGGCCCAGCCTTTTCCGAGGTGTTGCCGTGGGTGTCCAATCCTTCCCGGTGTGTGGGAAGGGTCGGGCTTCCGGCCATCCTTTCGGCCCCGCATCTGATTTCGTCGTTGGTCTCTGCCGCTGTCTCTAGGTTTTCCGGCTACATCGGACGACTTTCAACTCAAATCCAGATATTGAGTCAAACCCAAAAAGCGAATCCAACCCCGAAAACAGGGCCGAAAACCCCGACCCTTCCCAAAAACCGGGAAGGATCGGGCACCCACCGCTAAAATCCACTTCAAAAAACCAACTCAGAATCTGTACTGCTCCGTTAACGCCCAACGGTGGTATCATCTCTGAAAACGGAACCGATTGTTCAGACGGAAAATACGGAGACGGGAAAAGGGGGAGGGCCACCCGCCGGGGCATATTGGGGTCACATATCGGTCCTATAAGCCATGAAGAAAGTTGCTCTAGTAATTGGCATCGCCAGCATCGCCGTCATTTTCGGTCTGTTACAATTGGCGTGGCTGAGAATAGGGAGAGTAAGGGTTGAATCTAACGGTTCGCAGCTAGAATCAGCCCGCGTCTACCGAAATCTCTCTGGCGACCTATTGATAGATCTCAGGCAAGCGCCATCGGACATATACGTTGTGCGGGGGGCCGAAATCGGCCAGCCGAATATCTCTTCTCTGCTTGAGTTGCCGCCCGCTGTTCTAGCACGCCACTCCAAGCTTCCGATCGTCAATATGCGATCAGAAAAGGCCGGTTCGGTTGACCCACGGCTTTCAGTCGGCCGACAGAGATTGACTTTCGTCACCGAGACGGGGAAGTCGATAGAGGTGACGTGGCGCTAGTGGGATTTGGAGGCCCAGACGGGTGGCCGATCCTTTTCCGCCACTCTTGAATCGGGTGGACGGGCGCCCGATCCTTTTCCGCCGCTCTTGAATTGGGTGCCCGACTCTTCCCGGTTTTTGGGAACGGTCGGGGTTTTCGGCCCTCTTTTCGGCCCCGTTTTCTCCGAGGTTTTGCCTTGGGTGCCCGACTCTTCCCGGTTTTTGGGAAGGGTCGGGGTTTTCGGCCCTCTTTTCGGCCCCGTTTTCCCCGAGGTTTTGTCCTGGGTGCCCGACTCTTCCCGGTTTTTGGGAAGGGTCGGGGTTTTCGGCCCTCTTTTCGGCCCAGCCTTTTCCGAGGTGTTGCCCTGGGTGTCCGACCCATCCCGGTGTCTGGGAAGGGTCGGGATTCCGGCCATCCTTTCGGCCCCGCATCCGATTTCGTCGTCGGTCTCTGCCGCTGTCTCTTGGTTTTCCGTCTACATCGAACGAGTTTCAAATCAAATCCAGATACCGAGTAAAACGCAAAAAGCGATCTCAACCCCGAAAACAGGGCCGAAAACCCCGACCCTTCCCAAACACCGGGAAGGATCGGGCACCCACCGATAAAACCCACTTCAAAAAATCAACTCAACATCTGTACCGCTCCGTCAACATCAACGGTGTTATCATCCCTCAAAACGGAGCTGATGATTCAGACGGAAAATACGGAGAGGGAAAAAAGGGTGGGCCACCCGCCACGACTTTAGTCGCGCCGTAAAGGCCGCACAGTAAATACGACTTCAGCCGCGGGCGTCGCTCGCGCCAATCTTGACGCGGGTGCGCAACCCGTCGAGTCCCTAACCAAACCCGACATTCCACACGCCGGGACTCACATCGAGCCGCGCACGAACATCGATATACCCCTCCGTAAACGCTAGTAGTGTTATTATCCCGAAAGCTGAACCAATGTTTCGATCGCAAAATACGGACACGAGAAAGGGCTGGGCCACGCGCCTATTCGCTTCTCTGGCAGTGGGCCTAGTCTTTGCGTTTCTAACGTGGGTGATGATCGGGGATCATCGTCACCCCATGGCAATTCCAACCGACCTTGATTTCCTCGGTTCAGTGTTCACTCTTTTGCTGTTTCCCGGACTGATCGCGGGCTTCTTGATCAGCGGCAACATTCACATCGCAAACACCTGGTTCGTAGCGCTAGGAAACTTCATTTTCTATCTCGGAATCGCGCAACTGGCATTGAAAATTCGGGAGAGACGCAAGGCCAGACGCACCCTAGCGCCCTCGGCTTCGCCGAACCAAAGTTCCGCAACGAGAGGAACGTGAACATGCAGATCGAAGAAGATCTCCGGAGTCTCCTGCGAAATATACTTCGCATTGGTCTCCTGCGTATCCGTTCGTTCGGCGTGAATGGCCGATCCGAAGCCTGGCGGGTGGACCAGCCTTTTCCGAGGTTTTGCCACGGGTGCCCGATCCTTCCCGGTTTGTGGGAAGGGTCGGGGTTCCGGCCCTCTTTTCGGCCCCGTTTTAGTTTCTTCTTTCCTTCCGGTTTTGGACTTCTCCCTTCTCCTCACACCGGATCAACCCTCACCATTCCATCGCCACTTCCCCCATAAAACAAATACGAACCCCACAGCCCACCCTGCGGCGAACTCACCCGTCCACGCTTCACCGAATTCCCGTACATGTATCCCAACTTTCGCATTTAGTTCTAGCCCAGCCGTACCATTCCCTATCCTTCAAGCTACCCTCACAATAACTGCGCGGCCCGCTCCGCAGGAGCAACAAAACTCTTCACCAGAAACTCCTCCGTCGCCGCCGCACGCGGCCGGCCCGCGCGCCACCAAGGGCCCCGCGAACCAAGGAGCCAGCGTAGAAAAAATCGGGACACTCCGGACTCGGATCAACCCCGTTTCGCGGCGGCGTCCGGAACTGCGCCCGTTGCTTGATGCTTCCGCCGCCAGCAACCACCGGAAAACTCCGCGAGCGAAAATACGGCGAATCGCGACCCCCCGTTTTTGTAGCGATTAAAACGAACCCCAATCGTTTATTTTCAATAGCTTACGAGGTGTTTTTAATCTCACCATGTAGCGATTAAAAACCGATGCCAAACACGAAGGACCAGACAACAAAATCAGCAGGCCAGAAGGGGAAGAGGGCACGAAACCGCATCAAATCTCCAACTCCTAACCTCAAAATCACAATCTGTGCGACAATAACCACAGGCGCGCCGCAACCCACGCGCCGCGCACGACGAAAGGGCAAATGGCAGTCGAACTAGCAAAGGGCGTAACGCTCGAACGGCCCGGCGAGGACGAAACCTTCCTCAAGGAAGAAGGCATCCTCTTCGCCTCTCTCGACAAGGTCGTCAACTGGGCCCGCCGCAGCTCCATCTGGCCGATGTCTTTCGGCTTGGCCTGCTGCGCCATCGAGATGATGTCCATGGCCGCCTCGCGCTTCGACGTGGCCCGCTTCGGCGCCGAAGTCTTCCGCGGCTCCCCGCGCCAGTCCGATCTAATGATCATCGCCGGCCGCGTCTCCAACAAAATGGCCCCGGTAATCAAACAGCTCTACGATCAAATGCCCGAACCCAAGTGGGTAATCTCCATGGGCGCCTGCGCCACCAGCGGCGGCGTCTTCAATAATTACGCAGTAGTACAAGGTGTAAATCAGGTAATCCCGGTAGACGTCTACGTCCCAGGCTGCCCCCCGCGCCCCGAAGCCTTACTCTACGCCATCATGCAACTCCAGAAAAAAATCGACGCCGAAAAAGGCAGCTTCCGCCGCTCCCTAAATTTCATTAAGCACTAAGAAATCGCAATCCCGCCACTCCAATCGGCAAGAGCAAGCCCCGCCCGAAAAATGTAGTAGCGCGACAATCGCCGAATACGTTATGTTTCAGCACCGTGCCACACTCGCTAAGACCCACCTTGGCAGCCGCGCTCGCACTCGTGCTCGCGCCGTACTGCGCTCACGCCCAGGATCCAAAACCGAAACAGATCATCACCAAAGTTGTGCCCAACAGCGAAGCGCAAAAACCGGACCACAAACCGGTGCTCGCCGACTATCCGCAGGAGCCGTTCGTCTACGAATCCGTACGCGGCGTGATGCGCTACGAAAACGACGGCAGCGGCTACGTCGACGTCGTAGCGAAAATTCATGTGCAATCGCTCGCCGGCCTCGAGCGAGTCGGCCAGTTAATTTTCAGCTACAACTCCGCGAACGAGCGCCAAGAAGTTCTGCTCGTCCGCGTCACCAAGCCCGACGGCCGCGAAATCAAGGCCGGCCCCGAGGCCCTGCAGGACCTGAGCGCCCCGGTCGCGCACGAAGCCCCGATGTACAGCGACTTGCGCCAAGTTCACGTCACAGTTCCGGGACTGACCGTCGGTGACACGTTGGAATTTCACCAGCGCAAAACCATCACCGAGCCGCTCACTCCAGGCGAATTTTGGAACATCTGGCGCTTCGAGAAGGATGCGATCTGCCTGGACGAGCAGGTAGAACTAAATGTTCCGGCCGACCGAAAACTCAAGCTGGCTTCGCCCGACGAAATCAAGCCAACTTCTCGAGTCGAGACAGGACGAAAAATCTATCACTGGCAAACGAGTCATACGGTACACGACGAAAAGCTCGTAATGCTGTTCAAGAACGAAAAGATCGTGTCCTCGCGAATATTATTTTCGACTTATCAGGATTGGGAAGCAGTAGGGAAGTGGTGGACCAAGCTCGAGGCCCCGCGTCGCGAAGCCACTCCGGAAATCCGCGCCAAAGCCGATGAAATCACTCACAGCGCCAAGACCGACCTCGAAAAAGTCGAGACCGTCTACGAATGGGTCCAGCGAAACATCCGCTACGTCAGCCTTTCCTTTGGCGTCGGGCGCTACCAGCCTCATGCCGCGGCGGAGGTGCTGGCCAATGCGTACGGCGATTGTAAAGACAAAACCACGCTGATCGACGCGCTGCTGGATGCGGAAAACTTGCGCGGTGCCGCAGCGTTG
>Ga0206813_1092_pt1 | contig 20580 bp, 12 predicted proteins | sample Alteio_BWOrgCont_92_FD_152856 | JGI IMG/M metagenome (GOLD analysis project Ga0206813, IMG submission 152856) | Enriched cells from forest soil in Barre Woods Harvard Forest LTER site, Petersham, Massachusetts, United States -... | ecosystem: Environmental > Terrestrial > Soil > Temperate forest >...
CGAACCCCGCCGAACTAGTCCGCCAGGATGAAGTGACCGCCCAAAATACGTATCGCCTGCTCCCATCAACGGAGTACCTAAACGCAAACCGCGTCCGCAAGCTGCTAATGCAAGAAATGGTGCAAGTGATGGCGGATATCGACGTCTACATAGTCCCCTTCGACTACGGCGACTACACCCCAAATCCAGTAGCGTCGCTGAATTCTTCAGTAACAAACCTAACCGGCCACCCGTGCGTAGCACTCCCCCACGGCTTCGACGAAAAAAACCACCCCACAAGCCTGACGTTCATAGGCAAACTCTACGGCGACGCCGAAATGCTAGCCTTAGCAAGCGCCTACCAAAAAGCCACAAGCTGGCACCTAAAGCATCCAAATCTCTAAGTACCGCCGGCTTGGTCTGAGAGCTGTCGAAGGGCGTCCCTGCCGGCTCTTTAAGAGCGCAATTGTCGGCAACATCTCCAATCGCAGGCAGCGCAGAGTTAAAGTACCGCTGGCGTCCCCGCCGGCATCTTACGAGCGAAATTGCCGGAAAAGAATCAAATCGCGGACGGCCCAAAGCGGTAATTTAACGGCAATTTACTTTTGCAGTCCGCGCGTGATTCACGCCGTACCGAAACGCGGAGTCGTAAGATGCCTGAGGGCAGAAGCGCCAACTCCAAAAGAGGCCACCAATGAAACTAGAAACCATGCACTTCGAATCGCAAGCCCGAGTCGGCTACCTAACTCTAAATCGCCCCGACATCCTAAACGCCATGCACTACCAAGGCGCCCTAGACCTGAATCGCATGGCAGAAATGATTCGCGAAGTCCCCGAAATCCGCCTAGTCCTAATCCGCGGCGCCGGCCGAGCCTTCTGCACCGGCATAGACCTAAAGCAACTAACCGCAGGCCAAATCCCGTCAAGCTATTACGAACTCTGGGACCGCGCCCTAAGAATCCTAGAGCAATCCGAAAAAATAATAATCTGCGCGATGCATGGCTATTCCCTAGGCGGCGGCCTCCAACTAGCCCTAGCCTGCGACATCCGCATCGCCACGCAAAATTGCATCCTAGGCCTGCCAGCAATCAAAGAAGGAATCATCCCAGGCCTAGGCACCTTCCGCCTACCACGTTACATAGGCCTAGGCCGCGCCAAATGGATGGTCCTCTCAGGTGAAAATATAGACGGCCAGCGCGCCAAAGAAATCGGCCTGGTAGATCACGTAGTCCAAGCCGAGACTTTCGGCAACGAAACCGAAGCCCTAGTAAAAAAATACGCAGCCCTATGCAGCGAAGGCACCCTACAATCCAAAATGATGCTAAACATGCCCTTCGACATGCCCCACGGCGAATTCTTCGAAGAATACCTGCGCCGCCAAACCATCGCCCTAAACTCCCCCGATCACAAAGAAGCCCTAAAAGCCTACAAAGAAAAACGCACCCCAGATTTTTCCCAGTAGGGGAGGGTCTTAAAAGAAAATCGCACCACACCGAAAAGTAAAACAGACCCTCCCGCCTTACGGCCCCGCCGTCCGGCCCCTCTGTCGCAGGGGCGGGTATTAAGCCCGCCCGGTTTTCGGCCCTCCTGATTCGATCCTCTTCCCTCCACGCCAATTAAATTTAAGGTATATACTCGCCCGGCCACGAATGAGGTGCGCAATGAAACGTTCCAGCGGCATCACAGTCTCGTCCATCTTCGTATTCATAGGCAGCGGCGCAACGCTTCTGTTCGCAGCAATAATGGTCGCCGCAGGACTCCTCGCCGGAGCTGAGGCGAAGCAAGCAGCATTTATGAAGTACATGATGTTTGTGATCGCAGCGATCGAAGCTGGATTCGCAGCCTGGGGCGTCGCGTCGGCCGTTGGCCTGCTCCGCGTGCGCGAATGGGCAAGAATTTCAATGCTCGTTTTCAGCGCGTTACTTTTGCTGATGTCGGTTCCGGGCTTCGCGATAATCCTGGTGATGCCGCTTCAAATGCCGCCAAGCGCGACTGATCCTGAGCTCGCGAACCATGTCCTGCTAGCGACACGCGTCGGCATGTGTATTTTTTACGCCGCCTTGATCGCCATCGCCGCATTTTGGCTGTATTTTTTCAATTCGCGCTCCGTGCGCGATCAGTTCAAAGGTTTCGCAGCCTTGGCTTCTGGAACCGGCGCCGTCGTCGCAGCAGAACGGAGCACCAATTTCGTCGTTTCGACCGAAGTAACCTCGCCTTCAGCCCACCGGCGACCGCTCAGCGTTTCCATCATCGGCTATTACTTGTTGATTAGTGCCCCACTCGTCGGGATATTTTTCTTTATCAAGTTTCCAGTGCTCATCTTGTGGTTCCTGCTGCGCGGACCTAAAGCGACGGCGGCACTACTGGCGTTTTGTATCGCGCAAGTTGTTATGGGCGTCGGATTGCTAAAGCTGCGCGAATGGGCCCGCATTCTCACCATCTCTTATTTTGCATTTATCGCACTAAATTCGTTAACGATGGCGCTTGTTCCCAGCGCCCAGGCACGCTATCAGGAAGCGCAAGTTGAGATTCAAAGTGCGATGAGCAACTCAATGGCCGGCTTCGGTACAACTCCGGCCCCTATGCATATTCCAGTGTGGATCGGATTAATCTTCAGCCTTCCCCTAATAGCTGTCGTCCTCTGGTTTCTGTCCGCGAGCAAGCCCGCGTTCGTTCCATCCACGCACCAATCGTCCGCCTAGCCAGTAGCGGAGGGTACTTTAGCTCTCCCGCCCATCAGTCCTGCTTTCGAACGAGCATTGCACTCCGCCGCCGCCCCAGCCCCCCAAATAAATTTCATCCGTGACGCATTTCCACCCCCTGCGCTACGATGTGCCGCGCGTCGATCGATCGCACAAAACGATGCGACAGCTGATCCCAAATCATGATCTATGATCTCTCGCCAGTCTGGATTTCTCTTGCGACAAGCATCGTCGCAACGGCCATCACGATGGTCGCCGGCGTCGCGGCCGCCTCCTGGCGCGAGCGACGCAGCGGCTCCGCCTACGCAATCTTCGACGGCGTAGCGCTTCTCCCTCTAGTCTTGCCCCCTACGGTAGTAGGCTTCCTCCTGCTCCTGCTCTTCGGCCGCCACGGTCCGCTAGGCAAGCTGTTTCTGCGCGTAGGCATGACGGTAGTTTTCTCCTGGCCCGCCACAGTAATCGCCGCCGCGGTAGTGTCTTTCCCATTGATGTATCTCACCGCCCGCGCAGCCATCGCCCAAGTAGACGCCCCACTCCTGCAAGCCGCGCGAACCCTCGGCGCCTCCGAATGGCGAGTTTTCCGCCGCATCGTCGTGCCGCTCGCAGCTCCGGGACTTCTCGCCGGCACAATTCTTTCGTTCGCCCGCGCCCTCGGCGAATTCGGCGCCACTCTCATGCTCGCTGGAGACATCCCCGGCCGCACCGAAACCATCCCTCTAGCAATTTATTTCGCAGTAGAAGCCGGCGACATGCGCCGCGCGATCATCTGGTCGGTAATCGACGTCGCCATCTCTCTCTCTCTACTTTTCGCTCTTTATTATTGGGCCCGCCCGCAATCCACCACGCGCGCGCAACTAGGACGCAGCTAAAATGGCCCTCGAAGTCCAAATCGAAAAGCGCCTCGCGGCCTACAATCTCTCGCTAGCCTTCGCCACCGGCGCAAAACCCCTAGCCGTCCTCGGCCCCTCAGGCGCCGGCAAGACAATGACGCTCCGCTGCATAGCAGGTCTGGAGCGCCCCGACACCGGCCGCATAGTCCTAAACAATCGCGTCCTCTTCGATTCCGCCAAGAATATAAATGTCCCCAGCCGAGATCGCCGCGTGGGCCTGCTCTTCCAAAATTACGCCCTGTTCCCACATCTCACCGTCGCCGAAAATATCGCCTTCGGTCTAGATCGACTAGCGCCCTACGAGCGCCTAACTCGCACGCGCGATCAAATCACCACGTTGCATCTCGATGGCCTAGAAAATCGCCACCCGCGCGAACTCTCCGGCGGCGAACAACAACGCGCAGCCCTAGCCCGCGCCCTAGCCACGAATCCCGAAGCGCTATTGCTCGACGAACCGCTCTCGGCTCTCGACACGCACTTACGCTCGCAGATCGAGCACCAACTGTTGGAAACTCTGGGCCAATATCGCGGCGCCGCCCTGCTAGTAACCCACAACATCGAAGAAGCCTACCGCCTAGGCTCCGACCTATTAGTCCTATCGCAAGGCCAAGCCGCCGCCTTCGGCCCCAAAGAAGAAATCTTCCGCCACCCGCCAACAGTAGAAGTAGCCCGCCTAACCGGCTGCAAAAATTTCACTGCCGCCCGCGCAATCTCCCCAAATGAAATCGAGGCAACGGATTGGCGCTGCCGCCTCCGCGTAACCCAAACCATCGCAAAACCCATAACGCAAGCAGGCATCCGCGCCCATCAAATCGATTTCGTAGAAAGCCACACCGCAACGCAAACCGCCCCAACCGAAAACGTCTTCCCGTGCTGGCCCGTCAGCACCAGCGAAACCCCATTTCGAATCACCCTCTATCTAAAACTACACAAAGCCCCAACAACAAACGACGCTCCCGACCTACAAGCCGAAGTCTTCAAAGAAAAATGGCAGCAATTCAAAGATGGCCCACTCCCCTGGCACGTCTGCCTCTCGCCGCAATCGCTAATGATCTTTCCTGAGTGATTTGACTCGGAAGCAGGGCGAACTCCATTTCAGCGGGAGACGATTAACGGCGAATAATTTAATCAGTGGCGGCAGCAGTACAAACGAACACCGGGATAAAGACGAGAGTCCACACTAAAATCGACACGCCGAAGCTTCTCTTACCTTTGATGTCCGGCAAACGGTGGAAAAACCAAATAGCTACGCAGCTTGCTAACCATAGAATTGCGCCCATAACAGCAATGCTCGATTTGTTTGCCGTCAGCAACCGAGCGCCAAATCCAAGCCAAGGAGAAAGTGCCGGCACTCCTGCAATTGCGATGACCGTCGGCGGTAGCTTGCGCGTTGGCAAGGTGAGATTCTACATGCGCGCACCGGCGCCCGCGTATTTAAAATGCTTCATGAATTCCACTCTTGAATAGCTTTGGCTTCTCGCCGTCGCCGTTTCTTCCATCTTAAATTTCAAATCTGAAATTTGAAATTTCCGTTGCCGTTGCTTTTGCCTGCGCCTTTGCTTTTTTTCCCCGGAGGGGCGCTGGCTTGCGAAAATGTGGGCTACCGGCTAAGTGTGAACACACTCACGGTTTTCCGCGATTCATCGTCCAACTTCGTAGAAGAACCTGCGACTAAGCCCGAACGACTCCGCAGCGCGGACAAGATCCCTGCGAGGACAACAACAGAAGAGCGGTGCCACAGAAGGGACAAACCGTATCAGAGGCAGGAGCAACCGCAGCCAATTTCTCTTTAAGCGAAGGCCCCTGAGGCACCCGCGAAATATGAACCAGTGTAAATATCGCGAAGACAGGCACCGCAACGCGCATAACCCACTCAAAGATCCAGTCATGCGCCGTCAAAGGGATCATCCAAACCGCAACACCTAAAATCACCAACACCGCCAAAAATGCCCAAGCAACCGCCGGCCGCGTCCCGCGCGGAACATGCGGCAATCGCCCACAAGCCGTACAACGCCACCTCCGCCGAAATCCCAGCGGCAACAAAGGAATCCAGAAAAGATGGCAAACATCAAAGCTGCGAATCTGCTCGGACCGGCGAGCCCGCCCGCAAAAGAGGCAGTAGTCGTTCCGAAACGCAGTCCGCTTAGGACGAAAATTATAAATGCCGTAAACGAGTAACACAGCCGATCCCGCCCTACTTAAAATGCTTGGTAAATTCCACGCTCAAGCTATAAGTCCCATTGATATCCCGCAGCGCAATAATCGAAACATCCCGCCGCAACGCATACTGCACCTGAATCACCTGCTCCTGCTGCGAAGCCGCATTCGAACTATAAGTAATCGTGACCGCCTTGCCCACCTGCTCTTCAATCGTCACGCGCGCCGCAGCGTTTTGCTCCGAAGCAGTCCCCGCCAAAAATGGATCCACGCGAAATCGCGAAATCCCAAATAATTTTTCAATCCGTCCGCCCAACTGGCTGGAAATCGCCTCCGAAAGCAGCGCGGTCGCTCCATATCCCTGCGTAGTATTCGCCGAAGAAGATCGCAGCGCACTCTCCGTCCCTGTGCTACCCAGCGCCAACAAAGCAATAATGTCGCTATCCGGCAAAGGCGGATCCGAGCGATAAGAAAGCGAAAGATTGCTGGCCGCCCCGGTAAAATCGAGAGTCACCTCATACTGGCTGATGGTGGTAGTCGCCTCCACATTCAAAATCGGATCCAAGCGGAACGGATTCGAAAAAATAATATCCCCGCGCGAAAGCTGATATTTATTCCCGCGAAAAGTCATCTCCCCATTCAGCAAATGAATATTCCCCAACAAAATCGGCCGCTCCCAAGTCCCGCGCAATCGCATCGTCCCTTCAAGCTCCACCTGCGCCCCACTCCACTGCATCCGCGCATTGGGCGCGGTGGTCCCCTCCAAATCAAATTGCAAATTCCGCAAAAAAGCCGAAGTAGTAGTCGGCCCCTGCACGCTCCCCGACGAAGCCGTCAAAAGCGTTGCCATATCCACGCCCTCAGCAAAAAGCAACCGGCTAACCTGCACGCTCCCCGACAAAATCGCCGCGTCCGTCCCCCCCGTCAAATGCAAAGTCCCGCCCACGAGCCAGCTCATCCCCACCGGATAACGAATCCGCACCTGCGGCGCCGCCACATCCAGCTGATAACGCAAAGGCCCGTCGCCGTAACTCATAGCCCCGCTCAAAACCAAATCGCCGCCGCCAGATTGCGCCTTCAAATTATCAAAGAGAGCCCGCGAGCGATCGAAAACAATGTCGCCCTTCAAATGGCTCAACCCAGTAGGAAAGTCCGCGTAGCTCAAAGAAGCATCCGTAAATCGCACCCGCCCGGTAATCGACGGATTCGACATCGTCCCCTCCGCCGTCACCCTCACATCCGCGCTACCCCGCGCATGCAAATCCGGCAAAATCCCCGCCAGCAATTGCAAATTCACTTTCCCCGATACATCCAGATTAATCGGCCGCGTCCCATCAAATCGCGCCGACCCGGAAATATGAAAGTCCGAATCCGTCCCCAGCAAATTCGCCTGCGAAATCGAAATCTGCTTCCGCCGGAAAACCACTTTCGCCGGCCCTTCATTCTTCAAAGTCACAAATTCGTAAACGAGCTCAATCTTGGAAATATCCGCATCCACCGAAAGCGATCCCAGATCAGCCAATCCGCCAGCCACAGCAAAATTCCCGCTAACAATCGTATGCCCGGTAAGCCCCTTCGCACGCGCTCCCGCCCCCATCAAAGGATCAAGATCAAAATTCGCAGCCGTAGCGCTCCCACTCACCGGATAATTTCCGCCCAATCCCAAATCGAAACTCCCCTGCAAATTTCCAGTCCCCATCTGCGACGCCACCTCCAAATGCACCTTGCGTCCATCCGCCACTGCATGCGCCTCAAGATTCCCCTGCGCCTCCGCCCCAAATTTCAATCCCTCAAACCGCAGCGCCGCCTCGCCCTGCAACCCCGAAATCGGCCCCTGCCCATGCGCGTCAAATCCAAAAGTTCCCCCCACCGGCGCAAGCCGCGTCTGCAGCTCAGGAATATTTTCAAGCGCGATACCCTCGCCATTCAGCCGGAACGCGTATTCTTTTTCATGCGGTTGGTAAGAAACCTCTCCGGTGATTTGCCCCTTGCCGCTCTGCACCAGTTGCGCCCGCGTAAATTGAATCTCATCGCTGCGCACATGCAATTGACCGGTCAGCCGCTCAAATTTCACGTCCCAAGCGTTGATCTGCTCGAGTGTCACGTCCCCGTCAAAAGCCGGCTCCGCCCGCGTCCCGCCCCCGGTAAATTGCCCCGAAAGCAATCCATCTATTGGAACGTGCGTCCCCGCAAAAGCTTGCACCTCACTCAAAGGATTGCGAGTAATTTCAGCTCGCGCATCCCACGGGCTGCTCGGCAAAAAAGAAAAATCTCCATCCAGCTTCAACCGCAATTCCCCGGTCACCGAAGAATGTCCGCTCTTCAGCGACAGATTCGTAAGCTCCAAATGCTCGGGCGAATAATCCATGTCCCCGGTCATCTCATCCCAGAAAATATTGTCGTAACCCGGATGCTCCACGCGCATCTGCCCCGCAAACGTCGGCCCCACAATCGGCCCCAGCAATCGCCCTTTCCAATCCACAACTCCCGAAAAAACATGCGTGCCCGATTCTTTGCCGCGAATCGCGCCAATAAAATCGTCCCATTTCTTCAAATCCTCCGTATGCAACGAAACTTCCAGCCCCGAATCGCGCCCGCCCAAAGGCCCATCCATGGTCAGTTGCGTATCCGGCGTGTCAATTTCGCTCTGCTTGGTAAGCACCGCCAGCGTGTCCTGCGAATAATCAAAATCGATCTTCGCCGTAGCCGGAATTTTTCCCGGCGCAAGCTCCTCTGGCGCCGACCAGTGCATCAATCCCTTCGTTTCGAAATGATCGAACCCGCCGCTCCAGGTATTCACCGCATCCGCCTCGAGCACCGCGTCCCAATCCAATTCCTGCACCGGAAAATTCGGATTCTCCAGCGCCGCAAAAATCTGCGCCAGGCTCATCCCCCGCAATTTCGAATCCACGCGAAACGCAGTATTCTTAAATTGCATCGCCAGCCGCGCCTCCAGCGTCCCGCCCAGTGCCTTCGCGTGAAGCTCCGGCACCGAAAGTTCCTTCGTCGTAATCTGGTAATCGCCCCAAGCCTCCATGCCCTCCGTGTGGAACCACACGTAAGGCAAATCAATCCCACTCGCGTCAAAATGCCCCGCCCCAGTCCAGTCTCCATTCGTCACTTTCGCCGTCCCCGAAAATTCCAGGTTGGCATCCGGCGTAGTCGGCTTTCGCAAAATCGTGCGCACATCCTCGAGCGCCAACTCCCCGCGGTAATGCAAATTCCAATCATCGCTCGCAAAGCTGGCCATCTCCGCCCGCATATCGACCTCGGAATGCGGCAGCTTCAATCTCAATTCATCGAGCGAAAGCCCGTCGCGCGACATCGTAAATTTCGCCGCAATGTCCGAACGGAACGGCATGAATCTTTTGGCTGCCACTTCCACTTTTTCCCAGCTCAATTTCCCCGCATAAACATCTTTCCCGGGCGCGCCTTTGTCCCCGCCCGCCTCGTAATTCATCACAAAATCGAAATTGTCGCCCTCCGCCGCCAGCGGCGCCTGCACATCGTTGTAAAAAATGGTCCCGTCATTTATCTGCAGCTTGCCGATTTGCAGGTCAAACAACTCTTCGCGCCACGGCCGCGGCGCCACAGCAGCATGCGGTGGCGCCGGCACATTGCTCTTGCCGTTCGCGTCATAGCGAATAGCCACTTCCGGCTTATCCAGAATCAATTCATCCAGCGCATATTTCTGGCTGAAAAATGAAACAATCCGCACCTTCGCGCTCACCCGGTCCGAATGACCCAGCGGCGGCATCCCCCGATCCTCAAGCCCATGCAAAGTCAGGTTGTCGAGCTCGAATCGCAATCCCCACAGCCGCAATTGAAATCGCCCCAACTCCACTTGTGTCCCGGTCGATTTTTCAATCTGCGCCACCACCGCCCGCCGCAACCAAAGATTCGCCACTCCCGTATTCCAAATAAAAATCAGCGCCCCGAAAAACAAAAACACGGACGCCCAGATCACATGAAATAAATGTCTCCAACGCAGCTTCATGATTTACCCGGCGCCGCAAAGATCTCCACGCGCAGACGCGGCCGCGCCTCGTCCAGCCACTTCGTAGCCCGCTGATTAATAATTTTCTCGGTCAACAACCGCCGGATATCCGCATGCACATCCTCAAGCGGCGGCACTTTTTCACCATGCTCCTGCGCCTGCTTCGTGAAATCCCCGTTGTAATATTCCTCAATCTCGCTCTCGCTCACCTGCGCCGCAGGCCGGAATTTGTAATCCATGAACCTCGAGAGATATATCTGCAATTCCAATTGCCGCCGCACGGCGTTCTCGGTAAGTCCCGCAGCCGCGATCTCCCCTCGAAATGCCTCCGCGGAAGGAAACCGTTTCGCCAGATCGTCGTAAGCCTGCGTCACGTCCTCCGCTTTCGGCTGCCCGAACCGCGCCGTCTGCGCTTCGGTATTCACGATCCACTGGTCGGTAAGCTCACGCAGTAAATCCGCCCGCGACCCCGCCTTGCCATCCACCAATTTCTGAAATCCCGCCAACTCGTTCAGCTGGCTCTCGGTAACAATGTCCCCTTCAATCCGCGCCGCAATTCCATCCACCGTAACTGTTCCGCCAGACGATATCGGCAGGTTTATTACTTCTCTGGGGCTCTGCGCGCTCGCGCCGCGTCCCGCGGCCAGCAAGCCCACCACAAAAATCGCGATCGCAATCCAACGCCTCATCAAAACACCGGCCCAATATTGAAAAAGAATTGAAAGTGCGGCAATCGCTGCGTCTCCGGCTGCATCGTAGTCGGATTCGTAAACGAAAACTGCGCCGGATTAATCTGATACCCAAAATCCACCCTCACCGGCCCGATCGGCGTCGCATAACGCAGCCCCGCTCCCACCGTATGCGAAAAATAATTCAAATCCGTCAAAGACGACGGCGTATAGCGAAACGTAATGTGGCTCAAATCCGTGTAAACGTTCCCCGCATCATAAAAAACCGTCCCGCCAATGCGATTCCCCGCCCACGGCAGCTTCAACGGAAACCGCAATTCCTGATTGAACGCCAGCAGCGCCAACCCACCCACCGGAAATCCAGTAACCGGATCGCGCGGCCCCGCCTGATTCAATCCAAATCCCCGTATCGATTGCCCGCCCCCGGCAAAAAATCGCTCCGGCAATGGAATCTCATCCACGGTGGTGTCTGGAAAGGTATGTTCCACGCCGAACCGAATCGCGCGCGCAAACACAAACGACCGCCCGAACGGGTGAAACGTAGAATTCTGAACAAAGAAGCGTACAAAGCTGGCGCTCGAACCGACCGCCTTCGCCGCCACGCTAAAATCCACCGAGTTATACATGCCCTTCGTCGCGTCCGCGGCATTATTCCGCTTATCGCGCACCCAGCTCACCCCAAATCCCGAAATCAGCGTCGGCTGGCTAAAAAGCGGAATTTCATCCGGCGCAATTTTCAAGGAACTCGCAATCACGATCACATGCCGGAAAAAATACCGGAACAGCAGCGAAGTTTGCGGCGAAACCGAATCCACAAATTGCACCGCGGCCTCATACCGCTCCGAATTAAAAGTATTGATGTCCTGCGACTTATCCGCATAAGTCGTAAGCTGCACGTTAAAATGCGGATTAGCCAAAAAGTGCGGCGCCGTATAAGTCAGCACCGCCCGATACTGCAGCGTGCTAGCCCGCACCTTGAACGAAATCGATTGCCCCCGCCCCTCCACATTATTTTTCCCAAATTCAAAAATCACTCGAGGGCTAGCCGTGAACGAAACTCCCGAAGGATTCGATCCGTTCCCAGGCAATTCTTGCAATTCAATTCCACCGCCGTACCCGATCGTATAGCGCCGCCCCTCTTCCACCGCCACCACCACCGACTTATCCGTATCCGTCCCATCCGGATTCTGCGGCGCGATCTGCACGCGATTAAATATCGCCAGGTTGTACAGCTTCCTCTGCGATTCCACCACATCGCCCTCGCGCAAAGGCCCTCCAGGCTTCACCGCCACTTCCCGCGCGATTAACCCATAGCGCGTATGCTCGTATCCGGTCAGCAGCACTCGCAACACGTTCACGCGCTGCCCTTCCTTGATCTTGAAAACCACATTCACTTTGCTCGGATCATCGGTCGGTGTAGCCTGCCCCTCCACCTGCACGTCCGGAAATCCGTCGTTGTAATACAGCGCCAATATATTGTTGCGGTCCCCGGCCAGGTTGCTCTCCGAATAAGGCTCGCCCGGTGACAGCCCCAGCACGTCCGACAACACCTTCGTATTGATCGTCTGATTCCCGTCAATTTTCAAATCCGCCACTTTCGTCTGCGGTCCTTCCACGATGTCGTAATGCACCGAAAGATCGCCGACTTTTCCCTTCACGTCGTCGATCACGTTCGATTTCACCGCCGCCTGCAAAAATCCGTTGGCCTGATACAGCCCCAAAATCGAATCCGAGTCGTCTTTCACCATGCGCTGGCTGAATTTCCCGCGCACCGCAAACGATTTCGTCTGCAACTGCAACCGGCTCGTCAAAATCTGGCTGCTGAAATATTTGTTCCCCGCAAACGTCACGTTCAAGAGTTCATGCTTCTCGCCCGGTGTCACCGTATAAGTGATCAAGCGCTCGTTTTTCGCCGTATCTTCCGTCGTCGAATAATCCGCCTGCGAATCGAAATAACCAGCCCGCTGCAAATCATCGCGTATATTCCGCAACCCCTCTTGCAGCAAATCCTCATCCACCGCACCTTCCGCATAAATCGGCAGTAGCTTCCGCAATTTCCCCTTGCTGAATTTTGCCCCCACAACTTCCACGCGCACCCGCGGCCCCTCGGTAACTTCCAGCGTCAAAGGCAACCGGTTCGCCGCCGCGTCATACTCCCCGCGTTTCACGCTCGCGTTCGCCCCAAGATATCCTTCACCCACAAGTTTTTTCCGCAACCGGTCAGTCGCCTTAGTCAATCGCGCCGAAGTAACTTCCTGCTTGGTCTTCAATCGCGAAAGCTTCAAAAGCTGCGCGTCCGCCATCGCGCTGTGATTCACCAAAGTAATTGTCCCAATCCGCGCCCGCGGCCCCGGCGCAATCCGCACATTCACGTCCATCTGCTGCGTCTCTTTAATCGGCGCGAGCGCGTATCCAACATGCGCCACGTAAAGCCCTTCATCCCGCAACGAATCGCTCAACCGCGCGATTCCCTCGGCCAGCACTGCCTCGCGGAACGGCTCACCCAGCGGCATTCGCAGCGCCGCCAACGCGCTGGCCTCGGTAGGCGGCTCCTTCAATCCCTCAATCCGCAAAACATTGTTAAACAAATTCTTCTGCACCACGAAATCAATCCGCAGCCCCTCGGCTACGGGACTCGCATCGGTGCGAATTTGCGCGTATCGTCCGGTGGCATAAAGCAATTTCAAGCTGGCCCGTTCCGCCTCCATATCAAACGGCTTCCCAACTTCCAGCGGCATCACCGGCAATTTATCCGAGAGCGCATAACCAGTAGCATCCACAATCCGAATCTCCGCCACTTGCTTGCCTTCCACCGCCGCCTCACCAGCCTGCCCCCGCGCGCAAACCGCCGCGCCGAAGCACACTATCGCCGCTAGTGCCGCCCGCGCCGCGAATCCCGCAGCCGCGCGCGCCACGCTTCGTTTATCTCCCGGAAAAATGATTGTGTGACCCCGTGATGCGCGCCCTGGCCAGGCTGCGCCCATTGGTGAGACGAGCGGTTAGTATAGCCGTGTTGCCCCGCCGATTTGAATTGGCGCTATGATGGATTTGTTCGGCGGCGAACAACCGATGGATTCACCGAATGTAGCTCAGGTCTTTAGACCTGAGGCTGTTGTCTGTAGCCTCGAATCACCGCCGCGCCGCATACTGCTGCCAATGGACGCCCAACAAAAAGACCGCTATTCCCGCCAAATCCTATTCGCCCCGATAGGCGAATCCGGCCAACAACTCCTCCTAAATTCCAAAGCAGTCCTAGTAGGCTGCGGCGCCACCGGCACAGCCGTAGCCAACCTGCTAATCCGCGCCGGCCTAGGCGCCCTGCGCATAATCGATCGCGATTTCGTAGAGGCCTCCAATCTCCAACGCCAAACCCTCTTCGAAGAATCCGACGCCCAAGAAAATCTCCCCAAATCCATCGCCGCAGAAAAACGCCTGAAAGCCATAAACTCCCAATCCCAAATCGATCCCATCGTCGCCGACCTAACCCCAAAAAACGCCCGCCAACTGCTAGCCAATTTCCCAATAATCCTGGACGGCACCGACAATTTCGAAACCCGCCTGCTAATCAACGACGCCGCCATAGCCCTAAACACCCCGTGGATCTACGCCGCAGCAGTAGCCAGCACCGGCGTAACAATGACGATCCTCCCAGGCGAAACCGCCTGCCTAGCCTGCCTGCTAGAAACCGCCGACGCGGATAACGCCGCCCACCAAAACGACGCCACCTGCGACACCGCCGGCATCCTAAACTCCGCCGTAAACGCCGTAGCCGCCATCGAATCCACCGAAGCCATCAAGCTACTGATCGGCCAGCGCAACGCGCTGCACCAGCGCCTAATCTCGCAAGATGTCTGGACCAACGAAACCCGCGCCATCAAAGTAGCCCGCAACGAAAACTGCCGCGCCTGCGCAAAAAAGACTTTCCGCTACCTCGAAGGCTCCGCCCAACCCCACATCACCCTATGCGGCCGCGACAGCGTACAAATCCACGAGCGCCATCGCACCCTAGATCTAAAAGCGTTGCACCAAGCCCTCACCAACACCGCCACCGAAGTTCGCAGCAACAACTATCTTCTGAGCTTCCAAGTAAATTCCTACAAAGTAACCGTCTTCCCCGACGGCCGCGCCATCATCAAAGGCACCCGCGACCCCGCAGTAGCCCGCACCCTCTACGCCCGCTACATAGGCTCCTAAGTACAGCAGGCGTCCCGCCGGCATCTCACGACCCCGACTCGAACCACAAGCACCGCACACCGCCGCATCGCTCCCCGCAAGACGGCCCCGTTTTCGTAGGGGCGGGCCTTCAGCCCCGCCCGCCTTTCGGCCCCAGGAGCAAACCCCAGCCAACCCCGCGCCAACTCCACACACCCGCCCAAACAAGAAATGCGTCCGTAGAATCCGTCCTAGTTTTGAAAGCAATTTTCCGTCAGCAGAAAGCCAACGTCCCAACGAAGCCCACAATCAAGCGAACCGCTTCAAAGCCGCCTGCCGCATCGCCGACCGATCCATATTCTCCCGAGTATTCATCAAAGTCAGCAAAGTACTCAAAACCCGAGCCTTCATCTCATCCGTCATCGGAAACCCGCTAATAGCCACTTTCACCACGCGCTCGCCACGATCCGCAATCTGCTTATAAAGCTCCGTCTGCCGCTCGTGCACCGTACGCCCCAGCGCCGTCTCCCGCCGAATCGCCGCGCATTCCTCATCAATCGAAAGCGTATAGTGCAGCAAACACAACCGCACCTCCACCAACCCTCCAGGCATGGGAGCCTTGCAACCCTTCGATCCGCAACTAACCTGCGCACCAAGCATAAATTGTCTGTACCAACCTGTAACATCCTATCGGCACAAAATCCACATTCCTGAATCCTCAATGCCCTCAATGCGTTACGTATTTCTTTGCACCACGAGGGCACCTCAGGGGTGATCAAATGGCAACTAGCTGAAGTCGGGGAAACGCGGCCCGGTACAACCCTGCCTCGAGCGTGAGGAACCAGCACTCGCGCTCAACCGCATGCGCCCCGATCAAGAAATCGGCAAGGATCGGTCGCGGTCCCGCATCCCGCCGCTCGCGCTGGCGGCCGGCGTAGGCCTGAAACGCCCGTCCAGCCGTTCGCCATATCGATTCATCCAAATCCCAATCCACCGAAATCCGGGTGTCCCGCAAAAAACCACCAAGGAAAGCCTCGTTCCGCCGGGGCATGGCCATCAGCTCGGCGAATACGGGAGCGGATATGACTAGCCTTCCCCGGGCCATAGCCTCATCGAGCGCGTGGTTGGCCATGCCACTAAGCTCGGCATCCGCGTCCCAAAGCGCAGCAATGACGTTCGTATCAACCGCCGTCGTCATCGCCCTCGCAACTCTCGAATCTTGCCCACAATCGCTTTTCGACCAGAGGGCCACCCTGGAATCCCGATCCCCCGGTACTTTGCAAATGGGCTCTTCTCGCGAACCGGCCGAACCCGCATAGCCGCGCCATCCTCTTCAAAAATCAACTTGTCGCCCGGCCCAACTCCCAAAGCCCGCCGAATCTCGCGCGGCACGGTGATCTGCCCCTTGCTGGTGATCTTCGCCTGTTTCCTCAGCGCCTTTCGCATTTCCTTACTTTATCACACATCGCCTTACATTTTGGAGGCGTAATCCCACGCGCCGAAGCCGTTGTAGGGGCGGGCCTTGGTGTTAAGTCCCGCCCAGTTTTCGTCCCCGAATTAGACGTCGCCGTTTTTCGTAGGGGAGGGCCGAATTAGCCCTCCCGCGATGACCGAACTTCGCGTCCCCGCGCGTCCCGAATCGCCGTTCGTCCCAAACTTTCAATCGTTCATCAATCGATCTCTACGCAAACGGGCCCTGATGAACGAAAAAAAGGCCGGACGATAAAGACAGCAAATCGCCGGTCTTTGTTCCCAAGTTTCCCCAGCGCGCGCCCGTGCACAAAAACTAAAGCGATCGCAAAGCGGTGCTCGCGGGTGGCTTGGTGCTCAAGAATGCCGGCACGGCACGCCGGTGCGCCCATCGAACTACGTATTAATACGGATGACGGACTCGCCACCCCCATGCTAGCGTCGTTAGGATTTGCCCATGATCGGCGCACTTCAAATTCGACGCTGTACCGCCACACCCAGCGCTGACGGCTGCCTCTTCCCGCCAGCTCCCGCCATACCCTTCCCACCCGCGCATCCCCCGGTCCCGAAAATTTCTAATCGGGAACCATTTCGATTAGAAATCCCCGCAACCGGCAGAAAACGAAGACTCGACGGTCGTTCTAATCGGGAATACCACCCATCATTTCAGACAACCAAGAGATCGCCCGCATCGCGCCTCCTGAACGAACTCCCCAAGGGAATAAACTCCCCGGCAAACAGGAAAAGGTTCACCGCGCACCCGTCATTTTTGTTTCGGGTTCGAGACAGCTCAACCGTTTATTTTCATCAACTTACGGACAATTCTACCTGTACCCATGTTTCGGGTAGAAAACTGGAGAGGAGAACAGAACACGAAAAGAAATTCGCCAACAAAAGGAAAAAACTCACAAAGCACCCCCCATTTTTGTTGCGATTAAAATCAATCCCCACCGTTTATTTTCTTCAATTTACGGCGCATTTTAATCGCACCATGTTGCGATTAAGGCGAAGAAAAGGAGCACCACGACTATTTGCTGGTGTGCGCCTAGTCAACCTGTGTAATAATCCGCCGCAGTTATCGCGGCGCGGGGTCGCCGCTCCGGAGCGTTCCTGCCTCTTCGTTAAATTCGGATTCAATTGGGAGACGAATTATGGCTTCTGAAATTCCGGCTGGGGACGCGCGTCCGCGGCTGATGGCATTTTTCCGGCGGCATCGCGGGGCATTCGCTGTGTCGATCTTTGCGGTGATCGTGCTCAGCCTGGTAGGGCCGACCATCGCGCGGCAAATCTTCAAGCTTGGATTCGGCAGCGAAGAAAATGAGCCTGCGGACTTTGTGCGCAAGCGCGCGGAATGGTTTTTCCGGGCGCGCGCTTCGAATCATGGGCACATTCCGAACGCTCTGCGGCTGAAAGCCATCGGCCAGCGCGATGCGCGGATTCGCGAGGAAGGCACGTTCGCTTCGCACTTCGCGCCGGCGGCGATCACCATCTCCAATACGCACTGGACGCCGATTGGGCCGCAGCCGTTGACGAACGAAGATCCGTTTGGAACCGCTTCGGGGCGCATGAATGCGCTGGCGGTGGACACTTGCGATGCTACGAATAATACGGTTTATGCCGGGGCGGCGGATGGGGGCGTTTGGAGGACCACTGACGGCGGGACGACTTGGGCGGCGATGACTGATGCGCAGCCTTCGATTTCGAGCGGATCGATTGCGCTGGTGGCTTCGGGGACGAATTGCGCGGCGACGACTGTTTATTACGGGACGGGCGAGGAAAATTTCGCGGGGGACAGTTTGTACGGCGCGGGAGTGCTGAAATCTACGAACGCGGGGACGAGTTGGGCGGCGGATGCGACGTTTACGGCGGGGCAGCCGCAGGACGAATTTGCGGCGGCGCCGTACATCGGATCGCTTTCGGTGAAGCCGGGGAATAGCAGCGTGCTGCTGGCGGGAATCCAGGGCACGGCGACGATTACGTCCGGACTGTGGCTCTCGACGGATGCGGGCGTGCATTGGACTTTGCACAATCCTACGAATCCGACTTTGGATTTTGGTACTGGCGCGGCGTTTGATCCGAACGATTCGACGGGGAATACGGCGTTTGCGGCGATGGGTTATCCGTTTGGGGATGCGCCGTTGGTTAGCGCGCACGTTTGTACGGCGTCGCCTTGTAATGGCGTTTTTAAGTCCGCGGATGGCGGCGTGACTTGGACGCGGCTGACTGGACTGGACACGGCGATCAATAATGCGCTGGGCGCGAATTCGTCGACGAAATATGGACGCATCAGCATTACGGTGAGCACGCCGATTCCTGCGGGCAGCGGGAATGCGGCGAATACGGTGATTTTTGCGGCGATCGCGGATGGCACGACTTCGTCGAGCCGATTTTTGGCGTTTGCGAAAAGCACGAATGGCGGAACTTCGTGGTCGGTGCTGACTTTCGAGCCTTTCTGCCAACGCGGATCGAATTCGGGGCAGTGTTTTTATGATATGGCGCTGGCGATTCAGCCGGGGAATCCGTCGGTGCTTTTTGCGGGGGGCGCGGCTGGCGCGATTGCGAACAGCTCGAATCCCGAACCGAGTCTGCTGCGCTCGCTCGACGGTGGAGGTAGTTGGGCTGACATCACCGCGGATAACGCTGGACATCCGGACTTTCCGCAAATTCACGTAGATCATCACGCGATTGCTTTTTCGCCGGACGGGACAAAAGTTTATGTCGGTAACGATGGCGGCGTGTGGAGCTCGACGGACGCGATGACGGCCGCGGCCGGCTCGCAGCACTGGACCGATCTCAATAGCGGATTGCAGACGCTGCAATTTTATCCGGCGATGTCGGCGCATCCGACGAACACCAGCGCGGCTTTCGGCGGGACGCAAGACAACGGCAGCATGGCTTACAGCGGGGCGTTGGCTTGGACTTGGCTGCCGCTGTGCGGCGATGGCGGCTGGACTTCGGTTGGGCCGGCTTCGGCGAGCGCTTTCACTGTGTTTATCGTTTGCGATGCGGTGGGCAACGGGAACACGATTTTCCGGAGCGTCGATAGCGGCTCGAGTTTTACTTCTGCCGACGCGGGAATTAATTTCAATCAGGGCGTGGCGTTCATTCCACCGTTTGTCGCGGATCCTGAAGCGCCGTCGAATGTTTATTTCGGGACGAGCCGGTTGTGGCAATCGAAAAATTCCGGGACGTCGTGGGTTTCGATGGCGGGCGGGGCGGATTTGACGGCGGGCGGCGGCGACGTGATCACTACGATGAGCGTGGCGCCGGCGGATTCTAATACCGTGTATGTGGGTTCGGGCGAAGCTGCCGTGCAGGTGTCGACGAATGCGCTGAAGGGAAGTTCGGCGACGTTCTCGATGGTGGTTGCGGGATTGCCGACGCGCTCGGTGACGCACATTGCCGTCGATCCAGCGACCGCGGCGACGGCCTATGTGACTTTTTCGGGTTTTTCGGGATTTGGCGATACCGACGGGCACATTTTCAAAACTACCAGCACTGGCTCGTCGTGGACCAGCATCGACGGCGATCTGCCGAACGTGCCGGTGAACGATTTGCTGCTCGATCCCGAAGATCCTGAGAATACGATTTACGCGGGGACTGATATCGGCGTGTTCGCCACTTCAAATGGCGGGGCGCATTGGAGCACTCTCGCGCCCGGCTTGCCCAACGTGGAAGTGCTTTCACTGGCGCTGCAGGACTCCAATCGACTGTTGCTCGCCGGGACACATGGGCGCAGCGCTTGGGAATTTGCGCTGCCGGCGATTGGCAATCCTACGCCGGCGATTTCGGCGTTGAGTCCGTTATCGGTGAACGCCGGCTCGCCGCAATTTACTTTGACGGTGAGCGGCTCGAATTTCTCGGCGAATTGCGTGGTTAATTTCAATGGCGCCGCGCTTACCACCAATACTGCCGGGCAGCCTACGGCATTGACCGCGACCGTTCCGCCCGGTGACCTAACAGCAGGTGGGACGTTCCCAATCACCGTTACGGATACGGGCACCGGAAACACGTCGACGCCATTTACGTTCACGGTGACAGGGCCCATGATCACTTCGATTTCGCCGACGTCGACGACCGCTGGGGCCGCGCAATTCACGCTCACGGTGAATGGCTCGAACTTCTCGGCGAATTCCGTGGTGAATTTTAACGGCACGGCGTTGACGACCAGCACGGCGGGCCAGCCCACTTCGATCACTGGCACAGTCACTGCCGCGTTAGTCGGTACCGCGGGAATGTTCCCGGTGACGGTGACTGACAGTGGTGCCACTTCGAATAGCGTCAACTTCACTGTGAATCCGGCGGCTGCGCCGGATTTCTCGTTTGGCACAATTACTAGTTCTCCTGCTAATGCGACGGTTGCGGCCGGGGGATCGGTAACCTACACAGTGCCGATCAACGCGATCGGCGGCTTCTCGTCCAGCGTCGCACTCACCTGCACGAGCGGCCTGCCGACGAAGAGCAGTTGCAGCGCAGCGTCCGCAACTCCATCAACGCCGGGAATGCTGACGATTTCAACAACTGCAAGCTCGCTTCTGCCAGCA
>Ga0206813_1093_pt1 | contig 20551 bp, 26 predicted proteins | sample Alteio_BWOrgCont_92_FD_152856 | JGI IMG/M metagenome (GOLD analysis project Ga0206813, IMG submission 152856) | Enriched cells from forest soil in Barre Woods Harvard Forest LTER site, Petersham, Massachusetts, United States -... | ecosystem: Environmental > Terrestrial > Soil > Temperate forest >...
CCGTTCCAAACGCATGCGTAACCGCTCGCGGCCGCGTGCCAGCCGCGTCGTGATCGTCTTCGTCGGACAGCCCAGACGTCGGGCAACCTCTTCCTGGGTCTGACCTTCAAAGTAAAAAAGAACCAGCGGCACACGATATCGCTCCGGCAGCCGGTTGAGTTCGCGATCCAGCACGTGCCGCAATTCCCGATGCAGCAGTTCTTCTCTTTCTTCGATTTCCCCGACCGCGCCCGCCCGGGCTTCGACTTCCCGCCGACGCGCCGACGCGGACCGCGCTCGCAAAGCCGTGCGATAGGCCACGCCATAAAGCCAATTCCCGAGCAATTCAGGTCTGTTCACTCGCCGGGCTCGGCCCGCAAGAACGAGAAACGTCGCCTGAAACGCGTCTTCGACATCGGGGCTGTCGCCAAGCACTCGCGAGCACACTCTCAGCACCATCGCGCCATGCCGATTCACGAGCGTGGCGAATGCCGATTCATCGCGTCGAGCCGCAAAACTCGCGACCAGTTCAGCATCCGAGGATTTCGAGTCGGAATCGGACCGCCCAATTCGACCGAGAAACCGACTCAACGGATGCGTGCGCAATTGGGCCATGAGTCTCCCGGACTCGATTCAATCATCATTTGCTGATTACTGTCGCGAGATCGCAAAAAACCTTCAATTATTTTTTCAATTTTATTCAACGTGACGGGCGTCCGGCATGAATGATCGCTTGCCAAACGCGAAAGCGCCGCCGGCCGTGGGCTGGCAGCGTTTTGAAGTAGTGAAGGCGGTGGGACTCGAACCCACGACCAACGGATTAAAAGGACGACCGCCTCATTTCTCGATTATCCTATGTTTATTGGGGATTTCACCCCTTCGCCATGCCCAGTCAGGATTTCCGATCAGGTTTTGGTTTCGCCACTTTCGCCGAGTTTCGGCGTTCGCACCGTTGAAACGGTACATTTTTTGTGAATTCACAAACGCAAGCCTTTTGGTACTGCTACCTGTCGCGAACCATCTCGAACTGCCACCAGCCTCGGAAGGACCGGCAATTACACGCACACCAGACCCGAAATGCAACAGTGGCAGATGGAATAAGTTCTGCGACGATGGCCAGTCACTGTTTCCCAAGGTCGTCGTAGCACTGAAGCAGCCTACGCCCGACTTCTGCGGGCACCTTTAGCATCGAAACGTCCTCGACCCCCGTGGAGATCGCAATCAAAGCACCCAACAGTTTTTTCTCGTCTTGGTCGGGCAGCACTTCGCTATTCAGGAATTTTTCGTGATAGGCCAACCACGCCGCAGTAATGCTGCACCATAAACCAACTTCGCGTCCAGGGTGCGCATCCCGCATAAAACCGATCTCGAACTGCTCCAGCGTCGTGCCGAGGTATTCGCCGATCACATCGAATACGGCTTTGATCCGTTCGAGCAGCTCCGGCGGTAACGACTCATTGCGAATCGGTCCTGGACGAAGTTTGCTGGGATCGACGTGTTCGGGTTCGGTCATCTGGCACTCCGCATGTTCCCGGTTGATTCTATGTGATACCTAAGTGACGACGATCAACCCGGCTTCTGGCCAGTCGGGTTCGGCCCCTCAAACGGCGGAAAGAAATGGGCATCTTACTACGCATGAAGGGCCAGTGTGTCGCCATCTCGTTGAATCGAGACAGCGAATCAGCCACGGCGAGTTCCGAGCGGACGATACCCCAACCAGCCGATTCGACGCCGCTCACCCTCACCCGTTGAGTAATGGATACGTCGCTGTTGCTTCCGACCACGCCTTGCGGTTTGCTAAGTAGAGAGTGCTTGCGGTCATTCGTCCAAAGTAAGCGGCCATGAGCAGTACATCGGCAAGAAATCAGTGCCCGACGCCCAGGAGAAGTGTTGTGTCCGCTCTCTGGGAATTGATTTTTGGGACGTTCTGCGGAGGAGCAGTCGGTGCGTTTTTTGGAGCCATTGCAACCGGCCTTACACTTGGGATCACGATAGCCGCCTTCGAAGGAGACGTGAGCGGGGCCTTGTGGTGGGGTGCAATGTCAGGGGCTGGCCCAGGTGCCGTAGTTGGGGCCGTGGGCGGTAGTGTTGGCGGTGGCATTGCCGGGCTGTCGCGCAAGGTACGGACTGGACGAATCAGCGGTGCGTTCTTTGGCATCGCAACAGGTGCAGCTGGCTGGTTTGTTCTGCCGGTTGGGCCGGGTGGATTTTTGCCTTCTGCTAGGGCCGCTCTAGTAGTTTCGATGGTGGTCGGCGGATTGATCGGCGGTTGGATCGGTGGTGGCGGTTCGAGAGCGTACTGACGACCGAGGATCAGGAAGTGTGGGTCTTATTGCTCGTCCTGTCGCCAGTCGGCCTGGTATTGTTCGCAATCGGGATAATCCTCCGGTTGTGCGAGTGGGGCTGGGAAAAGCGGGTTGGCAGCATGGGGTCGCTTTGGTTCATTGGAATTGGGGCCGTGCTCTCCATTCCATTGGTGCTATACCTTGGCCCGGCGATACTCGACAAACTGATCCACTAACCACGGAGACCTTCGATCTGAGCCTTGTTCGAACGCAATCAATTTGGAAGATGCTGTTTGCCGAATCCGTTCTCATCATCCAGGCTTTTGACCTGCCGGCTGCGGTCCCTCAAGCGGCGGAAATATGTGCGCGTCGTACCAGCCGTGAAGCTCGACCGTATCCCCATCTCGTTGAATCGGCACCGCGAAGCGCATCCGAAACTGCGGTCGTTGCCTGAACCAATCTGACAACGCCTGCGACAAGTAAACGGCTCGGTCACCGGGCACATTGCCGCCGCTGACATGGATGCGAACCCAGCCACCCATATCAACTTGGTCGATCTCGAATTTGCCGGAGCCATTGCCGTTTGATTGGTGCTTCATGGCTCACCTTCAGCGTGGGACCCTGTCTTGGCCTTTAACCAATTCGCTCGGCGTTCGATTCGGCACTGTTCGGGATGCCGCTTGCCCAAGTTGGAAGAGCGAGTGCCGCGAGCCCGGCTACGTCAAAGTAAATGGAAAAGTCACGTCGGGGCGAAATGACACCGGATCGCAATACCGCCGGTACGCAACGGTATCCTCCTCGTGAGCGACTGCGAATCTGACCGTGAGGCATGTAAGCGATGTGTTGTGGTGTGCCGTCTGTCGCGCCGGGTCGAAAGAAGACCAATGCGAGCACCATTTCAGGATGAACGAGCGAGAGATCGCCTTGGTATCCATACGGTTCGCGATCACCTTTCGCAGCAGTGGGATAAAGGCCCTTAACCTGCACTGGTCGGACAATCACTTCTGAACCGTGTTGCTTCGTGACCACAAAATCAAATCCTTTGTCCCTGCGCGGGAAGTAGATGTTCCATCCAGCGTCTGCGAGCAGGCCGGCGACGTACATTTCGGCAAAGTAATCCCGCGTCATTCCCCGTGCCCTTCCTCATTCAGTCCAGGCAGAAACTCTGTCCAATTCTTCTCTTGGTGGACTCGTCCTACGAGACGCATCCACTCCAGTTCGCGCAGCTCGGCGGTCGGCGGTCGGTTGGGTACGCCCGGCGATCCCCAGAACTCGTTTCCGGGCGGAACGAACTGTGAATCAGGATCGTCTGGGTCAATTCTGTACGTCACGATTGCCGAAATAGGCGGTAGGCCAGAAGACTTTGTTGCGGCGTTCAACTGCCACAACGGCGAATCCCATGTGCCGTGCGGACTATGTTCTTCGCCAGTCCGCTCGCGATATAAAGCCGAGAGATCGCTATAGCTGATGATTTCTCCGCGCATCGCGGCGAGTCTCAATATCGAATAGAGTTCATTGAGGTCGATCATGCGCACCTAGGTGTTCCAGACTGAAGCTCGAATTGTCTGATACCCCAGCCAGTCGAAATCTCGTAGCTCATCGCGCCTTGGGGTGCTTGACCGTCGCCCAGTGTACACCAATGCCGACGCAACGCAAGGAATTGGCCTGCGAAGATTGCGAGCGATGCCAAAGCTGGTAAAGTAATCGGCATCAATGACTCCCAAAGAAAATGCCCGGCGACTGATCTGCTGGCGTCGATTATCAACTGTCCCGGCCCTCGGACTGAATGGCAAGCGCAAGGCCCAGCCGACATGGCTGGACGATCCTGCTAGTTAGCGATTGGAACTCGCAACTGAAGGACGACTAGCTGGACACTCACTATGCCCCGCCTTTCTTCAATCGCCGTTCGCCGCTTTAAGCGCCTTGAGGAACTGGTACTCCCGTTGCAGGACACCAATATCCTCATTGGCTCGAACAACTCAGGTAAAAGCAGCGTTTTGCAAGCGATCCATTTTGCGGTCTCTGTGGCTCAATCTGCGCAACTTCTCGGCGGTGTGGCATGGCAACAGGATAAGTATCAGTTGTCGTTTAACCCCTCTCAACTTCTTTATTCGCCAGTTGCCGACGTAATGACTCTTGCCACTGGTGGCAATCTAGTTGAAGACGCCAACAAACGGGTCGAAATCGAGTTCACATCTGATGACGGCAACAAATGCACCGTTGCGGTACGACGAGGCAGAAACCGCAATATAGCAGTGGCCATCGAGGGAAGAGCTCTTGGAGAACATCTTCAAAACATTCAGCAACCGTTCAGTGTTTATGCACCAGGACTTGCAGGCGTTCCACGAGAAGAATTCTTCATGTCCCCCGGACGCGTCCGACGAATCGTCGCACGCGGCGATGCCAACCTCGTTCTACGAAATGTGCTATTGATGTTACGAAACCAAGCTGGCGGTGGATGGGAACAGTTCTCAGCAGACCTCGCCGCCGTTTTCCCGAACCTCAATCTGCTCGTTACGTTTGATGCGGATACCGCCGAGTACATCAATGCACGCTTCACCGTGAACGACGGCCCCGAACTTCCGCTTGACGCGGCTGGCACGTCAATCTTGCAAGCCGCTCAGTTGCTTGCCTACGTCTCATTGTTCAAGCCCTCGTTGTTGATCTTGGACGAACCTGACTCGCACTTACATCCGAATAACCAAAGGATGTTGTGCAACGTTATTGCGAAAATCGTAGCACAACGAGGGTTTCAGGTCGTACTCAGCACTCACTCACGGCATGTGCTTGACGCCATGCGGCATACTTCAAGGGTCACGTGGATCAGCAAGGGTGCCGTTGTCACCGCACCTGAAAACGAGCCCACGAACTTAACCGCACTGCTTCTCGACCTAGGTGCGTTGGATTCTGTTGACTATTTTGCTGACGGTGAAATCAAATACATCGTAGCCACAGAGGATGACGACCCAATGTTCGTCAAGTATGTGCTCTGGAGTTCGGGCTTCAACGAAGATGAAACGGAAGTCGTCTCCTATTCCGGATGTACGAAGTTGGATTCGGCCATTGTGTTGGGACGGTTCCTCAAAGCAAAGGCTTCGCACATTCACATGATCGTGCACCGTGACCGTGATTATCTAGCAGACACTGACGTTGAGGCATTTACGCGAGCGTTGAATGCACACGATATTAAGGCGTTTGTCACCGACGGCAGTGACATCGAAGCATATTACGTCAACGCCGCGCATCTGAATCACTGTAACCCAGAAGTTAGTGTTCAGCGAATCGAAGAACTGATCGAGTCGGCAAGAACTGCTACGAGAGACAAGTCAATTGAAGCCATCGTGAATCTTCGCACGGACGAGGCATTCCGCAAACGCCCGCAAACCGGTCACGGTCCAAATCACGGCCAAATCGCTATCTCGGCGGCTAGGGATTACGACGCTCACCCTCAGAAAATGATGCGAGGAAAGATAGTCCTAAAGCAGGTAAAGTCGTTAATTCAAGCGGAGCAAGGGGCAAACGCACTCGTATTGGCGGTTTCTCCTCACCTTGATGTGGAATCGCTGCGTAACGTGCTCACTCCGCTCCCCGCTGCCGCTTCGCCTGAGGGGGCTATCCGGCCTGCGGCGGGCACAGAATCAGCCGAGCGAACAGGACAGTAAGAACGTCGTTTGGGATCAGCCTTGTCCATAAGCCTGCTAGTCTGCCCAGGCTTGTTCGCCACTTGAGAGGATTAGGCCCGGTCCTTCGACGAAACGCCATTCGTTACCGGCAATCACTTGGCCTGTGAACGAGGGCGTGTTTTGCGCGTATATGTTGCAAAAAGATGCCGTCTGCCTGTTGACGACCCCTGGTATGCACCACTTACAATGTGGCTGGTTTCTTTTTACTTTGGAGAGGACTTCCTATGGCCACACAGATTCTGCGTCCGCCTCATCGCGGCGTTCCGAAGCAACAGACCTCCTGGTTATTGAAGGGAACGTGGAGAAAACGCGCCGTAGCTCCCATGACGACGAATGCTCTCCACAACCTTCTCCACCGGGAGTTGGTTGAGTCTGGTTTGATGAAGCCGGATTCTGTCGGACCGTCGAACAAGTACCACTCCAATGTCACGGACTTGATTAGAGAGTCGTCGTGGCGGGATGGACGTTGGGTGCTTGATGGTCCCTGATGTGTTGTGGTCAGCGTGCAGGGATGGCACTGGTGCGTAAGCATGTGAAAGGAGTCGGGGGACCGGACAAAATCTCGGTAGCGGTGGAGTCCGGTCCTCTCATTTCATCCGATCAGCTCTTAACCTTGACAGCGCTAGGCTTCTTCTCGTCTGTTTCGGAAGCGGGCTTATTTCCGGCTGACGCCGCGCTTGTGGCGGAGGGTTTGTCATAGAGCCCGATTTGGTCTGATACTCTCACTAGAAAAGGCATGAAGCAAAGCGCAAGGATTATGGCAACGACGGGTAAACACAGCGAGGCGATTGACGCCACATATAGTTTGTGCGCCCGATCAAGCCATCTCCCTTTGATTACTACGCGATGATGAAAGGCGTGGCAAATCGGCGAGTAAAGCAGGTAGATGTTCAGTTCCGTATTCTTCCTCGTCTTGTGATATTCATTCATTCTTCTCGCCCAATCAACTGGCGGCAGAAAATAGTTGTCCTGCGGCCGTCTGACGATGATTGCACTCCAGACGGCGAGAAACGCAAGTATCAGCGCTGGAACCAGGAAGCCTACTGCGACGAGTCCTAAGATGCGGCTCTCAATTGCATCCGACTTGATTGAAATGAGCGTACCGAATGTGACAATTGCTGACCCGCCGCCCAAATACCGAATTATCGCGTCGGCTTTATCGTCGTGACTGCGGTCGGTTTTTTCGTAGCTGGCGTAGAGATCGCGAGCGTAGGTTACGACCGCATCGTAGTCGATATCGTCGCTCTGTTTGAACTTCTGGTATTCTGCTAAGGCATCCTTGTATTCTTTCGTGTCCCCAATCTTCTCCCTTTTCCAGAAGCTCAGTCTCTTCGTTAGCCAAGCTGCCACCGTGACCTGATAGGCGCGAAACCGGCGAATGTCTTCCGCTCTCTTCTTCGCTTGCTCATTCATGACCAGCGGTCATTTCTTCCCACGCGGACGCTGGGATGGGTCCTCACTCTCAATCAGGAGCGTAGGATGGATGTTCGCCTTTGGGTCCACCGCTGGCGGAGGCTGGCTGTTTTCCGGCCTAACCTCTTGAATTGGGCCAGATACCAGCAAGTTCTTCGGTTGAGTTGAACTAGACGACTCGGTTGGTTTCTCGTTTGCCATTCAAGTTACTCTTTCGGTCGTTGTGGGCGAAGGACGCCTTTCGGGTTCTCGCTGTTCTTTACGAGCTTTGGTTCTATCGCGGCCTTGGGATCAACCGTTTGGGGCTTTGATTGCGGCTGCGCATTTTGCTGCGAGTTCTTGTTTTGATCGTCGGCCATTTACCGGCTCCTTGAATCAAGAATTGTCCTGTGGTTTCGGAATTAGCGTGGTTCCCGTGAGGTCCTTGCCGAGCCGGATCATCTGGGGGGCGGCCGTCGCTTTTGGGTCTGCGGGTGCCGCTTGTGCTTTCGGCTGGGGCTGTTGACTCGCCTGGGGTTGTTGCTGGTTGGAGCCACCCTGCGGCTTTGGACTATTGGCCATAACTCGCCCTTTTTGAGTCAGGTGTGATCTTCCCACCGAGGATTATTTGCGGCCTTTCGGCGTGTGATCGCGTTGCACGAGGGTGGGGCGAATACTCACTTTTGGATCGACCGGGGCGACAGGCCCGCCAACAAGCTGAACGCAGCCTCCCTCGCCCTGGTACTGGGTGACTGTCGGAGTGATTGTGGCTTTTGGATCAACCGTCTGCGAGAGCTGCGCGTTGGCCGCAGCAGACTGGCTCTGATTCGAGGTGTTCGCCGCGTTGGTCTGGGTTTGGGTCGGTTCTGCCATCTGTCTTACCCTCCGTGCGCGGATGTTCTACAGTGAACGCCTGATGCCTTTCCAAAAACAACGACCCCTATCCCCCCTGTGTGAATTATAGGGACATCTTGTGGGCTCATGCCATGTCGGTTGCAAGAAAATTCGCAGATTGTAGCCGGAAATGTCCGTCCGCCAGCTGGCGATTTACCGAAAGTCCGGGATGTCCGCCAAATCCTGAATCGACATGATCGTATTCGCGTAGGCCAGCAAGCACTGCCGAATCCTCTGGGCGCGCTCTTGCAGCTGCTTGTCCGTGGGACGGGAACGCGCCACCAGTTTGACAGCGCGCATGAGCTCGCTGGTTACGACCGTTTCGGATTTGTGGACGAACGCTCGCTGGTCCTTGTTGAAGTGCATACCGAAGCCCGTGGCGCTGTTCCCGGAATCATGATACAGCGACTATACGGAATTTCACTATGTCAAACGCCCGTAAGGCCCCAGCTAGCCGGATTGGTCGGTAGGTACGTCCATACCGCCTGTGTCGGTGCTGGCGTTGTGGCTGCAGCCGGGTTCGTCTGACAGATATACCGCGCCTCAGTTATCTGACGCTCCGGTTCCGAATGAAAATCCTCTATCCTAGCGGGGCGCGGAACTTCGAGGACAACGTCAGAAAGTAGTTGCGGCGGGATAAGAATAAGCGAGATGGCGACTGTCGCCCTTCGCCAGCGACTGTTCTGGAGCAACCGCCAACTTCCCCTGATAAGGCGGTACGTGACACCGGCGACGACGCACTGCCAGGATCGCTTGACAAATCTGTAGAGCATGCTGTTGTAGACGAGCTGCCAGACGCCCTTTATCTTCTGCACGAAGCAATTGAGGTAGTTCATCCTGATTCACCCTCTGGAGCAATAGTAGACCGTCACTCTAGTGTATTCGCCTTTTGTGTCACCCAATTTGTGCAGACCCCATTTGAAAGTTCGGCTATGCCGCGACCGCCGCTCTTCCCGAAACTGCAACTCGCGCTTGAAGCGTGTCGAGCATCGCTCCCCCTCCTGACCGACGAGACTACATGGCGTGGGAATCCAGCGGAGTACAAGGAGAGGGGAGTCACGTACCACGACTTGGCCGCCCTCGCGCGCCGGGGATACTTGGTGCGGTCCCACGAGGGGCGGTATTGCGTCTACCACCGATTGAGCAAGTCTAAATGACGACAAGAATCGCGACACCGTCGTGGCGATTCTTGGCGTCAAAGGTCAAGAATTCAATCCTGGAATTCGATTCCAGGATTGGGACTTTCCCAAGCCATTGCGGCATCAAGCGCCGCATCGAGCCCATCAAGCGGGCTTGCACGGCGGCGTGCTGGGTCCGCGTCGGGCTCTTGAACTAGCCGTTTCAGACGGGCTATTTCTTGTAGAACGGTGAACTGAATTGCGTCGAGTTGTGCTAAGAGCAGATGCTTGTCGGACATTCTTGCCTCCCTGTGGGGGAGGCCGGGTCAGAACCAGGCACACCCCCTAATTTGATTGGGGTTCATGTGCCTGATTCCGAGGAACGGGAAGCTGCCCAGCCTATAATCAGAGCTGGATTTCCGCGAAAATCAGATGTGGCAATCGCGGCCAATTAGATTAGTGAAGTCGCCTCCAGTGTTCGGGCAACGCCTACTGGCTTTGGGATGCAGCGGTTACATACTTACAGCTTCCCTTACCCGCGCTCGCCAGCATTGCTGGCCGTCGCGGGAATCACCGTTACTACGAACGGGGCGGAGGGCACTTGTCCCTCCACGTGCTACGGCGAGCAAAGTAGCGAAAGTCTTCGGAAGACTCAAGATGAATTTCAACTCATTGGTCACGCTGAAAATGCTAAAAGGCTGGCCTGTTTTCTCTTCTCAGGAAATGTTCGACTTGTCGCCCGGTCGATCCTAAACGTCTGCCGATAGGGGGTAGGAAAATCCCTGACGCCGTAATTCCAGCATTTCGGGAAGTCGCCGTGTGGTCGTGTACCGAGTATCGAGCTCGACGGCGAAGGGGGCGAGTGGCTTCTCGTCGAAGACCCCACACAGGACTTTCGCGTTGGAAGTTGGCTAAAACCGGCTTACGGATGAAACGGTTGTGATGTTGAATTTCGATTTCTTCTCACTGCGACTGGCCGGCTGATGCTCGGCGGCCGTTGACGCATTGACCGTTTGACAGTCGCTCAGGCGAAGACAAAATCTCGTCCCACGAGCCCACATCAATAATCGCGGATTTCCTGGCATCTTAGCGTGGTGCCCGGCATAGCGGTTCATTTTCCATCTCTCCGCATCTCGATCCGATACCGAACTGCAAACGACCGATTGCATTGCTTCCGGGCACTCTACCTTCGCACCGAGCGTTTCGGTTTTTCCAAACCGGATCGCTCGCATGGGCGATCCATTCCAGGAGTTCGCCCATGACCACTACAAGCCTGCAAGTGTCCGCGTCGCACTCCCAGACCAGTCTGCATGATCGGTTTCTGACGTTGCTCCCTCACCTGGAAAGATTTGGCCGGCTCTACTTTCGCCACCTCCGTTGCCCGCACCAAAAAGCGGAAATGCTCCAGGAAGTCCGCTCACTCGGCTGGCGTTGGTTCACCCGACTTGTCGAGCGTGGCAAGAACCCCGCTGACTTCCTCAAGTCATTCGTCATCCTGCTCGCTCGTGCCGTCAAATGCGGACGACGTGTGACGGGCTTGCAAAAGGCGAAAGACGTGATGAATCCAATGACTCAACGCCGGCATGGGTTCGAGGTCGAGTCGTTGGAGAGTTCAACGGCCACTAGGATCGACAAACTGTACTCGTCTCCCAATGGCCAGAAACTGCACGATGCCTACGAGGAACGGCTTCGTGAAAACGCGGTCACGCCAATTCCCGACCAAGTGCAATTCCGCATCGATCTGCCGGCTTGGCTGGCCACGCTGACAACCCGCGAGCGCCGCATCATCGAGATGATGGCTCTGGACGAACGCACGAAGGACATCAGCCGGAAGTTCCAGGTTTCGGCGGGTCGCGTCAGCCAGTTGCGGCGAGACTTTTTCAACGGGTGGAACCGCTTCTGCGATGCCGAGTCCACAGACAACAGGTCGCGTCTCACCGCTGCGTGATTCCATTCGAACCGCGCCCAGCCATTTTTGTCCGGGTGCGGTTCGATCCTCCACTACAAATCGAAAGCCAAATCATGCCCCTAAAACTCAACTGCGGTTTGAGCCAAAAGGTCGGTGATGCCAACTTTGGGTCTCACGGTGCTTCGGTGAACGTCGAAGTGGAATTGGACTCTGGACTCATCGCCGAGCCGACCGGGCTTCAGGAGCGAATCCGTTCCCTGTTTGGCCAGCTTCGCATCTCGCTTACCGAAGAGTTGAACCGCACCGACGCTGACAATCGCGCCGATGAGAAGAAACCATCGGGATCACCGGCTCATGCTGTTCCGACTGGTGGCCAGTCAACCCAAAACCCTGGCCCCTCGAAATCGACGCCGCGAGCCACGCAAAGCCAACTGAAAGCAATCATCGGTATTGCCAAGAAACAGCAAATCGACTTGGCTGCGTACCTTCAGGCCAACTACCGAGTCAATCGACCGGAAGACCTCGACATCAAGGCAGCGAGCCGCGTCATTGACGCCCTCAAGTCAGGCGGCGCGGAAAGGAGGGCCGCTTGACAACACTTCAGCAACTTCAGGTTCGCCGAAGGCCAGGGGCATTCGATCACATCTCGTACTCGGCCATTTCGACCTTTCAGCAGTGTCCGCTCCGCTTTTACTTCCGATACGTTGTCGGTCTGCCGGAGCGAACGGTCTCTTCGAGTCTTTTGCTGGGAACCTCCCTCCACGGTGCGATCCAGCACCACTTTGAACGGCTCATGATCGGTGAAAAGGGTGCGGACCCCGAATCGTTGATGTTGGTGTTTCGCAACGCTTGGGCCTCGCGAGCGGACAAGCAGATTCGTTTCGGCAAAGGCGAGGATCGGGACAAACTCTTCCAGACCGCGACGCGGATGCTGACTGCATTTCTCAACAGCGATTTCGCTCAGCCCAAGGGCGTGATCCTGGGTGTCGAAGAAGAAATGCGTGGCGTGGTCGTGCCTGGCTGTCCGGACCTGCTGGCGCGGCTGGACTTGATTGTGGATACGGGCAGCGAGGTGATCGTCTCGGACTTCAAAAGCTCGAAGAGTGCGTGGAGCGACTACAAAGTCGAGGATGTTGCTCCGCAACTCTTGCTTTACAGCGAGTTGGTCAAGCCCCTCGCTGATGGCAAGCCGATCAAGCTGGCGTTTGCGGTCATGACGAAGAAAAAGATGCCAGAGCTTTGCCTGCATGAAGTGTCGCTGGATGAGCAGCAAGTCGCACGGACCAAGAGAACTGTCGAACAAGTCTGGCATGCAATTCGGGCAGGTCACTTCTATCCGAATCCATCGCCACTGACGTGTGGATCATGTCCGTATCGCTCGGCCTGTCGCAACTGGACCGGATGAACTGGGCAATCCGCATCGCACTTACTTCGATTGACGTAACAAACGCAAAGGGAAGGAGGCGTTCATGAACGCACGGAACAAACTCAACGTCGCCTATTTCAACGGATGCATGCTCATCGCTGGGGTCATTGGTTTGGCGCTTCAGTCGGTGCCCATTTTTGCCGTGGCCCTCGGCGTGCTGCTGCTCGGCAATCTCTTCGCGGGCACGATACGTCCCAAAGGCAGAGGCTAAGGTGATTGGCGTGGATGAAGCGAGTCGCCGCAGTCGGAACGGCACTCGCCGCATTTTTTAGCCATTGGTCACAAGCGACTCAGGCAGTCAGTCGGTGCTCGATTCGGGTTTGTTCATTTCCCATCGGGGCCAGGAAAAAACCACGCGATCAGGTTATCCATGATGGGCCTTTTCTCGTTCAGCGAAGAAGACGGTGTAAATGCCATAACCATGAGGACGCTTTCCTTGTTGGAATGGAAGACGTATTTCCACGTCAGAGCTGTTCCGCGAGCGGTTGCGGAAAAGCTGCCAAGGTAGATTTCACCGGTTTCATCCTTGAGCTTGTCGTCTTCGATCCACTTGAAGTTCTGATGCTTATCGCGAATGCCGTCTACCTCCTTCTCCAGCCTCTCGCGTAACGATGTGTCAAGCTGACTGGCGGCGATCATAGCATGCGTCACGCCATCCTCGTTTGTCATGAAGAACCAGCCGGGAAGTACGTTCTGCTCGTCAATCTTCCATCCGGCAGGCGGATCGGAAAGAAATGCCTGCTTGAAGGTCGGGTTCTGGGCCGACGCGGCGTTTGTATTCCTTACTGAACGCGGTGCTGAGCCGAACAGAATTTTGGAAGGGTCTATCGGAGGGGGCATTCCTCGTTCAATATAGACACGCGTTATGACGGGTAATGCAACCGCTACTATCCATATCAGACCGAAAACGACCCAACGCATTCCTAGCCGCGTCCTCTCGGAAGTCGGCAAGGATGCCCAAGTATTCGATGCGTCGTGCTCCTGAATTGCCTCAAGCCATGCAACAACTGCACCGCCGGTCGCGCCAACCAACGTTAGCAGGACAAAGCCGGCAAACGAATCCCTAAAGACATAGCGCGATGCCAGAAAACCAACTACAAATCCTCCGACCATTGGGTAGCTCAGCGGAACTTTGACTGGCGGAAACAGACTTTTCAATGATGCGGCAGGACTTTTGGGCTGGGTGAGCGGAGCGGAATTCAGGCCGGACGGTGGTTGACTTGTCTTCGTGGTTGCATCCATCGTTTCGGGAATCGGTGGAACTGCATTTGCCGCATTCTCACCGGCTGGCCCGATGCCCGGAGTATCGGTCAGCGGTTTCCACTCGCTCTGACCCAATAAGCAAGCAGACGTGTTCCAAGATATTTCCCCAGACGCCAGCTTGGCATGGATTTGTTCAACCGTAAACGGGCCAGATGGTGTCGTGTCAATCTGAAGCCAATACTGCGTTGATGGGTCACGGTTGTTGGCGTCCATTGAAGCGTCCCAAAAAAGAAGAGTGCCGAACCCGGCACTGCTCAGGGACGCCGACGAAGGCGTAGAGGAACAGCACAAGGCCGGCACCCTTTCGGGTGCGGCCAAGCACTGCTTCCTCTAGGTACAAGGGCCTTTCGGCCCAGGTTCGTCGTTTCCCTGAAGCAGAACCTGACTCGCAAGAGTCTCCGGATTGTCATCGCAGCCAACATCAGGCAGCGATCAGAGTTCGGCTTGTTCTCCTAGTAAGTGGATCGTGCGCGGCACTACGCCGAGCGTTCAAAAGAAGTGTATCGCGATGGGCTAGGGATCGCTACGGAATTTCGGGACGTGGTTGGGTAAACTGACGGTCACGCCATAGAGCCGAGCACCGATTCCGAGCACCTCCTGGTGCCGGAGTCCCGTAGCCAACTTTCATGAGATAATCCCGCCGGGGTGCCTTGGCGTGGCCTACCTGCGAAGGATTCAAGCGCCAGAGGATTTGCAAACATCCATTTTCGTGGTCAATCGACCAAGAAATGACGTCGTATTACTATAGGTGACAGTATCTACGATGTTGTCTTCACCGGCCGAGGCCCTGGAGCCGTTTCGAAAGTATCTGGAGGTGCTCGCGCAACTGCACCTGGATTCCAAGCTGCGCGCTAAGCTTGACCCGGCCGATATCGTTCAACAAACCATGCTGAGAGCCTGTTCGGCGATCGGTGAACTGAATCGACGTGAACCCGAAGTGCTGGCCGCTTGGCTACGTCGCATTCTTGCCAATGTCTTGGCGGACGCGGTAAGACACTTCGAGCGTGGCAAACGAGCAGCCGGCTTGGAGTGCTCGATCGAAGCGGAGTTGGATCGTTCCGCCTCCGGGCTGGCTGGCTGGTTGGCGGCCGACCACACATCGCCAAGCGCAGCGGCGGCTCGCAACGAAGAGTTACTTCGGCTCGTAGCCACGCTTGCCGCCTTGCCCGACAACATGCGAGAAGTTCTGGTGCTCAAGCATTGCGAGGGTCTTACGCTTCAACGCATCGCCGAGCGGACTGGCCGTACCATGCCCGCCGTGGCGTCGCTATTGCGGAGAGGCTTGGAAGAGATGCGACAGCGATTGCCTAAAACAGGAGTGGAGACCGACAAATGAAGTCACCCGAAGACTCGACAAAAACTGGCAGCCCACTCGATGCGATCATCTCTGATTATCTACACGCAGTAGATCTTGGCCAAGTTCCGAACCGCAAGGAATTGCTTGACAGGCATCCCAATCTGGCTGAGGCACTCCAAGCCTTTTTCGCGGACTTTGACAGGCTTGACCGGCAGGCTGCGCCATTGCGTCACGAGGACGATCCCAATGCCACTGGCGCTGAGCCAGGGTCTTCCAGCTTGCCGACCATCCGCTATTTCGGCGATTACGAATTGCTCGAAGAAATCGCTCGCGGTGGCATGGGTATCGTTTACAAGGCTCGGCAAAAGAGTCTCAACCGCATCGTCGCCTTGAAGATGATTCTGAAAGGCACCTTCGCCACGCCGGTCGAGGTAGCGCGCTTTCGCGCGGAGGCCGAGGCGGCGGCCAACCTCGATCACCCGCACATCGTTCCGATCTATGAAGTCGGCGAGCACGAGGGCCAGCAATATTTCTCAATGAAGTTCATCGAAGGCGAGCCGCTGGCGCGAAGTCCGCGCGTCAGTCCGCGCGTCGAGGCGGAGCGGATGGTGGCGGCGGCGGGGGCTGTGCATTACGCCCACCAGCGCGGCATCCTGCACCGCGATCTGAAGCCGTCCAACATCCTGATCGACTCGACCGGCGTCCTTTACGTCGGCGACTTCGGCTTGGCCAAGCGCCTGACCGACACCAACCGCTCCCTGACCGAAACCGGCCAACTCCTCGGCACGCCGCGCTACATGGCCCCCGAACAAGCCGCGATGCGCAAAGACCTGACCGTCGCCGCCGACGTCTACAGCCTCGGCGTGATCCTATACGAACGCCTCGCCGGCCAAACCCCATTTACCGGCGACGACGTTCTTACTGTCCTGCGCCGAGTCCGGGAGACGGAAGCGCCGCGGCCATCGGCGATCGTGCCAGGTCTGGACCGGGACCTGGAGACGGTGGTTCTGAAGTGCCTCGAAAAGGCTCCTCTGAAGCGGTATGCAAACGCAGAAGCTTTGGCAGACGACGTTAGCCGCTGGCTGCGCTGCGAGCCGATTTTGGCCCGACCAGTTGGACGAGCGGACCGTTTCCTACGCTGGTGTCGGCGAAATCCAACGGTAGCGTCCTTAAGTGTGGCTGCCGCTACTGCACTAGTCATTGGCACAACCGCTTCATCTACTCTAGCTGTAATTGCAAACAGGCGTGCAGAACGCGCAGAAACCGCCGAAGAAAAACTAATCCAAACCGCCGACAAATTAGAAGCGGCCTTGGGAAAAAGTCTAATGCGTCCAATTTCTACGAGCCGTTCTGGTTGGGGCGCTACAGGTAGCGAAGCCGATGCGTTATGGGAATTGGCGGGTTCTGATACCGGTAGCTTTCGCTTGCGCGTGCTACAAGAGGCCGTGAATTCAGAATTTAGAGCATCTCAATTGCACGCACGATCTGACGAGTTTCTGGTGGCGTCAATCGGGTTAAACCTTGCTCTTCGAGAGAAAGTAAGTCAAATCTTTTCGTCGGCTATGCGCGACAGTCACAAATCGTTGACACATAGATCTGATATCGCCTGGGCACTTTTGGAAATCTCGCCCGAAGGCACTCCACAACGGGATGAATCGGCCCGGGTCATTGAAGACTACTATGCCGCGCCAGAAGCACTTCACGATACCGCTTTAATTCAGTTAGAAGCCCCAAGGCTCCCTTCGCGGGACGCCGCACAGCTATTGCTAAGAGCATTCGCGGCGTTCCAATCTCAACCGGACGGAATGAGGCTCTTTGAGGCCATCGAAAGCACTGTTCCTCATCTTGGGAAGTCAGATGCCGCAATCCTCTGTCGCGAAGTTGTTCGATTGCAACTGCAATCCATGAAAAAGGAGAACGACCCATTCAACTATACTTTCATGCCGTCGTACGTCGATCGGTTGCTCAAGTGGGTTGAACCGACCGAAATCCCCGCGCTTTGCAGTAACTTATCCGCCGAACTGCTCGCGGCACTAGAAAGTGGAACTGGATCTGATGATGCGAATGTAGCAGTTCTCGCGCGATACATTGCCGACTTTGGATTAGAATGCGAGCCAAATGAGCGGACGCGTATTGCAGAAAGAGCAATCGGTTTCATATCGCGACGACTTAAGGCGACGACAAATGCAATTTCGAGTCGTCATCTGGCTGTCGCAATGGGCACAGTGGCAAAGATAACTACGCAGACTTTCGCAACATCCACTTGCAGGCCGGTGATCGAGCAAATTGTTCTGCGATTGCGAAACGAAAAAAACCTTGAATCGCGGTGGTCGCTAGCTGAAGGATTGGTTTCACTGGTGGAAGCGTTGGAGCCGACCGATTCGGTAAAATATGTGTCACTCGCATTGGAAGACGACGCGAGGACAATGCCAGATGGGAGGGATCTTGTAGAAGGTCCTGACCGGATGGGTAAGACATTGTATATTTGGCCAAAACGACTGGGATCGCGTGTGAATTTGGCAGGTGGCTTATGTAACGCTGCGACGAAATTAGACGCAGCCACTGGATCGAGTATTATTTTTGAGGCATTGAAAGCAGAAGTAGATTCCAGAGCAATGATCATCCTAGCGAAGGGTTTAGCGAGTATATCATATCGGCTTGACGAGCGCACTGCTAATTCTCTAGTTCAGTCGGCGGCAATTGAATTAGATATTGAATTCAAGAAGTCGACAAATGGACGTCGGGCAAACATCGCAGAGGCAGTTTCGGCACTCGTCGAACAATCCGGTGACGCGCGACTTGTTGATAGCCTTCTCGTGAAACTCAATGAGGAATTGGACTCGCAAGTTCGATGGCGGCTGGCTGATGGGATACAGGCCGGCGCATATAACTTAAGTGAAATAGCTGGCAAGCAGATTTGCTCTCGGGCCGCAGCGGTTGTCGCTCGAAGCATTCTAAGTGAAACGGCGCAGGAGCTTATCATCCGCGATGTGCTCGTTTTGTCACGGTTGATGGCGTGTTTGCAGCCAGAGGAAGCGACAGGATTGTTAAAGAAAGTTTACCCGATAATCGTCGAGAAACTGGGAGAATACGGGGAAGACGCGGAGTTTTGCCTGTCTCATTTGATTCGATTTGCTGCTCCTGCCCGGTCAAAAGAGCTGGCTCGACTTCTCGCTCGCAGAATCGCGGATCCTCGAATTTATAAGGACCTCTCCGAAACTTTGTCGCCTGAGAAGTTTACTCGAGTTGAGAATCTTCAACGATTCCTTACCGGTTCATCCTTGGGTGAATCTCGCCATAATGCGGTGAGCGTCATGTCATGCATCGGAAATATGTGTGTGAACTTGCACGCATGTCTTTTGTTGATGCCAAATGCCATGCCTTCCATATCTTGCTGCCTCGAAACGCAAGACCTTGTCGAGATGTTGAAGTTTCCGACGTGTGTCGGCGAGGTGCGGCGGGTCATTCTCGATCAGCTGGGCAACCGCTACGGCCAGCGCTTCGCGACGCACTGGGATTTCGTCCGCTACGCCGAGGAACACAACCTGAACCTCGATTTCACCACGCCCCCAACCCGGCCCGATACGAAGTTGCCGCAATTGTTTGAGAATTGAGGCGGGGGCACTCCTGCCCCCTCCCCTTCTGCTTGCCCCGCATCTTGCTTGCATCAGCCTCAAAGCACGCACACTTCAGTCGATGGCCATTTCCGAGCGAGATCGGTTCGAACTCCTTGGCACCTACCGCACACCGCGATTCGAGTACGGCCAAGTAGTGATAGACGACGTGCGGGGTTGACTGCTACCCTAAGCCTCTGCCGTGTTCCTGTTGCTCCACGAAGCAACGATTTATGGCATTTATGCCAAACCCGAGGTGTAGCAAGGTATACAGCGCGGCCACGCCGACAATGTCATAAAGGCCGTTTCCGTGGATAGCGTAGCAGACTGGTGCTAAACCAAGATCCACCGGCACGAGGCCGGCGGTCTCTATTTTGTCTTTCGGTCTCTTAGCGAATAGATCCTGAAGGTGCTTGAAGGTAATCGGAAGCTCCGCATACCCAATTAGGCCATAGCCACCATCGCCGGTATGGACCCCGAATGCTAACAAATGGATTTCCGCCTTGGGGTCGGCACGTGTTCCAGTGTGTTCGTCGTCCTTCCATCCAATCTCTTCCGCAAGCGAGCGAGTCAACAGATTGCCGACGTCAAGCCGCGGCTCTGATTGGACTCGATCGTAATCGGGATGGATGTTCTCATTTATTGGACATGCCCACGAGTTTGGGCCAATAGCTACATTATCCGATCGCTTAGAAAAGACTAGCTTCTTGTCCAAAGTGACAATTAGGAGATTGATTGGCAATCCATTCACCAGCATTGGAGGAGAAGTGGTGGCCCAATCTTTGAAAGCGCCTAAAAACCGACTCCGCGTAGCCGAGAGCATGCCATTCTTTCGATACTCAGCCCAAAGAACAGCGTTAGTGGCCATGAAATGAAAATACTTTGCCTTCTGCAATCTTAGCCGCAGTATTACGTCTTCCTCATTTGGCGTACGTTCAACACTAAAAGTGGTTATATGCGCAATGTCTCCGTCCCAAGCCGCGGCTTTTCCTTCCTCCGTGCGTTGCCGTTGCTCCACTTCAATTCGCTTTATATCTTCCGCGAGACCCGGCGGCACCAGAATATAGGTGGCGTCATAGCTGCATTTTATATTTCTTGGTTTGTATTCGATTGCGCCGTTGCCATCAATTATGAGCACTTGGGTATTGCGAGTCCCTAACCGAACGGTGCCCGAATGACCATGCCACCATTTCTCCAACCTGCGCTGCCTTCGGCGGAGGGAGTAGCGATGCAAGCGCTCCACCACTGGCTCTCTGACGAGCCAGTCGAGGATCACACCGATAACAAGCCCGAAAACGATGTGTGCTAGCGTTTCCCATGTGGCGCAATTTGATTCGGGCTCAATGGCAGAGAGTGGCGACAGCGTACTTAGCATTGCGACTCCCTAATGCTTTGCTGCTCACCTGAGTAACACAACGGCATTCAGCGTGCTCTACTGCGTTCTGGCACTTGAATTGGTTCCTCCACCCGCATCCTTTTCGCCTTTTAGCCGGCACGCGTTTACACTTTCAACCTATGCAAGGGTCAGCGTTTACACCATGCTCAGCCGATGTCAGCTATTCTTCGGCCTAGTCGCTCATCTAGTTACCCTCGCAGCATTCATCACGGTTCGACCACTCAGTCCGACGACGCTGATTCGCAATGGCCGCGTCATTCCACCGCCGGGACGTTCCAACTGAGAAGCAAACTAG
>Ga0206813_1094_pt1 | contig 20094 bp, 15 predicted proteins | sample Alteio_BWOrgCont_92_FD_152856 | JGI IMG/M metagenome (GOLD analysis project Ga0206813, IMG submission 152856) | Enriched cells from forest soil in Barre Woods Harvard Forest LTER site, Petersham, Massachusetts, United States -... | ecosystem: Environmental > Terrestrial > Soil > Temperate forest >...
GATCGCATAAACTATACTCGTACAAGTACCATTGCTTACTGTAAGATTCGCGGTATACGCACCCGCTGCTGTCCCCGCTGGTACTGCTATCGTTATCGGTGTTGCAGGTAAGGCCGCTGCTACTACATTCGCAAAACCACCACCGCTCCAGCCATTGATCGTATAAGTAGCCGGGCCGCCGGTGGTTGCCGTATATGGTAAATTAACTGTTTGTACCCCTGCTGAAAAACATACCGGTGCTATCGCACTTAATGTAATAGTCGGTAATGCATTGATCGTTACGGTTGCTGTCGCTGTAACTACAGTACAACCAGTTACTGTATATGTAACAGTGTAAGTACCAGCTGCATTTGCTGATGGCGTAAATGCTCCTGTTGATGTGTTAATATTAGCATTCAAACTTCCTGTCGCTGAGTAAACTCCACCAGCTGTTCCAACAAGGGTTGGAGTTTGTAGTGTACTATTACTTATACAAAATGTACTTGGTGTATAGCTTATTGCAGCTGTTGGTGCTACAGCACTATAAGTCGCTGTAACCGTAGGTGCTGCTGTTGTAAAATAATTATATGTAGAATCAGCAGGAGTGCCATCCCAGGAAAAAGGAACCAATAAATAACTATACGTAGTACCGGATACAGCACTGGCATCAGTATATGTAATCGTAGTACCACTACCCGCCGCACCATTATTTGCAGTTATTGTAGTTAGCAAAGTAGTACCGCCAGGTAAAGCTGCTTGTACCGTTGCAATTCTATTTTGAATACCTGCTAATGTAGGAGGTACAGCCCCTGTAGTACGTAAAATAAGAAACCCTGTTTTAGTTGCCTGTCCTGAAGCTACAGTGGGGAAAGTAACAGGTGTCCAGTTTAATATCATACTAGCGCAACCAGTTGCTGAAAGTGTTGGCTGCACTGTAGGTATTTGAGACAATGTATAAAAACTATCTGATACGCTAACCGCTGTTATACCTGCACTATTTGTAGCATAACCCAATGCATAGTATTTAGTTTGCGGACTAAGGCCAGTGGTAACAGGAGTAGTATAGGGTGTTAATAAGGTTGCTACAGGAGAAGAAACCGCAGGATTCGTAGAATCTCCTGTTAGCGTCGTGCCGTATGCAGTACCGCTAGTCACTATTGAAAGTGACGCTCCTACTGAATTTCGGCCCGCAGAATCAACAGTTGCCCCTAGCACCGCAGATGTTGCTGTAATATTTGTATATGTTGGTAACACTACAACCGGTGGCTGATTACATATAGCTAATGTTGCCTGTGCAAATGTTGAAGGATTATCATAGGTCTGAGAACTAACATTAGACCATGAATATTGTGCTGCTCTTCCTCCTGTACCTGTAGCATCATTAACCTGAACATCCAGACCTATATTCTTTCCAGCATATACAGCACCGTAAACATTAGTAGCTGTAGAATCGTTTATGCCAGGATTTGCTGTACTGGTACCCCAAGGAATAGCGACTTCTACATTATACCCGGTAGAAGTTGTTATAATTTTGTAATCAATTTTTGGATATACGGCTAAAAACTCTGCACCATTATAATTAGTTGCACTACCGCCAGATTCTCCACTCACAGAACAACCTCCTAAATTAAACCTGAATTGAACATCACTATAACCATTATAGGTACCGGTATGGCTATAATTTCCATCAATAGTAATTTCTACGCCATCGCTGCCATAATATTCATCTTGAGTACTTTGAGATGCACCTGCAACTGTCGTTGTACATGCATCCCCGCCAGCATCTCCTCCTGTCCCTGAGGCAAGATTTGCCGTAGGAGCTTGAGAAATAAGTGTAGGGTCATTTACCTGTACAAGAAAATATAAACTATCAGGTGTCCACACAGACTTCCAGGTTTGAGTATTTCCTGTACTAGAGCCTACTGCCACATTTGAAATGTTATTAGCAGGAACACTTAACCATAAGGGATCTACCTGCCCGTCAATCACAGGTAAGATAGGAGTGCTTGCAATAGTTCCTCCATTTCCTGGAACTCCCGTACCTGTATTACAAGCCACTGAACTGGTTACGTTACTTGTTACAGGAGCACTTACTGCGGACCAAGTCGAAGCTCCACTTGCATTAACAGTTTCAACTCTGTAATAGTATGTAGTTGCCGTATTTAATCCGGTTATTGCAGTAGAAGTGCCTGCAATACCAGTATAGCTTGTAACTCCTGTTGCAAAAGTAGGATCTGTTGACACCTGTACTGTATAAGTGATCGGTGCAGAACCTTCTGAAGCGGGATTTGGAGCTGACCAGTTAGCCGTAAATCCTGTAGTAGTTATACTATTAGCTGCGCCCATTGTTGGCGGATTAGGAGAGGTCACAAATGTAACATCCGAACCACTGCCCGTGCCAGATATTGCCTTATACGTGTATAACGTATTAGGCGTTAACCCTGTTACCGCAAGTGATGAATCCGCTACAGCAGTAGCGGTGTTCATAGGACTATGTATTGATGAAGGCGTGCCTACACCAACATCTGTTATAGTTCCGATTGTAAATGTTGTTGCTGTAGATACTCCTCTTGTATTAAATGTACCATTTAACACAGCGCTTGTAGTAGTTATCGATGTAGCTGCAGTTGTAGTAACAATTGGTCCTGTATTTACAGGAACTACTTCACCTGTGGCCAGTATGGCTCCTGTGGATGGATAACCTGTAAAAGTAGTAACTGCTAGTTGACCAGCTGTCAATCCCGCACTAGTTGTACCAACAAACAGCTGCCCCGCCGTGCCGCTATTTCCGGGAGAGCCTAACCATCCTGTGACATTTAGGCCTGTCCAGGAAGCACCGGCTCCGCTAAATTTCAATGCGTTAGAACCTGTTCCTAAATTAATTGTAGAATTTGATGAAATGGTAAGTGTACCCATCTGATCACTAAACCCCGCACCACTGCCTGAACTAAGCGTACCTCCACCTATAGTTACATTACTGGTAGATGGAATAGCATTAGTGGCACCTAATTGTAAAGTCCCTGTCCCTATGGTTGTTGTTCCTGTATAGGTATTGGTTGCTGCAATATTCAAAATCCCTGTACCTGTACTTGAAAAATTAGTTCCCGAAATAATTCCGGAAACACCTGTATTGCTAGCACTAACAACAGCATTACCGTCACTAATACCTACCGTATTTCCTGTACCAACAGTTCCTGCCGTTGCTCCTCCCGTATTACCTGCAGCACCACCTCCCGCTGATATAGCAGCTACAGATATGCCTCCTGCTCCAGTTAACGTAATTGATCCTGCATTACCACCATTACCATTTTTTTCACCGCCACCGGCAGCATTACCACCAGTGCCACCAGTGGCTGATATAGCCGCAGATGCTGTTATACCACTAGATCCAGTAACGCTTACCGTTCCTCCTGTCCCACCTGTACCGCCAGCATTACCGCCATTAGTACCACTAATAGCTCCGGTACCACCAGTGGCAATTAAAGCCCCAGTTATACTTACTGGCCCTGAAGCCGAATTTAATGTAATATTACCGGCATTCCCGCCCGCAGCACTAGAAGCCGGGCCACCATTAGGTAAACCACCAGTTCCTCCGGTTGTTGTTATGGTTGATGTAATATTTATTCCTGTAAACCCTGTTACACTAATGTTGTTACCAACACCGCCGGTACTTCCGGGATTACCATTATTAGCTTGGCCTCCGCTTCCTCCCTGACTACTTAAGGGACTGCCTATCGTAGCCGCCCCCCCCGTTGAATTTATGGTAATGGTATTAGCAATACCGGCAACACCCGCAGGAGAACTTTGAGTAGTTGGGCCGGTATTTCCGCCATTTGCACTTACGCCTGAACCAGCGGCGATGCTAATATTACCATTTGCTGTAACGACAATAGTACCCGCATTACCACCAGGACCAGATTGGGTATTAGCACCTATAACACTTGCATTCCCCCCTGATGAATTTAAAACAGACCCTCCTGTAGCTGTTATATTTATTACTCCTGCAGTCGTAACTAATTGAATATTTCCCCCTTTCCCTCCCGAACCAGCACTATTATTGCCATTAGGAGCAGCTCCATTACCACCAGTTGCGGTTAAGACTGTTCCTGCTCCTGAGATAGTTATACCACTAGGCCCTGTTATAGTAATATTCTCTCCCGCACCTCCTGATCCTCCGTTCTGACTACCGCTACTAGGCGTTGCTCCATTATTACCTGAAGTTATTATAGAACTTGCGATATTTACAGTACCGCTGGCACCACCAGTTAAAGTAATAGCATCTCCCCATCCTCCTCCAGAAAGAGCAGTACTAGCAAGGGCTGTGCCTGGTATACCTGTTAAAGTTATAGCTGCATTAACGGCAATATTTCTACCTGCTGTAAATGTTAAAGTATATGCTGAAGTTACTAATGGATTTGCCGCTGTAACTGCGTTGCTAACCGTGATATCACCATTACCCGTTCCCGAAGCATTTGCGGTTACAATTGTTACGTTATTAGCAGTAAAACCACCCGTACCAGCCAATCTATTTGTTATATCTGTTGTGATTATGTTGGCAGCACCGACGCCGACAACATTTGGAGTAAAGACATATGGCCCGGCAACACCGCCAGACCAAGTTCCCCCCGCAGTAGCAGTGGAATTAATTACAACATCCGTGTTTTGTGCCAAAGCTCCGTTCCAAGAAGTACTGCCTATCAATAAAACAATAATAAAGGCCAGTTTTGGTATTGATAGCCTATTTTTTACGGCAGCTATATATTTCGAAAACAATGCAGTTAGTGCTACAACACTAAGCAGCATTCTACTACATATCATTGATTTCGAGTAAGATGTGATAGGCTTGTAAATATATTCCATATAATTCTTTTAGTATTATTAAGCGTAACGCGTAAAGGTTGTTTTCAAGTATTGATTAGATCTCGTTATAAAATAAATATCGCCTTTGACATAGATGCTAAGAAATTCAAAAACGCTTCTTTTATTTATTTTTAAATAAACAAAAAAGCATTTGTACTGAAATATTGATTAAGACTACATTCTAATAGCAAAACATCTAAAATCATATTGACAATAAAATCTCCGGAGAGGAGCATTTTATAGCAAACCGAGTTGTTTACATTCAAAAAAGTTGTACAAAATACACGTTGTATTTTAATTAACAAAATTTTTTTAAATATGTAGCTGTTTTCCACTATAATATTCATATATGACACATATATAAATTGCTTCAATGTGTTATTTGGGCTTTATTTTCATCATTATCGTATTTTGCATAGTATATTTTAAACCAATGATTTGTCCTCCTTTAAAAATAACTTTTCTTGGTACCGGTACCAGCACAGGCGTTCCAATGATTGCTTGTGATTGTACCGTTTGTACATCTACCGATAAAAAAGATAAACGTTTACGTAGCAGCATATTAGTTGAAAGTAAAAACACCACATTAGTAATAGATACAACTCCTGATTTTCGCTATCAAATGCTACGTGCCAATGTAAAAAAGTTAGATGCTGTTTTGTTTACTCATCCGCACAAGGATCATATAGCTGGTTTAGATGATGTAAAAGCATTCTGTTATTTCTCCAAAAAGCCTATGCAAGTTTTTGCCAATTCGTTAACACAAGAAACGATTAAAAGAGAATTCTATTATGTCTTTGAAGAAAAAAAATATCCGGGTATTCCTGATATAGATCTGCATACCATCACGCTTAATCCTTTTATGATTGGCGATATTCCTGTTATACCTATTATGGTATGGCATTTACGTATGCCCGTGTATGGATATCGTTTCGGCAAATTCACTTATATAACTGACGCAAATAGAATAGACGAAGAAGAAAAAGAAAAAATAAAAGGAAGCGAAACGATGGTAATAAATGCGCTGCGTCATCAAAAGCATTTATCCCATTATACACTTGAGGAAGCTGTTCAATTAGTACATGAATTAAAGGTACCGTCTGCCTATCTTACGCATATTGGTCATCAACTCGGTAAGTATGCAGATATCAATCCAACCTTACCAAAAAACATTCAGCTTGCCTATGATGGATTAGAATTGTTTTTCAACTAAAATAATTCTTTACAATAAAACAGAAATAATATATCTTGGCCGGATTCGATCCACCTTATAGTAAACTGTTTTATGCAATATTTCAATTTCTCAAAGAAAGAACGTAGAGGAACATTCGCGCTACTTGTACTTATCCTTTTATTTATTATCGTTCCACTTTTTTTACCTTTCTTTATTACTCAAAAGAAAGAAGATTCAAAGGACCTTGAAACAAGTATTACAAAGCTTAGATTAAAAGAAACTGATAGTAGTACTCAACAAAATGCTGCTGAAGCAGATTACCCTTCTGGTGAACTACCGGAAAAAAATTATGCAATTTCGCAGAAAGAGAACCTTTTTTATTTTGATCCTAATACCTTGTCTACAGAAGATTGGAAAAAATTAGGTGTAAGAGATAAAACGATACAAACTATCCAAAAATATTTATCAAAGGGTGGTAAATTTTACAAACCTGATGATATAAAAAAGATATGGGGATTTAGAAAAGAGGAAACTGATAAACTAATACCTTATGTAAAAATTGAGAAATTAACCAACATAAAAGAATATTCAAAAGGGGAAGGTGACGTTAACGAATATACGCATAATAAAAAATACAACAAACAACTGATTGATATTAATATTGCCGACACCACAGCATTTATTGCATTGCCGGGCATTGCTAACAAACTAGCCAATAGGATCATTACTTTTAGAGATAAGCTAGGAGGTTTTTATAGCGTTGACCAAGTAGGAGAAACATTTGGGTTACGCGATTCTGTTTTTCAACTAATAAAACCACAATTAATTATTGGCAATACTCCACTCACCCAGTTCAATATTAATACAGCAAGCATAGATGAAATGAAAGTACATCCATATATTCATTATGCTATTGCGAATGCTATTGTTCAATACCGCACACAACATGGGAATTATTCCAGCATAGCTGATATTAAAAAGATCATGTTGATCAACAATGATGAGTACAATAAAATGGCTCCATATTTAAAAGTTACGGAGTAAGTTTCAATAGCTTCTATCCCTTAACTTTATAGTATGAATTTTGAAACTAACGAACTAACACAACAAGTAGCACAAACTGCAAAAGATTTTGCCCAACAATACATTAAACCAAATGTGATGAAATGGGATGAGAGCCAGGAATTTCCTGTTGCTCTTTTTAAAGAATTAGGCAAACTTGGAATGATGGGTATTTTGGTTCCGGAAGAATATGGTGGCGCAGGATTAAGTTATTACGAATACAATGTTATTCTTCAGGAAATTTCAAAAATATGTGGCTCAATCGGATTATCTGTTGCTGCACATAATTCGCTTTGTACCGGACATATGTTAGCATTTGGGAATGAAGAACAAAAGAAAAAATATTTACCGAAACTTGCCACAGCAGAATACATTGGTGCCTGGGGATTAACAGAACCAAGTACAGGAAGTGATGCAGGAAATATGAAAACAACTGCTGTAAAAGATGGTAATGACTGGATATTGAACGGTACAAAATGCTGGATAACGCACGGCATTAGCAGCGATGTTGCTATAGTGATCTGCAGAACGGGAGAGCCAAGGGCCAAAGACAATTCAACTGCGTTTATAGTTCACCGTGGTACACGGGGTTTTAGTGGTGGAAAGAAAGAAAATAAATTAGGCATGCGTGCGAGTGAGACTGCAGAAATGATATTTGACAACTGTCGGATACCGGATGAAAACCGAATTGGTGATGTGGGTGATGGTTTTCATGAAGCAATGAAAGTATTGGATGGTGGAAGAATTTCTATTGCCGCGTTAAGCTTAGGTATTGCCCGTGGAGCTTATGAAGCCGCGGTAAAATATTCAAAAGAACGTTATCAGTTTGAACAACCCATCTCAAATTTTCAGGGAATAAGTTTTAAGCTGGCAGATATGGCGATTGAAATTGCTGCTGCTGAATTATTAATTGACCAGGCTTGTGATCTTAAAATCCGTCATGCACCAATGACTAAGGTTGCCGCGATGGCAAAATATTATGCCAGTGAAGTAGCCGTAAAAGTATCAACAGATGCAGTACAAATTTTTGGCGGTTATGGTTATACAAAAGATTTTCCCGTAGAGAAATTTTATCGCGACAGCAAGCTTTGTACTATTGGTGAAGGAACAAGTGAGATACAAAAAATAGTAATTGCCAGAGAGGCCTTGAAATAATAATGTTTATGAAATATCTTTTTTTCTGTTTGATAACAACAACTTTTTTAAGTTGTAATTCTTCTACCGAAACAAATACCACGAGTGATAAAACCGGCAAAGGGGAACAGCTTTTTACAACAAATTGTTCTACCTGTCACAAGTCTGATGAAGATTTTGTGGGACCCGCATTGAAAGGTGCACAATCAAGATGGACGAATAAAACATTATTGTATGAGTTTGTAAAGAATCCTGATTCAGTGATTCAAAAAGATCCTTATGCAGCAAGTTTGTTACAAAAGTATAGTAGCAAAATGACACCCTTCCCTAATTTAAGTAATGATGAAATTGATGATATACTAGCTTATTGCAATCAATAGATTATACAGAATAACCAATCAAAAAAGCCATTCTTTCAGGATGGCTTTTTTGATTAAGTTTTTTGATCAATTTATTTGCTTCCTCCGCCAAATAAACCTTCGATCTTACTTTCTGCATTTTTAGCTATGTCTTCAATATTTGATACTGAAGTTCCTGCAGGAAATAGATTATCTACTGCACCAGCCATCATCGGAAATTTTTCTTTAATAAAATCTTTAACCGTTTCTAAAGCTTGTTGCGCCTGCTCAGGAGTGATGCCTGCTTTTTCTGTTAGCTGTTGTATTAATTCTTCCATTTTTTTAAATTTTTATTTTGTTAGATGAAGTTGGTTTAAATTTTTCGATATCAATTAGAAGGAACGTTAAGCTTTAGTAAAATATCCACTCATCTCTTTTTGATACTCTTGCGCTACTTTTCTTGCTTCTTCTGCAAAATTTTCATTTTCTCCCGCAAAAATAATTGCTCTTGATGCATTTACTAATAAGCCGCAATCCTTATTCATGCCATATTTGCTTACGTCTTCCAAGCTTCCGCCTTGTGTGCCTATTCCTGGCACCAATAGAAAATGTTCGGGAATTATTTTGCGGATATGTTCAAGATCTCTCGCTTTTGTTGCTCCGACAACGAACATTAAATTATTTGGTGTTCCCCATTCGCTTACTTTACGCAATACTCTTTCGTATAAAAATTCTTCATTGTTGGTCACCTGATTAACAACATTCAATTGCTCGAAATCTTTACTACCCGTGTTACTTGTTAAACCTAAAACGACCGTCCATTTATTGTCGTATTCTAAAAATGGTTTCACGCTGTCTTCCCCCATGTATGGTGCAACTGTGATGGCATCAAAATTCAATGTTTCAAAAAATGCTTTTGCGTATTGTGCAGATGTGTTCCCAATGTCTCCGCGCTTTGCATCTGCTATGGTGAAAATATCTTTTGGAATATAGTTGACTGTCTGCTCCAAAGCTTCCCAACCTTTTAATCCTAACGCTTCGTAAAATGCTGTGTTTATTTTATAGGTTACACACAGATCTTTTGTTGCATCGATGATCTGTTTATTGAATTCAAAAACAGCGTTTGGATGTGATCTTAAATGTTTGGGAATCTTTGTAATATCTGTATCCAGACCAACGCAGAGGTAAGATTTCTTTTGCTCGATCTGTTGAATAAGTTGCAAACGGTTCATGCGACAAATATAAAGCAGAAACTTACTTCTTCTGCCAGTTGACATTCATTTGCTCCATTCTTTTTTTCATTTCTTCTGCAACCTTTGCAGATTCAGGATCATTGCGCTTCTCCAATTCTGTAATGATATTGTTGTAAGTTTTCTCGTTACGATTCTGGCTCAGCTTAAAAACATTATCAAACACTTCTACTTCAATTTCAAAAGCGACAATTGCTTTGCTTAAACGTGCAACATATTCGGGTGATAATTCATCAAAATTAGCTGGTGAATTGGGATTGTTTTCAAAATGATCGGTTGTTCTTTTTAATATTTCTAACAAAGAGGGTCCATCTAAAAAACTCAACTTCCCTTTTGCATGAACACTTGTATAATTCCATGTAGATGCTTGCTTCTTCTCATCATACCAACTTGCACTAATATATGTATGCGGACCGGTAAAAACTGCCAGCGCATTTGGATTGTGCATAAAAGCTTTATGATGATCTGTATTTCTCATGATGTGACCGGATAGAAATAGTTTGCCATTTCTCTCATCAATAAATACAGGTATTTGTGTGGCAACAGGTTTGTTTTCAGTATCACAGCCTATTATAAAAGCAAAAGGGTGATCTTTTATAAATTGTAATACTACTGCACCATCTTTTTCTTTAAAATAGTTTGGGTTGTACATAGTGCGTGGTTTTGTCTGAATTGGGATTTAGGGATTATCAGGATTTTACAACTAGATCGCATTAAATTTAACGTGAACAAAGAAAAGCTCAATAGTTGCAACCTGATGAAACGTGCGACGCCAATGAAGCTCAATAGTAGTACAAATGCCGACTTAAAAAACTACACCGCTACCTGTTGAATTTCTGTTGGCTCTAAGTTGGCATTACGCATGGCAATTCCTCTTGCTGCTTTACCTGCAAAATCTGTAAATGCTTTTTTTACTATTTCATCATCGCCAGCCATTACAGGAATTCCCAGATCACCACCTTCGCGGATACTTTGTACAATTGGTATTTGTCCGAGGAAGGGAATATCAAATTCTTCGGCTAAATTTTTACCACCGTCTTTCCCAAATAAATAGTATTTATTATTAGGTAATTCTGCCGGCGTGAAATAACTCATATTCTCTACAAGTCCGATGATAGGCACTTTTAATTGTGCTTGTCCGAACATGGCGATGCCTTTTTTAGCATCAGCCAATGCAACTGTTTGTGGTGTTGTAACAACAATTACGCCTGTTACCGGAACTGTTTGTACAACAGTTAAATGTATATCTCCGGTGCCTGGTGGCATATCAATTATTAAATAATCTAATTCGCCCCAATCCACTTCACTTACAAATTGTTTGATGGCACTGCTTACCATTGGTCCGCGCCAAACTACGGCCTGGCGCTCATCTATCAATAAACCAATGCTCATTAATTTGATACCATAACGTTCTAACGGAACAATCACACCTTTACCATCAACTTCACGCATCATCGGTCTTTCTCCACGCACACCAAACATAATGTGTACGCTCGGACCGTAAATATCTGCATCCATTAAACCAACTTTTGCGCCTCCTTCTGATAGCGCCAATGCTAAATTGGATGCAACGGTGCTTTTACCAACACCACCTTTTCCACTCACTACCGCAATAATATTTTTTACGCCGCCTAAAATAGTTTTAGCATCTTTCCTGTTTGAACTTGTATTGCTGGTAAAGTTCACCGTAACCTTCGCTTCTTTATTTACCAATAATTTTACTGCATTGATACAGGCACTCATGATCAGGTCTTTCAGTGGACACGCAGGCGTAGTCAATATAACCGTGAAAGAAACATTATTTCCATCAATCACAATATCCTTTACCATGTTTAGTGTTACCAGATCTTTACCAAGGTCCGGTTCTTGCACATTACTCAGCGCTTTTAGAATATCTTCGTTCGTCATCGTTCAATTATTTGTTAAAATACCTTTACGGATGCAAAATTAGCTATTGATAATCTTACTTTGTTTATTAATTAAGGAATGTTGGTATTTTTGTGCCGAAAAGTAAAGACGGGCATCTTTATTGCATTTTTACTTAGTGTTTAATCAATCAATTGAATGAAAAAAATTATAAAATATTTCTTAGTTACGATAATCCTGTTACCTGCTGCTGCAAAAGCGCAGTTTGAAGGTTTTAAAGATTCTGTTGTACAGTTGTACGGTGTTGTAATGACCGCTGATAGCCTACAGGCAGTGCCGGCGGTAAGTATCATGGTACAAGGGCAAAACCGCGGTACCCTCTCTAACGAGCAGGGTGTTTTTAGCATTGTGGTTTTAAAAGGTGATGTTATTCAGTTTTCAAGTATTGGTTTCAAACCTAAAACGGTTATTGTTCCAAAAAATATTCCGGGCAATCAATACAGTATTATACAGTTAATGGTTACCGATACAGTTTATCTTGCCGCAACCATCATTAAACAAAGACCAAGCAGAGAACAATTTGAGCGGGATTTTCTAAATACAAAAGTGCCTGATGATGAGCTGGAAATCGCCAGAAAAAATAACAATGCATCTAAGCGCCAATATATAGCAGCTAATTTGCCACGAGATGGCAGAGAAGCTGTATCACAATATTTAAGCAACGAAGCAACTAAACTATCTTATTCAGGACAAATTCCACCACAAAATATCCTTAATCCATTTGCGTGGGCCGAATTTATTAAATCATGGAAGCGCGGCGATTTTAAAAATAAAACTGCCACCGCTCCTCCGGTTGATACTGATAATAATTAATCAATCTGCCAGTAGGCATTACCGTTATGTTGATCTTTCTTGTAGGATTTATGGGTAGTGGTAAAACACACTGGGGTAAACGCTGGTCGGAAGCTTATCAAATTCCTTTTGTTGATCTGGATGATGCTGTTGAAGCAGCTGAAGGAAAAACAATACCTGATATTTTTGCCCTACATGGTGAAGCTTATTTTCGTGATATCGAAACAAAAACATTACGCGGATTTTCTCAACAAAAAAATATCATTATTGCCTGTGGCGGCGGTACACCCTGCTTTCATAATAATATGCAATGGATGAATGAACATGGTACAACAGTATATGTTACTTCTCCGGCCGATGTAATAATGAAGCGTGTTATGGTACAACAAGATAAACGCCCATTATTAAGAGATATGAACCCGATTGAATTGCTTGCTTACATTGAACAAACAATAAAAAATAGAGAGCCTTATTATACGCAGGCAAAAATAACATTGGTAGAAAACGATATTACTGATGAAACATTTCAAACGGAAATCTTAAATATTCAATCTTAAATATTCAATGTCAATGCATAAAGGATTCATACAAACGGCTGCTTTACTTGGTGCTTTATCTATTATACTTGGTGCTTTTGGTGCACACGCTTTAAAAGAAATATTTACTGCAGATCTATTGCAGGTTTTTGAGACGGCAGTTCGTTATCAAATGTATCATGCTTTCGCATTATTGGCTGTTGGTATTTTATACAAAGAATTCTCAAACAAACAAATCAAATTGGCCGGTAATTTTTTTATTGCAGGTATCGTATTATTTAGTGGCTCATTATACGCACTTTGTTTTATTGAATATCAACACTTATCATCCTTGTTATGGATCGGCGCTATTACTCCTTTAGGCGGCTTATGCTTTATTATCGGATGGCTATTGCTATTCGCAGGTGCTGTTAAAAAAGTTTAGTTTCCCCTCCATAAAATTGTCCGTATTTTTATAGTACAAATCCCCAACACCACAAGTACGTAAAGTTGTGGTTTTATATATCTTTGTTAGCGATGGCGAATAAAACAAAACCTGTTAAATCTGCAGCTGCTGATAAAACCGCACTGAAAAACGAACCCGAACAAAAGGTAGAGGTTAAACAATTGCTGCAAGACGAACGAACCCATAAAATTACCGGCACTCTTTGTTTGCTGATAGCTTTTATGCTGTTTGTTGCATTCACATCTTACCTGTTTACCTGGCAGGAAGATCAGGATAAAGTTTTCTTACACGGTTATAAATTATTTTGGGGCACTTCCGATAAAGTAGATAATCTCCTCGGAACTTTCGGAGCCTTTATTGCACACTTCTTTATTTATAAAGGTTTTGGTGTAGCCTCTTTTCTTATCTGCAGTTTCTTCTTTGTGTTGGGTGTTAATTTGGTTTTTGGCAAGAAAGTATTCTCTATTGCACGCAATGCAAAATATGTGATCATTGGTTTATTGGTATTGAGTCTTTTAGCATCTGTTGCCATGGGCGGAAGATCATTTGCCTGGGGCGGTGCCGTTGGTGATATGATCAAAGACTGGATGTACCAAACCGTTGGACAAACAGGTACACTGGGCATTTTATGTGTTGCCGTATTTGCTTATATCATCTGGCGATTTAATCCAACATTTAAACTACCTGCAAAAAAAGATAAACCGGTAACAACCAATCTGCAACCTGACGGAGAAATAATTTCTGCTGATGAATCGCCTGCAGATAATGAAATTGTTGATGATCCGATATCAGGTAATTCAATGAAAGGTGATGGCGCGAAATTATTTATTCAACAAAGTATTAATGATCAATATGCGCATGAATTGGGAATCATTGAAAAAGATGAACCTACAAGCGTTGTTGTAACACCGCCACTTACACCAAATTTCCCAAAACATATTGTTGAAGATTTTCCTGAAGATGATGAAACTTTATCGATGGAAGATATGGAACACAATGCAGGAGCAGCCGCAGATCCATTACATCCTTTACAATTAGAGATTAAAACTGTTCCCGACAAACCGGTTGATCTTCCTAAAACAGGATCTATCAATACGCCTTACGATCCTATTTTAGATCTGAGAGATTATAAATATCCATCGCTTGAATTATTAGAAACACATGGCAGCGAAAAAATTATACAAGACACCAATGAACTGGAAGTAAATAAAAACCAGATCATCAACACACTTAAGAATTACGATATAACCATTTCAAAAATTTCTGCAACAGTTGGACCGACAGTTACGTTGTATGAAATTATTCCTGCTGCAGGTGTACGTATTTCTAAGATAAAAAATCTAGAAGATGATATTGCGTTGAGTCTTGCAGCATTGGGTATTCGTATCATTGCGCCAATTCCGGGTAAAGGAACAATTGGTATTGAAGTGCCGAATGCAAAGAAGACGATCGTAAGCATGAAGACATTGCTAGCTTCAGAAAAATTCCAGAAAAATAATTTTGCTTTACCAATCGCCATTGGCAAAAAGATCGATAACGAAAACTTTATTGTTGATCTTGCGGCAATGCCGCATTTGTTAATGGCCGGAGCAACCGGACAAGGGAAATCTGTTGGATTGAATGCGATCTTAGTTTCGTTGTTATATTGTAAACATCCATCACAATTAAAATTTGTTTTAGTAGATCCTAAAAAAGTTGAGCTTAGTATTTATAAAACAATTGAAAAACATTTCCTAGCAAAATTACCCGGCGAAGAAGAAGCCATCATTACTGATACAAAAAAAGTAGTTCACACACTAAATGCATTGTGTATTGAAATGGATACACGTTATGACTTGTTGAAAGAAGCTGGTTGCAGAAACATCAGGGAGTACAACGAAAAATTTATAGCGCGTAAATTAAATCCTGAAAAGGGTCATCAATTTTTGCCCTTCATCGTTTTAGTTGTGGATGAATTTGCTGATCTTATTATGACTGCGGGCAAAGAAGTTGAAATGCCGATAGCACGTTTAGCTCAGTTAGCAAGAGCGATAGGTATCCATTTGATCATCGCAACGCAACGTCCTTCTGTAAATATTATTACCGGTACAATTAAAGCCAACTTCCCTGCGAGGATCGCATTTAAAGTGAGTAGCAAGATCGATAGTCGTACTATTTTAGATGCCGGTGGTGCAGAACAATTAATAGGAAAAGGTGATATGCTGATTAGTTATAACGGCGAATTAGTACGTTTACAATGCGCATTTGTTGATACACCTGAAGTAGATAAAATTGTTGATTTTATTGGCGAACAACGTGGCTATGCACAGGCATTTCTATTACCAGAATATGTGGATGAAAAAGAAATGGAAGGAAAAGATTTTGACCTTAATGATAAAGATGCACTTTTTGAAGATGCTGCAAGATTAATAGTAACTAGTCAGGTTGGTAGCACTTCTTTACTACAACGCCGCATGAAATTGGGTTATAACCGCGCCGGCCGTTTAATGGATCAACTAGAAGCTTCGGGCATTGTTGGACCAAATCAAGGTAGCAAAGCAAGGGAAGTTTATATTAAAACGGATGCTGATCTGCAACAGCATTTGGCGAATATGGGATAGAAATTATAATTCTATTTTATAATAGGGGGAATGAATTTTATCTCGTGTATTAAAAACGGGAAAATTAAAGTGTCTTTCTTAAGTTGGCTCACATAAGCATCAATTGAAAAAGCAGGAATTTTATTTACCGTTTTTAAAAATATCACACTATCAAGTAGCATCGATAATTCTTTGATTCTTATCGGACTTTCTTCTGGAATAAATTTTATTGATACATTTTCTCCTGTCTGTTTTTTATAATCAAGTGAATAAGTAAAGCCATCATAAACTTCAGGTTTTTTAAAATCATAGCTCTTTTTATATGAACTGTCTAAAAGTAAATTTATCAATTGGAGAACACTATCTTTTAAATTCCCCTCAAAATATTTTGGTTCATCCAGAAATGTAATATGTCGCATTCCTACATAATGTCCATTTTTATCAAGATCAAGATAATGTGCTAAATAAAATTGAGGCCCACTATCCGTAATATGCCAACAATATGCAGAATATTTTAAATCTTCTTGGAATAAATATTTTCGTTGTTTATTATTTTGACAGGATGAGATTAATATTAGAACTAAAGCAATTATATAGAGTCTCATTTCAACTTTTTCAATTAGATGTATAAATCAGATTTTTCCATAATGACTTTAGCAATTAAATATATTGAGGTGGGTACTATAAAAGCTTGACTAATCTTTTTTTTGAGCAGCTGTTGGAAAAAAACACAACAATAACACTTGTTTTATACTCTACCGCTTATTCACAAATATTTTTTATAGAAAGAATATCCCAAATACCAACCTTATAATCTATCATATTAAGTGTCCAATCATTACCTATTCTAACAAAATAATATAATTCCGAAAACTCTTTTTTAACAGGCTCATTAGTTGCAGGATTAATGGTAGATGTTGCAAAACTCCCTTTAATATATCCCTCGAATTTATCTTCTTTTTTATCTAAAAATTCTTGACAGCCAATAACTTCTATTTCAGAAATTTCTATTTTATCAATTATATGACTATCATCATTTTTATTTTTAAGAAGTTCTTTAAATGAATTCAAAAAACTAGGTGTCGCATAATCTTTTATGTATTCTGCATTATTATTTTCCCAGGCATTTTGAACCTTATAAAAAACTGATCTGATTTCTTCTATCATATCATCTTCATTCCAAAAACGATCTTTTTCATTAGCTTCTGCTAAAACATTTTCGGATCTTTTTCCTTTATAAACAATAATTGCACCTATTACAGCTGAACCAAAAGAGAACAAAAGTGCGAGGGGAAATATTGCACTGTTCCAGCTCATAAAAAATATACGCATTTTAGGAGATCCTGCACTGAAAACATCCACCATTGTAGGCCAAAAAAACATACCGAGGGCAAGAACAAGGAATGATTTGAAATAATTTTTTAAATCTGTAAACATAATATTAGTGTTTAAGGGCTGAAGAATAAGGATATTTATGTTTTGCTGGTCCAAATGTATAAATAAATATTTCAACTGCAAGATGTATGACAGTTACATTATTGGTTCATACCATCAACGACTAGAATCTGTATTAACCTCGTTTTTTGTACCTTGCATAACCACGTTCAATACAATGGAACATGGCGAGAAATATTATGCCGAAAGAATTAAGAAAACAACAGGCCTTAGAATATCATTCTAAAGGAAGGCCGGGAAAAATTGAAGTAGTTCCTACTAAAGAAGCAAAAACACAACGTGATCTTTCATTAGCATATTCACCGGGTGTTGCGGAACCTTGCATGGAAATTTTTGCTAATCCGGAAGATGTTTATAAATACACCGCTAAAGGAAATTTAGTTGCGGTGATCAGCAATGGCACTGCCGTTCTTGGGCTAGGTGATATTGGTCCTGAAGCTGGCAAACCTGTGATGGAAGGCAAGGGTGTACTCTTCAAAATATTTGCAGATATTGATGTGTTTGATATTGAGATCAATGAAAAAGATCCTGAAAAATTTGTACAGATAGTTAAAGCGTTAGAGCCAACTTTTGGTGGCATCAACCTGGAAGATATTAAAGCTCCTGAATGTTTTTACATCGAACAAAAACTAAAGGAACAATTAAAAATTCCGGTGATGCATGATGACCAACATGGTACAGCCATCATCAGTGCAGCTGCTTTACTGAATGCATTAGAAATTCAAAAAAAGAAAATTGAGAAAGCACAATTCGTTGTGAATGGTGCGGGTGCGGCAGCAACCTCTTGCATGAAATTATATATTGCATTGGGTGCCAAAAGAGAAAACTTTCGCGTGTATGATAGTAAAGGATTAATACATGAAAGCAGAACGGATCTGGATGAAATGAAAAAAGAATTCATCGCTACGGGTAAAGTCTTAACATTAGAACAAGCCTTGAAAGATGCCGACGTATTTATCGGTTTAAGTAAAGGAAATATTTTATCGCAAGACATGGTAAAAAGCATGGCGAAGAACCCAATCGTTTTTGCCATGGCCAATCCTGATCCTGAAATTAGTTATGAAGATGCTGTGGCTGCAAGAAAAGATGTGATCATGGCAACAGGTAGAAGCGATTATCCTAACCAGGTTAATAATGTATTGGGATTCCCTTATATTTTCCGTGGCGCACTAGATGTTCGTGCAACTACCATTAATGAAGAAATGAAACTGGCTGCTGTAAAAGCTTTATCTCAATTAGCAAAAACACCTGTGCCGGATATTGTTAATCTTGCTTATAACGAAAAACATATTTCTTTCGGTCCAACATATATTATTCCAAAACCTGTTGATCCACGTCTACTCGCTACCGTTGCACCTGCTGTTGCTAAAGCTGCTATTGCAAGTGGTGTTGCTAAACATCCCATCACAGATTGGGAAGCGTATGAAGTTGAATTGAATAAACGTTTAGGTTTAGATAATTCATTAAGTCGTGCCATAGGAAATAAAGCCCGTCGTGATCCGAAAAGAGTGGTGTTTGCGGAAGCTGAGAATCTTAAAGTATTGAAAGCAGCACAAATGACTTCTGAAGAAGGTGTCGGCTTTCCTATTTTATTAGGCGATGAAGAAAGAATAAAAAAATTAGCGATCGCCAATGGAATTGATGTTGAAGATATGCCGATCATCAATCCAAAATCAGATGCTACAGAAGAAATCAGAAAAGAGTTTGCGGAATTATTTTTCATTAAGCGTCAGCGCAAAGGAATCAACAAATTTGAAGCTAGCAAAATGATGAAGGACCGAAATTATTTCGGTTGCATGATGGTTGAAACAGGCAAAGCTGATTGTATGATCACCGGGTTAAGTAAAAATTATCCTGATACGATCAAACCTGCGATACAAACGATCGGTACAGAAGATGGCGTAAAAAAAGTGGCGGGCATGTATATCCTGTTCACTAAACGCGGACCATTATTTTTAGCGGATACAACTATTCAATTCAACCCAACTGCAGAAGAATTAGCAGAAATAACATTGTTGGTTGCAAAGGAAGTAAAGATGTTTAACATCAAACCAAAAATTGCCATGCTATCCTACTCTAACTTTGGCAGTAGTGATTCTACAGAAGCATCATTAGTTCGTAGAGCAAGAGAAATTGTGAAAGCAAAAGATCCGGACCTTATTTGTGATGGTGAAATACAGGGCATCATGGCTTTCAATAATGATATTTTAAAAGAAAATTATCCATTCAGTGAATTGGTTGATGAAGAAGTAAATACATTGATCTTCCCTAATTTGGCTGCAGGAAATATTGCGTATAATTTATTGCAGGAAATCGGAGGGGCAGATTCTGTCGGCCCTGTTTTATTAGGATTGAAAAAACCGGTGCATGTATTGCAGTTAGGAAGTTCAATTCGTTCTATTTTCAACATGGTACTAATAGCCGTTGTTGATGCACAAATGAAGAGTGAGCCAGCTACAAAAGAAGAAGTAAAAAAGAGTGGCATGTTTAAAAGAAAAGCGGCACACGAATTATAAAAATTCGCCACATTACTAAACTACTTGAATGATTCAAATGATTTGATT
>Ga0206813_1095_pt1 | contig 19641 bp, 16 predicted proteins | sample Alteio_BWOrgCont_92_FD_152856 | JGI IMG/M metagenome (GOLD analysis project Ga0206813, IMG submission 152856) | Enriched cells from forest soil in Barre Woods Harvard Forest LTER site, Petersham, Massachusetts, United States -... | ecosystem: Environmental > Terrestrial > Soil > Temperate forest >...
AAAGGTCCAGCTTCTCTTTGATTCGCCCCTGACGAGAGTTAAGGGTCAGTGACGAGAGTTAGGTGACGAGAGTTAGTGACGAGAGTTAGGGGAGTGACGAGAGTTAGGGGTCACGTCTCAACATTTGACATTAGGAACGAGCCCGATAAGCTTGAGCGATGTCGAGGCCGATTCGTATTGAAATCGAGGATGGATGGTACCACGTGATCAACCGGGGGATCGAGCGCCGCGATATTTTTCGAGACGACTCGGACCGCCGTGACTTTCTGGAACGGCTTTTCGCGTTAACGGAGAGCCACGCAGTGATCGTGCATGGATATTGTCTGCTGAAGAATCATTTCCATCTGCAAGTGCAAACGCCGGTGGCCAATTTAAAGGATGCGATGCAGCGCCTCCTCAGCGGCTATGCCGTTCGTTTCAATTTGCGGCATCGACGGGCCGGCCCGCTTTTCCAAGGACGCTATCGCGCGATTCTGGCCGGCGAAGAGGACTGCATCACCGAGGTCAACCGATATATCCACCTCAATCCGGTGCGGATGGAGTCGCTCGATCTGGGCAAGCAACGCCAGGCGGAGATTCGGCGCGGAATCGAAGCCCCTGTTGACGACGCGCTCGTGCGTCAACGCCTTGAGGCGCTTCGTGAATACCCATGGAGCTCCTACCGGGCCTACGCCGGCTACATCAAGGGACCGGCACAATTGCAAAAGGCCGATGTGCTCGGTTGTTTTGAGGGAGGCTCGCAGCAGCAACAAAAGAAAGCGTTCCGGGATTACACTGAAAGCCCCATTCGCGAAGGCGTCGAGGGCGATGGATTGATGGAGCGCATTCGCTATGGGGTGCTCCTGGGAAGCCAGGAGTGGACGGCGAAAATGCGGGTGTTGCTGAGCGGGAACGAGCGAGAACAGACGGCACTGAGGGCGGCAAGGAAGGAGGCCACTACCTTCGAGCAGATCGCGACTTCGATCGCGCGTGAATTTGGGGAATCGTGGGACAGTCTCAAGACGCGGCGAGGACATCCCGCGCGATCCCTTGCGATTGTCTTGAGCAGGCGACACACTGCGCTTACACTTCACGAAATCGGGGAACGTTGCGGCGGATCGGACTACGCCGCCGTTGCTCAAGCCTGCCATCGTATGGAAACAAAACTTCGCACCAACGCCTCCCTCGCGGCGATTGCCAAACGCATCGCAAAACAACTCCCTATGTCATATGTTGAGACCTGACCCCACATGTTCGTACCCAGAGACCGCCGAGACACAATCACCACGACCGATGGTACGACGACCTGGCTTACCCAAACTACGTATGACAATCGGAATCGCCCGGTGCAAAACTCCACTTCCGTAGTCGGCGGAAATCTCATCGCCCAAAATCGGGTGTATTATGACGCCGTGGGCCGCGTCTTTCAGCAGGAAACGGACGGCGTCGATCCGTCCACTGGGGACGTGAGCAACACGCTGTTCGGCAAGAATTGGTATGATCTTGTCGGCAATTTGATCAAGTCCGCCCCGCTCGGAAGCACGTCCTTCACGAAGACCGTCTACGACGTCTTGAATCGCCCGATCGTGAGATACGTCGCCAACGTGCCGGGAACGGATGGAGTGCCAGTCGGAGATGACAACGATGTCTCCTCGGACACCGTGCTGGAACAAAACGAGGCCACATACGACAACGGTGGCAATCTCATCCTCACCACACGACACCAGCGCTTTGACGACGCCACTGGGACGGGTCCGTTGCAGGACGTCCAGACCCAGCCCGAAGCCCGCGTAAGCTACGTCGGAATTTGGTCGGATGGCATCGGACGCCAATGCGCCAACGCCAACTTCGGCACGAACGGAGGCGCGGCCCTCGTCCGCCCTGATGTCGCCCCAGCACGCTCCAATACCGTCCTTGTGACGACAAATCATTACAAGGATGACGGAGACGCCAACGCGATCATCGATCCCCAAGGCCTCGATACTCGCTGGGAGAACGACGACGCAGGCCGCCGAATCAGGCTCTTCGAGAATTTCGTGGAAGGCTGCCCGGAGAAGAGCCGCGTCAGCGAGTACGAGTGGCATCCCAGCGGCCAATTGCAACAATTGACCTTGGTCAATGCGGACACCGGCAATCAGGTCACGATGTGGACCTACGGCACGACCCTAGAAGACTCCGCGGTCGCGAGCAACAATCTCCCTCGCACGAAGATCTATCCGGAGTCCGAAGACCGCCCCGCCGGACCGAGTGGAGCATATGCCCAACTCCATTACGCCTACAATCGTCAGGGGCAGCAGACCACGTTCATCGACGCCGACGGAACGGAACACGACTACGCCTACGATCAGCTTGGCCGCTTGACTATCGACGCCGTTCCCACGCTCGGCCCCGGTCTCGATGACTCAATCCTGCGCATCGAGCGGGCTTATGAAGTGCGCGGCATGCTCCAGACAATCACCAGCTTCAGCGCCGTCAGCGGGGGAACGGTTGTCAATGAATCAGCATTCACCTACGATCCGTTCAGAAACTTAATCACCGATCAGCAGAGCCACAGCGGACCAGTTGTGCTGGGCACAACGCCACAGGTGGGCTACAGCTACGCCGACGGCAGTGCAAATACCGTGCGCCGCACGTCCACAATTTATCCAAACGGGCAGGCGCTCAACGTCCAATATGGCGCCGTCAATTCCGCGGACGATCACCTCAACCGCGTCACTGCGCTCCAGCTCGCCAGCGAGAGCAACACCCTCGTCGCCTACACGTACGTCGGGCTTGCCTGGCAGGTCCTGGTGGGCTACACTGGACCCGCCGTGGAATTGACCTACATCCAGCAAGGCAGCGAACCGGTCGGAGACGCCGGCGATCCCTACAACGGCTATGACCGGTTTGGGCGCACCGTGGATATTCGGTGGCAATCGACCACGACGGGTAATGCGCAGCTCGAACGCCTGCAATACGGATTCGACCGCGATTCGCGCCGGACCTGGCGCCAGCGCGTCCTCACCACCAACCTCGACAACGCCTACAACTACGATGGCCTCAGCCAAGTCACGAATGCCGCCGCCGGCAACCTGAACCTGAACCATACCGCCATCAGCGGAATCCCCGCGCAAGACGAAACTTGGAATTACGATCCCACGGGCAATTGGAGCGGCTACCAGACCCAGGCAAACGGGGCCATCACTCTCGATCAAGCGCGGGTCTATGACAAAGGTAACCGGCTCACCCAAATCGCAAGCGATCTCCAGCCCATTCTCCTGGATCAAGTCGGTCGGATACTCCAGGCGCCTCCCGACGCCACCGGCGACTGGACGCAGTCCCTCGTTCTGCAATGGGACGCTTGGAGCCGGATCGTCCAAATAAGTCAAAACGACAGTTTCATCGGAAGCTACACGTACGACGGCCTTTCAAGGAGACTTACCAAGACGACAGGGGGCGTCACGCTGCACGCCTACTATTCGGATGCCTGGCGCCCGCTCGAGGAGCGCATCGATCCTCAGACCACCGCCGCCGCGCAGTATTTCTGGGGCGCCCGCCACCGGGACGACCTCGTGCGCCGCGATCGTGCCACCACAAACGGAGGATCTCTAGACGAGACCCGCTACGTACTGATGGATTATTTCAGCCCTTCGGCAATCACCGATGAAAACGGCGCCGTCACCGAGCGCTACGCGTTTAGTGCATTTGGAATCCGCAGCATCATGGCACCGGATTTCACTCCGATCACGTCCAGCGAATGTGAATGGATCTTCGCATTTCAGGGTAAATTCCTCGACGAGGAGACTGCTTTTTTGAACTATGGTTTTCGCTTTTACTCCCCATCTCTAGGAAGGTGGTTATCCAAAGACCCAATCACAGAAAGAGGCGGCAACAACCTCTATGGCTATGTGAAAAACGATCCACCAAACTGGACCGACGCCTTAGGCCTAGATCGCTATCGAACCACAGGGGCTTCGTGGGTCCCGGGTCACGAAGGGCTCGGTGTCGATACTTGGGAATGGCAGCAAAACCAAGAAGATGAGGGCGGACAATGGGTGAATACTGGAATGCAATTCTATGACTATGGCGGCAGCAGCATGATACTAGCAGCAATGTCTTACGTTACTCCGGCAGTGTCGCCCGGCGTCATTCAAAACACAACCACTCCTCCAAATATAAAAACCACATATGCGTCGACTCCGGAGGAAGACAGAGCCTTGCTAAATTATCTAAAAGGCACAAACGGCGTCGGCCCTTGGTATAGTCCATATTTTAATAACACCTGCACGAGTTGGGCCACAAGAACGCTCGGATATTTTACCAATAACCAGGATTTGCAAAATGCCAATAACGATCTAGATGAAAACTATAAAGGCGCAGTTCTTTCCGGACTAGGAGGCCCATGAAGCGGTCTTCATTCATTCGAACAGCAAAATACGTGCTTATAGCCGTTGTGGGCTATGCGATGATAAGTAGTCATTATTATATCATCCGTGGGGAAATGGCGCGCGGTGGGTGGAGGGCCACTTTTCAAATAGTGGACATTATTGTGTTGATATTGCTACTAGCGTTAATCGGGTTAGACAACCCCTTGGCTAGGATAATTTTGCGTGGTTCAAGAATTTTAAGAGACTCCTATCGAAAAATGTCGAGAAGAATTTCCAAACGACCAGGAAAGGCTCCGGGCGATAATGAGCGACCATAATGCAAATAGTGGAGTCAAGGCCTATCAGGCAGAGATTGATTACTTAAACGGGGCAGGTCAGGGCATTTGTAGCGTCAGTTTGCAGCGTCAGGGGTCACGTCTCAACATTTGATTCTGCTGAAAAAACCCCGTTTTTTCGACATACGGCTTACCCAGGAAATGGTTTCTAGAAATTATCGCTCACAAATGCCCGCTATGACCCGATCTCGATGCAGGCAAGGTGTTTTGAATCCCCAAAAATACTCTGTTTTTCGGGTCAGGGAGTTTTTCAGCAGAATCAACATTTGACATTGTAGACGGGTCGCGCGGCGTCAGGTCTCAATAATTGGCATTCCAAGCTAACAGTAACACCCCGGCTCTCGAATCAGGACACTTGCCACGCGACCGTACTCATAACCCGCCCGGAGCACCAACCCGTATCACGTCTCACCCAAGATGAAGATATTCATACAAATCGCCTCGTATCGGGATCCACAGTTATCCGCAACATTGCGAAATTGCCTTAGAAACGCTCGGCATCCCGAACGTCTGCACTTTTGCATTGCCCACCAATATGACGCAGGTGAGGACATCTCTGAATTTACGGGGGATCACCCATCGGGCGCCAGGTTCACCATTCTGGAAATCCCTTACCAGGAAAGCCAAGGGGCCTGCTGGGCTCGTCACCAAATTCAGCAGAATTACCAGGGCGAACAATTCACGTTGCATCTCGATTCGCATCATCGCTTCGCCAAAGATTGGGACGTTACCTGCGTGAACATGCTGAGGGGACTTCAGGCGAAGGGCTTCTCGAAGCCCCTGCTGACGGCATACCTGCCAAGCTTCGATCCGGACCTGGATCCGCAACAACGCGTTCAGGAGCCGTGGCGCATGATTTTCGACCGCTTCACGCCGGAAGGGGTCGTCTTCTTTCTGCCCGTCCCCATCCCCAATTGGCGTGTTCTCTCGCAGCCCATTCCTGCAAGGTTTTTAAGCGCGCACTTCACCTTCACCCTGGGCCGGCATTGCCTTGAGGTTCCGCATGACCCGGATTACTACTTCCATGGCGAAGAGATCAGTCTGGCCGTCCGATCCTTTACTCATGGCTACGATTTGTTTCACCCACACAAGGTTGTCGCATGGCACGAATACACGCGCAAAGGCCGTGTCAAGCATTGGGACGACGATAAGAAATGGCACGTTCGCAATACCGCCTGTTTGAAACGCAACCGATGCCTCCTGGGCATGGAGCTACAGGATCCGGATATCGATTTCGGCGAATTCGGACTGGGATCTGTCCGGACATTTGACCAATATCAAGAATACGCGGGAATTCGCTTTCACGACCGCGCTGTTCAGGAATATACTCTCTCCAGCCACCTTCCGCCGAACCCCCCGCCGACTGATCCTAAGGCGCTGTGGAAATATCCTCTTAAGCGCACATTCTCTTTGCCAGACCGCCAGGTGCCTGAGCAAGACTACGATTTTTGGTGTGTTGCGTTCCACAATGAAAATGGCAAGGAGATTTTTCGGAAAGACGCCATCCCCTCGGAACTCCAACGGGTAAGATCCAGCAAAGACAACTGCTATAAAATTGAGCGCACCTTTTACGCGGATGTAAAGCCGGCTCGCTTCGTTGTCTGGCCTCACAGTGTAAGCAAAGGCTGGTGCGGCAAAATAACCATTCCTCTATGAAACTCTGCACGCTCGCCGTGGGAGAGAAATATCTGAAGTTATCACATCGATTGAGGGATAGTCTCCCAGTTACACTTGAGATTTGCACGGAGCTTCCGGGTGGCGTGCCATACCGGAAAAGCGATGGTCAATATGATCATCACAATAAACGCTTCGTCATAGAGCAGCATTATCATCCGGGCGGGACTCTATACTTGGACGCCGATGCGATATGCACGGACCCTTCGGAGTTCCTCGTATTCTTGGATTCGTTGGAAGCACTGCCTGCCGGGATATATTCCCCATACGTCTTTTCCGCCTATGGCTTTAAGCATCCCAAGATACCGGATAAGACGCTGGACCGAACCAGGTTGACTGACATACTGCGCTTTGTCGCGAGCGTTGTTCCGCTATCCGATGAAGATATGCTTGCTTTCAAAATGCCTTATGAGTGGCTTATGTTTTTTCGCTTCGCCTCGCCGGAACAGAAAGCCGCGTTTTTTACCCGCTATAACGACCTTCACTCGATCGTCGTGAACAGTGACTGCACCCTGACCCGGGATTGCAACCTGATCGGCCTGTCGGCCCAATATTGCAAATTGCCAGTTGTCACACTGGCGAACGTCAAAGGTGTGCGCCACAAGGGATGATTAAGCTCCACCATTATTATGGGCGCCTGGGCAACAGGATGACGCAATACGCATCGATGTATGCGTTGGCGCGTCGCACCGGATACCGATTGTCCGTGCCATCCATCGACGAGTTTCCGCTGACCAATAGCCCCGTCGGAAGCGTCGCATATTCCAACGATGGCGATGTGTATGTCATACCTTCGAAGGACGGCAATCACGTCGATTATTCGAAACTCGATCTTGATCCCAAACGCACGATAGCACGGGAATCGTATTGGGAGAATATCTATAATTTTCATTCTTACGGAGCCGAATTGAGAAATATTTTCAGGCAGCCAACCTTCGAGCTCGCGGCGTATAAAATGTGGAACATCGGCGACGGTGATTTTCTTCCGATTCATATTGAGCATATTTCCGAGGGTGACCTGGTGATTTCCTTGAGGCTTGGTGATTTTCTCCGGCCTCTTAAAAAAACGAACTCGCCACATCGCCTATTGCTCCACGATTACTTCAAGATCGTGCTCGCTAACTGTAAATACGAGCGCCTATTCATTACCTCGGATGAGCCATTCCACCCGTTTGTGAACGAATTCAAGCAATACGACCCGATCCTCGTAACCAACCAGAGCCCGCTCTCCACAATGTCGCTGGTTACCCGGTTTAATAAGATAGCAATTTCTCAGAGCACCTATAGTTGGTGGTGCGCTTATCTATCCGACGCCGCGGAAATCTACTTTCCGATCCCGAAAACCGGCCCATGGTCGATTGCCACCCAGTGGTCAACCCCCGACCTCTACCTGCGTCCGCATTCGAACGCCTATAACTACGTTCATTACGGCTCCGGTGAAATCTTCAAATGGAAGGACGCGCCAGGAAGGAGAGATCATGACGATTTTTAAGCAATATGGCGAGGAAAGATCGGGAACCAATTATCTGAAACGCTTGTTTGAGATCAACTTCACCGATGCGGTCGTGTTTGGAAGCGTTCTCGGTTGGAAGCACGGCCTCTTTCAACTGACGAACGGTCATGCGTCGCCTTCCGCAAAAGATCATGAAGATTGGGTGCTCCAGAAACGGATCGAAGGAAAAATATTCTCGGTGGACAACTATCCGTTGCCATACGATGAGCAGTTCTTATTGCGCGCCGCCAGAGATCTGAACTATCTGATCTCGTACAAACCCATGCTTCCATGGCTGGTGAGCGTGAAACGGTTCAGATTTCCCAAACGGGAATATGAGGAAGAGCTGGTGGATGGGTTGTTTCGAAGATTCATCGCCAATTACAAGACGTGGCTGGGATTGCCCGGCGCCCTGGTTGTCGAACACGACACGCTCATCGACGAAGTGAAATGCGGGCGTCTGTTGCGGTATCTCCAGCAGCAACACGGACTTCAACCGCGGCATTCAGATTTGATGATTGAAAAGAGCGTCATAAATGCCTCCACCGATCACGCACTCCTCGTGGGAAACGCGGCATTCGACAGTGGCTACTACGCCTCCCACCGCTATTTGAATGACTTGCCTTCGTGGATCATCAAGTTGTCGCGCCAGCAGCGATTCAACGCGCACTTTATCGACGAAGCAGTGTGGCGGCCTTGTCTTGAGGATTCCAAGACCTTAAATGGAACTTGTTCGTTAAGCTCGGCAAATTCGGGCCGCTAGGTGATTTCTACATTATGCTCAACCTTTGCACATTGGCGGTCGGGCAAAAGTATGAAATGCTGGCCCTTCAACTAAGGGCAAGTCTTCCCACCGACATTGCGATATACGGCATGCACAGTCTTTCCAACGACGCCGTCATCTTCCCACCAAAAAAAGGTTTCAATTTCAATTGCAAGAGAATCCCGATCGAAAGGGAATACCATAGAGACGGGACTCTCTTCCTCGATGCTGACACAACGTGCGTCAATCAGGACACCTTCAGGCAGTTTCTGGCGGCCTTGACACAGTTGCGAGAGGGAATCCACGCGGTGCATTCGTACAATGTATACGGAGATATCGCATCGGTTCAGGAGGGGAACTTTGTCTCCGGTTTGTCGGCCGACAGCATCCGAAAAGAAAAGTTCTCGAGGAAGATGGCGTTTTTCAGCAATGCTTTCCCGATGACGGAGGAAGACCTGATCCAAATGGTGTTTCCAGTAGAATGGTTTCTTTTCTGCAAATTCGAGGGTGAACGGCAAAAGAACGCCTTTTTTGATCGATGGAAACTGTTGGAAGAAAATCTGCTCGGAAGCGATATTGACTATTTAGGTGGGGAGTGTTATTCGATCGGCATGGCTGCTAGATACGTGGAACTGCCAATCAAGAAACTTAATATCAAGGCAGCATTGAACCATAAGAACATCAGAACCATATAGCAAAACGGACCGTTCTGTGGGCAAGGGCTGTATCCCTGATATTCGCAACATCGACGTCAAGCGTTCGCGGCCATTTCTGAATCATCATTTGAAGACCATCTTCGTCCACGTGCCCAAGGCCGCGGGGACCTCGATCGAAAATCATTTAAGGCAAACCGACAAAGACGTGGTGGGCGGCCACACCACGGCGCTGGCCTATCGCAGAAAGTATCCGGAGGAGTTCGCCTCTTATTTCAAATTCGCCGTCGTGCGCGATCCCGTGGACCGCTTCGTTTCTGCATATTCCTATCTCAAGCAAATGAAGGTCCACGCCGCCCTGAACAATCAAATCGTGCATGACTCCGAGTCGATGGATCACTTTGCGCAGAAGGTCAAAGAATCTCCGGGAATCCTCGGCAATATCGTCCACCTGCTTCCGCAGCACCAATTCGTCTGCGACCAGAAAGGCGAGATCCTCGTGGACACCGTTTTTCGGTTCGAAAACCTCGAAGACGCTTGGCCGGAAATCTGCAATCGTGTCGGCATCCCACCGGCGCCCCTCGCAAAATTGAACCCCTCCCGACGCGCCGCGAAACAGGAGGCGACCGACGAAGTCCTCTCCCTGGTGCGAAGCGCCTATGCGCGGGACTTCGAGATCTTCGCCTATACCCCGCCCTGATCCGCGGAACAGATCCGGCATGGAGAAACCGCGAATAAACACGAATAAACGCGAATAGGGGAGGAGGCGGAGGGTTGACGGGAGGATAGAGAAGGAGCGCCGCCTTTATGATTGGCGTCCATTCGCGTTCATTCGCGGTTGATTCTCAACCCGGCGCTGCCGCCCGGCATCCCCAACGCCACCCGACGCCAAGGAAAAACCGCCCCTTACCCCTTTTCCCCAATTCCATCCCCCCTATTCGCGTCCCTTCGTGTCCATTCGCGGTTACCCCTCAGAAATTCGCTCTCACCTAAACATTTTCCTTGACGAATAAATCGGTGTCGGCATGGGCCTGCCCGTGAACTCAAATAATGCACATCAGCCCGCCAGAACGAAGCCGGCGACGACGGGAGCGCAAGGCTCCAGCCGAGGCGAACGGGGAGGCGTCGTTTCGACAGGGTGCGCGCCGACGCCCCGATTTCAAACACCCTTCCCAAAGGCCCAGCCGTCAGCTCGCCGGGAGGCTCACCTTCCCCAATCCTCAACAAAATCGGCTTGATCGGTTGGATCCACTCGGATTCGCCCATGGTGAGCCTGTCGAACAGCCACCCATTCAACCCGTCACGCTGCACCCCATCACCCATTCACCCCTCGCCCCTCCCACGCCACGCAAGTTCACCAAAAGTGGTTTGATCGCTTTGATTCACTTTGATTCACCCGAATCCTCCCCGCGTCGCATCCCAACTCGACGCCCTTTCACCCACTCACCCACTCACCCTGAGCCCGTCGAACGGGTCATCCCCCTCCCCTCCCTCTCTGTGCCCTCTGTGTTCTCTGCGGTCAAATTCCCTCACCCAAACCCCACCCCATTCGCTTTGATCGCTTTGATTACCCGCACCCTGAATCCGCATGACCCAACCCCACCCGGCGCCTTTCCGACGACTTCATCCATCGACTTTTACTTTGATCACTTTGATTTACTCAATGCACGACGCGTCGGCGCTCCTTGGATCGTCGCGGAGCGCTCGCTGCATGGAGGCCGGAGCCTCAAATTCGGCGCCAGCCACCCCTCATCTCTCCAGGCGCCGCACCCCAAAAACACTCGAATCGCTTTGATTTACTATGATTCGAAGCCAACCACTCCTCACCCCCTCACCTCCTCTCTCTGCGTTATCTGCGTTCTCTGCGGTCGATTTACCCAACCAAAACCCACCCTTTTACTTTGATTCGGTTTGATTCCACCAAACTCCCCCCTTTCCACCCGTCGCCTCTTCACCCACCGCTTTCCCCAAAAATCACTCGGATCGGTATGATTTACTATGATTCACCCGGACTCTGCGGCAGCCACCCCTCGCCTCTCCACCCCCCGCTTCCCTCAAAAATCACTCGGATCGCTTTGATTCGGTCGGATTTACCTACCCACCGCAAAGCATTCACCCATTCACCCATTCACCCATTCACCCATTCACCCATTCACCCATTCACCCATTCACCCATTCACCCATTCACCCATTCACCCATTCACCTTGTCACTCCCTCACCTTGTCACCATGTCCTCCCCCTTTCCGGTCTCCGCTCTCCGGTCTCCGCTTTCGCTACACCTTGTCACGTTGTCCCCATTGCGCCATGGACGTCTCGCAAAGCCTCGGCTGTCACCTTGTCACCCTGTCACCTTGTCACCTTGTCACCTTGTCACCTTGTCACCTTGTCACCTTGTCATCCACTATACCGCGGACTCCGATCCACCGGCTCCACATGCACGAGCACGTCCGCGATCGCCGGATTGGCGGCGCGCATGGCGTCTTTCACATGATGCGCGATTTCATGGCCTTCACGCACGGTAATCTCCGCATTCACGCCGATATGGATATCCACATAGAATTCCAGGCCCATTTTTCGAACGCGGCACTTTTCGACGTCCTCCACGCCCGGCACCGCGCTCGCCGTGGCGCGCACGCTGCGCTGCAATTCCTTCGGAGGCGCGGAATCCATGATCTCCCGAAGGCTGGGCCGCAGAAGGTTCCAGCCATTCCAGCCGATCAACCCGCAGGCAAACAACGCCGCCCAGTCATCCGCCGGCTCCCATCCCTTCCCGCCGATCAGCGCGATGCTGATCCCAATGAAAGCGGCGATGGACGTGATGACATCCGCCCGGTGATGCCATGCGTCCGTCTTCACCGCCGTGCTCCCCAGGTTTTCCCCGGCATGGACCACTTTCCGAAACAGCGTTTCCTTCACCGCGACCACCAGCACCAGGACGACCAGGGTGAAAGACGCGGGCGCGTGATGGGGAGTGACGATCTCGCGCACACTCTGCACGGCCAGCCCGATGGCAGCCGCCATGACCGTCAGCGCGACTGTGGACGCCGCGAGCGGCTCGGCCTTTCCATGGCCGTAGGGATGCTCTTCGTCCGGCGGTTCCGCCGCGACCTTCAATCCAAACCAGATCACCAGGGAGCTGAAGATATCCAGCGTGGACTCGATGCCGTCCGCGATGAGCACATAGCAGTGCCCGAGCAGGCCCGCCGTAATCTTGATCACCGCCAGCACGAAGTTCACGCCGACGCCGATCAGCGCCAAACGCGCGCCGGCGTTCAACTGGGCCGCTGTAAAAGGTTTTGTCGTCTCGCTCACGGCGCGGCATCGTAGGGGCGCCATTCCGAAAGTCAGCGCATTTGTTTGCCATCAGCCTGGTCCAATACCGTCATGAACTCTCCCCAATCCCGAGCCCGTTTCCTCCGATGGATTCTCGTCCTCGTTTTCCTCGGCTCCGTGGCGGGAGGGATTCAGTGCATCCGCCTGAAACGCGCGTGGGCCAAAAAGGAGCAGCTCGCTCCCAGCGGCGGCCGGTATTTCTTTCACCGCGTCGAATTGCCGGTCCCATCATTTCGCCAGGGGGACGACCGCTGGCGATACGACCTCCTCGGCCCCACGCAGAACACACTCGGCGCCGAAGGCTGCGCGGTGGCTTCCGCCGCCATGGTCCTCGCGAGCTACGGCATCGATACCGATCCCCAGCGCCTCAACGAATTTCTCAAAGGCAATGCCGGATACACGCCCGAAGGCTGGATTTACTGGGAGAAAGCGGCGGAACTTGGCGCCGGCCATGTGCGGCATGCCTACGAGGATCTGCCCTCTTACTCGTTGATCGACTCGAATCTGGATCACCGCAACCCCGTCATTGTCCGGTTGCGTCTTCCCTCCGGGATCACCCATTTCGTCGTCATCGCCGGCAAGGACGGCTTCGATTATCTCACGCGTGATCCTGGCGCCGGAGCGTCCAAGGGGCTCTATCCGCTCCGCGAGTTCGGCAGCAAGATCGAGGCGCTCCGCTTTTACGAACAAGTCCCCTGAAGGAAATCCGGAGATTCAGGCCGTGACGATTCCAGAGGCGTTTCAAATCGCGGTCCAGCATCACCAGGCGGGCCGGCTGGCCGAAGCCGAGGCCCACTACCGCCAAATCCTTGCCGCGCAGCCAAACCATGCCGGCGCCGTGCATTTCCTCGGCGTCATCGCTCACCAAGCCGGCCGCCACGAGATCGCGGTGGAGTTGATTGACCAGGCCATTGCCCTGGACCCCAATAATCCCGTCGCTCATTCCCACCTCGGCGAAGCTTGCCGCATGCTGGGCCGGATGGATGCGGCCGTCGCCCACTTCCGCCGCGCGCTCCAGCTCAAACCAGCCTACGCGGAAGCTTGGTACAACTTGGGGAATGCGCTGCAGAATCAAGGCCGGCTCGATGACTCCATCGCCGCGTATCACCGCGCCCTGGACATCAAACCCGGCTACCCGGAAGCCCTCAATAACCTGGGCAATGCGCTCAAGGAAAACGGCCAGCTCCATGAAGCGATTGCCGCGTATCGCCGCGCGCTCCAGATCAATCCAAACCTTCCGGCGATCCACACCAATCTGGGCAACATGCTGCGGTATCAAGGCCAGCTCGACGAAGCCATTGCCGCGTATCGTCGCGCGCTCCAGCTCAAACACGACTTTCCGGAGGCCCACAACAATCTGGGCGCCGCGCTCGCCCGGCAGGGTCAGCTCGACGAAGCCATCGCCGCCCATCGGCGCGCGCTCCAGTTCAAACCCGGTTACCCGGAAGCCCACAACGACCTGGGCAACGCGCTCAGGGATCGAGGCCGGCTCGATGAAGCCATCGCCTCCTATCACGAAGCGATCCGACTCAAGCCCTGTTACCCGGAAGCCTACAACAATCTGGGAAACGCGTTAAGAGACGGGCGACAACTGGACGACGCCGTCGCCGCCTGCCGCCGCGCGCTCGAACTAAAACCCGACTTTCTGGAAGCCCTCAGCACACTGGGCTCGGCGCTGGCCAGCCAGGGTGAATTGGACGAAGCCATCGCCGCATTTCGCCATGCGCTCCGGTTGAAGCCCGACGACGCCGGCATCCACAGCAATTTGGTTTCCACGCTCCATTTCCATCCCGGCCATAACGCCAGGACGATCGCCGAGGAGCAGCAGCGCTGGGACCGGCAGTTCGGCGAGCCGCTGAAACGATTTGTCCTCCCGCATGCAAACGATCCCGCAGTCGCGGGACCGCTGCGCATCGGCTATGTCTCACCGGACTTTCGGAACCACGTGGTGGGAAGGAACCTGCTTCCCTTGTTCGAATGCCACGATCCAAAAAGCTTTGAGATCCTGTGTTATTCGGGGGTCGTGCGGCCGGACAAATTGACAGCGCAATTTCGCCGGAGCTCCCGGCAGTGGCGCAGCACGGTGGGCGTGACGGATGAGGCGCTCGCCGACATGATCCGGCGGGACGGCGTGGATATTCTCGTGGACTTGTCGCAGCACATGGCGGGCAACCGCCTTCCGATGTTCGCGCGCAAACCGGCGCCCATCCAGGTCAGCTTTGCCGGTTACCCGGAGAGCGCCGGATTGGAGGCGATTGCATATCGGATCAGCGATCGCTATCTGGAAGGGGGCGCCTCGGATGAGGCAACGGGACGCAAGGAGCAGGTGCGCCTGATCGACAGCTTCTGGTGCTACCATACCGCGGGAATCGAGGTGGCGGTCAATCCGCTTCCGGCGTTGGAAAGTGGAACGGTGACCTTCGGATGCTTGAACAATTTCTGCAAGATCAACGAGCCGGTGTTGAGCCTGTGGGCGCGGGTGCTCCGGAAGGTGAATGATTCGCGCCTCATTCTCCTGGCGAGTGTCGGAAAGCACCGGCAGCGCGCCCTGGAGGCTCTTGAGAGAGAAGGGGTCGAAGGGCGCCGGGTGGAGTTTGTGGAGTTTCTTCCGCACCGGGAATATCTGGAGATGTACCATCGGCTGGACATCGTCCTGGACACCTTCCCCTACAACGGCCATACCACGAACCTGGACGCGCTCTGGATGGGGGCGCCGGTGGTGACTCTGGCGGGGGAAACGACGGTGTCGCGCGCGGGCCTGAGCCAATTGACCAACCTTGGGTTGCCCGAATTGATCGCCCATTCAGAAACGGAATACATGGGCATCGCCGAGAGTCTGGCCAGGGATCTCCCGCGCCTGGCGGAACTGCGCTCCTCCCTGCGAGCGCGGATGGAGGCCTCGCTGCTCATGGACGCGCCGCGGTTCGCCCGAAATATCGAAGCCGCCTACCGGTCCATTTGGCGGGCGTGGCGCCACAACCCCTAATTTACGATTGACACGGAGGGCCGCTTCCTTAAAAAAATATCATTTGACCGGCGCTTTCAGTAATGCCTGCGCGGGTTTGGCAGTGGTGTGAGCTTAGCCGCTCGAAGAGTGTTCCTTGCAAAGAAATCACCTCCCAATCAACGAACTTGATCGATGAATACACACGCGAAGAATCCTATGGAAGAGCTGCACATCTCTAAAGCAATTCTCAAATCCTCCATCAAGGACATGCTCGCCCCCAGGCGTCCCGCATTCTCGTCCGCCTTCCATTGGGCCGGAAGGATGGGCGTTCTCTCGATCGTCGCCGCCGCTTCGGCCGTAACGGCGCACGCACAGTTTATTTGGAACGGCGGAGGCTCCAACAGCAACTGGAGCACCAATCTCAATTGGAGCGGAGGTTCTGCGCCCTCCAACGGCGCGGAGATCCATTTCGCCGGAACCATCAATCTTAACCCTTTCAATGACCTGAACCTCACCGCTCAGAACGCGAATGGAGTGAATGGTCTCTTTTTCGATTCGGGCGCCGGATCCTTTGCGCTCAATGGAAATAGCATCACGCTCAGCAACGCCGCGCATACACCGAATGGCCTCATGAATAACTCGTCTTCCAGAGAGACGATTAACATGCCAGTGCTATTGAGCAACGCTCAAACCTCCCAAACCTGGACGGCAGCCGGCGGCGATGTCATTTTCAATTCCACCGTCAATTTGGGCGGGAACATTCTCACCCTCACCGGCTCCAACGCCTTTGTCTTTAACGGGACGATCTCTGATTCCTCGTCCACTGGCAGCATTATCCAGAATGGCGTCGGTGTGGCGTTCTTGAACGGCGTGAATACTTACGCCGGCAACACGATTGTGAGTAACGGCGCCTTGGTGATCAATGGATCCATCGCCAGCGCGCAAACGACGGTCAATCAAAATGGAGTCCTCGCGGGAAATGGCACGATCGGCGGCAACCTCACAAACAATGGCGTCCTGGTGCCCTTTAGCGGCTTATCCTTCAATTCTCTCAACTCCGTTGTGACCACCGGCACGACCGCCAATTCCGCGGCGAGCGTCACATTCGGCTCCGGCAGTCAGACGCTCACGGTCAAAGGCAATTACACGCAGGGCGCGACCGGCGTCCTGGCGATTTTTTATGGCGGGCCGGCGAGTAGTCAGCACACCTCGCTAACCGTGCAGGGGCAGGCAAACCTCAATGGCGCCCTCCTCGTAGTTCCGGTGAATGGCGCGGCGCGCCTCACGGCCGGTCAGCAGGTGCCAATCGTCACCGCCGCGGGCGGCGTGACCGGGCAATTCTCGTTCGTCGAAGGCCCGGCCCTCCTGGACGCCACAATCGTGTATGAGCCCACCTCGGTAGTGCTCGAAACCTCGCAGGGCAACCTCGTCAGCGCCCTGAGTGGAGTCCCTGGGATTTCAGGGAATCTCCTCTCCGTCGCCAAGGGGCTCGATGCCGCCGCCAACGATCCCCGCGCGGCCAAAATATTCGCCGTCCTCAATTCCGACAATCTGAACCAATTAGTCAAGGATGTGCAGCACATCAACCCCGAGCAAATGACTGCCACGAGCAGTGTCGGCAGCGCGACTTCGGGCGTCCACTTGCAGAATCTTCAGCTCCGCATGCAGGCGCTTCAATCGGGCATGACGGGTTTCAGCGCGATGGGCTTCCACGTGACTGACAACAACGCGAGCGATACCAATTCCGCTTACGCGGGCCCTTCCGGTCCGGAAGGCAAGGGCGGCAAGGAAGTGGTTCCTCCACCCGCCAATAATCGCTGGGGCACTTTCATCACCGGCGCCGGTGAGTTTGACCACGTCGGCGATACCCAGAATGCGCGCGGTTTCAATCTGGATTCCGGCGGCATCACTCTCGGCGTCGATTACCGCTTCACGGACCACTTCGTGGCCGGTATTTTCGCGGGATACACCTATTCCGGGATCGATATCGCCGATGGGGGCCGGATCGCGGTGGACGCCGGCAAAGTCGGTCTTTACGCCACCTATTTTGACGGCGGCTTCTATGTGAATTCGGCCGTGCAGGGCGGCTACGACACTTACGAAACCAATCGCTCGGGTCTGGGGGGGACCGCCCACAGCAGCCCCGTGGGAGGCGATTTCAATCTGCTCTTCGCCCCTGGCTACAACTGGACGATCGGAGGCCTCACCTTCGGCCCCACGTCCAGATTCCAATACTCCTACGAATCCACCAACGGCTTCACCGAGACGGGCTCCCTCGCGCCGCTCACCGTGGGCTCCCAGCATTCCGAATCCATCGTCAGCGCCTTTGGGATGAAGGCGTCCTACGACTGGAAAATTGGGACCACGATCATTCGTCCGGAACTTCGCCTGGAATGGGAGCACGAGTATGGCGACACCGCCACGAGCGTGGGAGGCCAGCTGGCCAGCGGCGCGGGCACTGCCTTCAGCGTCACGGGTCCCCAAATCGGCCGGGACGACTTGCACGTCGGCGCCGGCTTTGCGGTGGTCTTCAGCGAGCGGGTTTCCGCCTACGCCTATTACGACGGCCAATTCTTCCGGACGAACTACGACTCCTCCACTGTCACCGGCGGGTTCCGCCTCTCGTTCTAATTAAGGAGCCGGTTCCGGAAAACGCAGGGGTTTTGGCGCCCGATGCGATATTTAAGGCCTCTTAAATAACCATTGACATGGGAGGCAATTCTCTAAAAAATGCCACTTGACTGGCGCTCCCGGTCGTGCCTCCTCCGGTTTTGATGATGGTGACCGTCATCGCCCGGAGATTGCTCTGTGCAGAGAAATCACCCCCATTCAACGAACTGATCGATGAAAACACGCGCGAAGAACTCCATGGAAAAGGCGTTGGCCCAAAAACCGATTCTTAATTCATCCATCAACGAGATGGTCGCTCACGGGCGTCCCGCCTTCTCGTCCGTCATTCGGCGGTTCGGTAGGATCGGCCTCTTCTCGATCGCCTGCGCCGCTTCGGGAGTGACCGCGCATGCCCAGAGCTTTACCTGGGATGGCAACGTGAACACCCTGTGGAGCAACGGTCAAAATTGGGTCGGCTTTTCAGCGCCCGCCGGCAACGCGCAGATCCATTTCGCCGGAACCAACACCCTCACCCCTTTTAATGACCTTTCCTTCACTTCCTCGAATCCGGCGAATAGCATCATTTTCGATGCGAATGCCGGCGGCTTTACGCTGACGGGGAACGCCATCGCGCTGACGAACGGCATCACCAACAATTCGAATCAAAATCAGACGATTAACATGCCGGTGCAATTGGCGGGCTCTCAAACCTGGACGGCTGCCAACGGTCAACTGACCTTCGGTTCCACCATCAATTTAAATGGCAGCACTCTCACCCTCGCCGGCTCGCAAGAGATTGAGTTTAACGGTGCGATCACAGATTCCACCACTGGGGCATCCGCTGGTAGCTTAATCCAGAACGGCACGGTCTATACGCAGTTGAACGGCGTGAACACTTACACCGGCAGCACGATCGTGAATGCAGGCATCCTGGTGGTGAATGGATCTACTGCCAGCGCGCAAACGACCGTCAATTTGCACGGCATCCTCTTTGGAAATGGCACAATCGGCGGCAATCTCACGAACAATGGCCTCGTGGTGCCCTTTGACGCCAACTACAACGACTATTCGCAAAGCGCACTCAACTCCTTTCAGGCCTCCTTGGTGTCGGCTTTCTCCTCCGGCGGCAACTCACTCACAGGCGTGCCACTCACATCCAACAGTTTCGCGCTCACGGTCAAAGGCAATTACACTCAGAGCGCAAGCGGCACGCTGGTGATCCTTTATGCCGGGCCGGCGAGCAATGCGCACACCTCCCTGAATGTGCAGGGGCAGGCAAACCTCAATGGCAATCTCTACCTGATCCAGGTGAACGGCGGCCACCTCACCGCCGGCCAGCAGGTGCCGATCATCACCGCCGCCGGCGGCGTGACCGGGACATTTTCACTCGTCGAGAACGCCCCCCTCCTCAATGCCACGGTCGTGTATGAGCCCACGTCCGTTGTGTTGGAAACTTCGCAAGGCAACCTCGTCAGCACCCTGAACGG
>Ga0206813_1097_pt1 | contig 19436 bp, 15 predicted proteins | sample Alteio_BWOrgCont_92_FD_152856 | JGI IMG/M metagenome (GOLD analysis project Ga0206813, IMG submission 152856) | Enriched cells from forest soil in Barre Woods Harvard Forest LTER site, Petersham, Massachusetts, United States -... | ecosystem: Environmental > Terrestrial > Soil > Temperate forest >...
ACAAAAATCCGCGCTCCAGCAATCAACGCAATCAATAACCGCAAATCCAGCGAATCCAGAACAATCGCGCCGACACCGCCAAATCGCGATTCAATCGCAGGTGCAATCTCCCGTTCACCGGGCCCCAAAATCACCACCGGCCGGATCCCGCGCGACTCCGCCAACCAACGCGCAAGGTCCGCAAAATGTTCCACCGCCCAGCGCTTAGTAAAATAACGCCCGCCAGGCTGAATCACTGCATACGGCTCGCGCGAGGCGATTCCCTTACCGTGCAAAATCTCAGCGATTCTCTCAAGAGCATCGGCCTGCGGAAAAACTTCCGCACGCGGAATCGGCCCGCGCGGCAATTCCGTCCAATAAAATTGCGTCATCCGTTGCTCGACCGTATGCACCTGCAAAGTCCCATAAAATTCCACCGCGTCCGGCGCAAGCACATTGTAAAGAAATCCGAATTGTTTGCCCTTCCAGCAAACGCGCGCCGCCGCCCCTGAAGCAGCCGTCAAAAAAGCGCTCGTAGGCCCTCCATGCTGATTAAAAACAACCGGAAATCTCCGCCGCCGCAATTCCAAAGCCGTAGCCGCAAATCCGCGCGCAATCAAAATTTCAGAAATCGCAGGATTTCCCTCAAGCACCGCGCGCCAAGCCGGTTCCACCAGCACCGAAATCCGCAAATCCGGCCGCCACGAATGCAGCGCCGCAATCGACGGAGTCAGCAACACCACATCCCCCAATGATCGCAACCGAATAATTAAAATTTCGGCGCCCAACGGAAGGCTAGGCAGCAGTGCAGCTGGCTCACGCGGATTCAATGCGTGCTTCGTCCACGAGCATCACGGGGATGTCATTGCGGATGGGATAAACGCGCCGGCACTTTTCGCAGCGCAGACCTTGCTTGTCAGCAGTCAGCACAACCGGCGCGATGCAAACCGGACAAGCCAAAATTTCAAGGAGCTCCGGAGAAACTGCCATAAGCGACCCCCAGCGCAGCACTGTAACAAACGCCCAGCGCCGCGAGCAAGCAACTGCCGCCTCCGAATTTTCCCGCAGGGGCGGGGCTTGCTCCGCCCGTTCCGGATGTCAGTGCGCCCGATCCACTTTCAGCGAAAGCCCACCACGCCACGTTTCGCCATCTTTAAATTCCGCAGGCCACACCGCCAAAATCTGCGAACCCTGATAAACGCGCTCAAATCCGCCCTCAGAATCCGAAACCGTCTCAATCGGCGAAATCCAAATTTCCCGCGCCCCCGGCGCCGACAACGTCACCGCCACATTCTGATAACGATCCACCACTCGCAATTTATTCCCCGGCACATTCGCGCTCCATTGCAACGGCTGCCGCTGCCCGCCAACCTCAAAATATCGATCCGCCTGATTCGGCGCCAAGAAATTCAGCACGGTCTCAATCCCCACCAGCGTCGGCCCGTCGGCGCCCGACAATTCCAAATTTACGGCAAGCTCAAAACCGTCGTCATTCCGCCTAAATACGAATGCTTTACACGAGTGCCGTCCGTCGGCCGCCTTATAACAGAGCGTCACGCCCGTCTCACTCAAATCACCGGCGACATACGACCCAGCAGCAATTCCGGCGTCCGCTTCCAGTCTCAGATGCTCGTAGTCGGCAAATGTCTGTGTAGCCGGAAACACGAGTGTCCGAAAACAATCGCGATCCCATCGGTCGTAGCGCAGCAATTTCTCAAGTCCCGGCTCTTTCGCCCGTACTTGGTCGTGAATCGAAACCGCCTCGTGCGCCTCGCCTGTCGCCAGGTGCTTCAGCCGCTTGTAATACGCCTCCGGACGCCGGGCAATCGAATTAATCAGCGTCATGTTCGACGGCCTGAAATCCAGCGCGCAAATCGTCCCGCCGTCCGCGGGACACAAAACCGCCGAATAAGCCTCGGACGTGAAGCAAATTTCCTCGTGCCCATCCGCGTCGAAGTCGCAGCGCTTCGATTCAGCCCAGCTCGCCTCGCGATGCGCCAGTCCATCCGCGATGGCCTCAGCCTCCACAAGCGCCCGCCACGGCGCCGTCCGCAAATGCGGCGAGTAAACGCCGCCAAAAACCCCGTGCCAATAAGCATCATTGCACTGCGAGCGCAGCAAAAGCGCCTCAGCCTTCTCCCGCGCCGCGTGAAAATTGCTCCCCCGCCGCCGGCTCAACGCCAATCGCCGCACCTTCGCCGAAACATGCAGCATTTTCTTCTGCAACAAATTCGACTCAGGGTACTTCGCCATAAAACCGCGCCAAATCCCCCCGCGCAAAAACGGCTGAACGTCCGCCCGCGAAGCAAATTCCTTCTCAATCGCCTCAAATCGCAGACGCGCCGCAGTCGGCAGCGCCCATTCCATCATTTCGTTGTAAGAAGCCGCCGGCAAATCCGCGCGACCCAAAGGCGAGTGCGAGCGCACCGCCTCGCCAGGCGTCGCCGTCTCCAGCCACTCATGCTCCGCCTCGAGCGCCTCATAAAATCGTTCCAGCCATCGATCGCGATAACAATGCTCGTAAGTCCCAGGCCAAACTCCAAATTTCTCGCAATCATCCCCAGTCGCAACAAATCCACCGGGATGCCCAGCCGCAGCCCCGCGCAGAAATTCCACCGTCTCGTGAGGCTCGCGATACGGAATCAAATACCGCAGTAATTTCAATCCAGGAATCAAATGCACGCACGCGCCCATATCCTCAGCAACAAACGCCCCGCGAAGCTGCGCAGCATCCAGACCCGCACCAAGAAAATGATTGTCATCCACCAACGAATACTCAATCCCCGAAGCAGCTAGCGTAGTAGGAAGCTGCGGCTCCCAAACGCGCTCCGTCAACCACCCCCCGCTCGGCCTCCGCCCAAAATGTTTCTCGAGGTAATCCCCCATCCTCTCAATCTGTTCGCGCCGGTCCTCCGGCGGAATGGAAATCAAAATCGGCTCGTAATATCCGCCCCCAATCATCTCCACCTGCCCGCGCGACTCCAACCCCCGCAGCAAATCGAAATATTCCGGATGCGCCCGCTCGATCCATTCCAGCAAACACCCAGACAAATGCAATCCGATGCGAATCTTCGGATGCTTCTCAAGCAGTTGTACAAAGGGCAGATAGGAATGCGAGTAAGCCTGCTCAATGACGCTATCGAAGTTTCCGATAGGCTGGTGTCCGTGAATCAGCAGAACAAACTGGAATTTCGCCACAAGGCTTCCTGGAACTACGCAACAAGGATACCGTGACTAACAAGAATTGTCGTCCCAAGCCGGCCGCGTAGCACGACGAAAAAATCTCTACCGATCATCGCAATTCCAACGGTTTCGTAGCGGTGCCCTTCAGGGTAGCAGCCGTTTCGGGCAAATCGCCGTGCCAAGCCGATAAGCTAAGCAGCCACAATCGAACTTCGCCCGTTCTGCCCTTTCGCCGATTCGCCGAGCCGGCGCGTCAGATCCGCGAGCGCCTTCTCGATTCTTGTCCGAGGTGCGCTGGCCGGCGCGTAAATCACCGCGAGAATATCTCTCGCCGCCTCCGTAACCATCGTCCGCGTGGAATCACTAATCGGACTCCCAAACGCCCCACCCGAATCCGCCAACACCGGCCGGCCCGCCAAATGCCAAGTCTTCTTCCCAATTCCCTCGTAAGTCTCGCTCTCCAAACCCTCGCGAAAAACCACTGGCCCAGAAATCAGCGCTCGATTGTAAATCCCATAAGGCCAACCAGTCTCGAGCGAACCAAGATTTCCGGCATCGACCACATTTGAAACGCGGTAAAGCCCCTTGCCCTGCGCGACGCGCCGCAAGAGCGCTTCCGATGACGGCCGGTAACGCGCCGGATCAATTCCCCACGCGCGAAATATTCCCCGCACCGCGCGCACTGCCTCAAGCTCCATCACTTGCTCGGGAGTAAATTGCCGCTGAACGCGCTCGCAAACAATCCGCATCTCCTCAGCTAGCGCCTCATCAGCAGGCGCAGTCGTAACGCCATCGATCTCCAACACGCCCAAGTTCACGCCGGGCAGCTCGATTCGAATTTCCATCGCCGCTCCCTGTCCCAAATCGCAAGATCTGAATTCCGTCGACCCCAAAACAAAAAAAGCGGCGGGCCAATTTGGCCCGCCGCAAAATTCCTCGCAATATTCAGCCGCCGCATCCGGCACCGAAACGAGCGCCGAAAAAATCTACGCCTTCTTATTCTTGTACCAGTCCGCGTTGACCGGCGTATAGCTATTCCACTTCTCCGGCAAATCCTCCAGCGCGAAAATCGCCGTCACCGGGCAAACCGGCACGCACGCGCCGCAATCAATACATTCATCCGGGCTGATATACAGCATCTTCTCCGCCTCAAATTCCGGCTCATCCTTGCGCGGGTGGATGCAATCCACCGGACACACGTCCACACAAGCGGTGTCCTTGGTTCCTACACACGGTTCGGCAATTACATATGCCATTAGGGCGTCTCCTCTGAAGAATTGCTGTGACTAATACTACCCAAAGTCGCGAATTTACTCTCAAATTTTTTATATCACCAAATCAAGCCCCACACAAGACTCGCGCGCCCGTGATTTTACCGAATTCCACACGCCCGTTGAACTCCCCGCGCTCAACCGGATAGAATGCACCGGAAATAAATTTCCACGCGTCGAAGAGACAGGCGCCGCTTCTAGCGGCAAATTTCGCAAGCGCCACGCGGTTTCTGCCAGAATTTACGGCGATCCGCAAAACGCCCAGGAGCACTGATGCTACGCATGCGCGGCAACCGCCTAACCTGGCTCGGCCACGCCACCTTTCAAGTCACCACCCCATCCGGCAAAGCAATCTTGTTCGATCCCTGGCTCACCGGAAATCCCTCCTGCCCCGACGCTCTAAAAAAACCAACCGCCGTCGACATCATGCTCCTCACCCACGGCCACTCCGATCACATGGGAGATGCAGTCGCGCTAGGAAAGCAATTCCAACCAGACATCATCGCCATGCCCGAATTTGGCGGATGGCTCGGCTCAAAAGGCGTGAGCAAAGTTCACGGCATGAATAAAGGCGGCACTCAAAAAGTAGGCGAAATCGAAGTCACCATGGTTCACGCCATCCACTCCAGCGGCATCGAGGACGACAGCAAAATCGTTTACGCCGGCGAAGCCGCAGGCTACGTAGTGAAATTTCCAGGCGGCCTAACCGTCTATCACGCGGGCGACACCGCCGTCTTCGGCGACATGAAAATCATCGGCGAACTTTACGCGCCAGAATTAGCGCTGCTACCAATCGGCGATCACTACACCATGGGCCCGCGCGAAGCCGCTCTAGCCATCCGCCTGCTCAGCGTCAAACACGTAGTCCCCATGCACTACGGAACTTTCCCCGTCCTCACCGGCCGCCCCGAGCGCCTCCGCGAACTAACCCAAGACATCGCCGCTTTGGAAATTCACGCACTCCGGCCCGGTGAATCGCTGACTTAGGGTAAACTGCGACGCCGCATCCACGGCCCAAGGGAGAGAGACTCAAATGACCGGCACAATCCTCAATCCAAAAATCGAAAAGTATCTGAATGATATTTTGCCGAAGCGCGATTCGCTGCTCGCCGAAATGGAAAAGCTAGCCAACCGCCGCGACATCCCCATCATCGGCCCAGCCTGCGGGCGCCTACTTTATTTGCTTGCAAAAATTTCCGGCGCCAAGCGCGTCTTCGAAATGGGTTCAGCGATCGGCTATTCCACCATCTGGTGGGCCCGCGCCATGGGCCCGCAAGGTCACGTCTATTACACCGACGGCGACGCCTCCAACGCCCGCCGCGCCCGCGAATACTTCATCCGCGGCGGGCTCGAGCGCCGCATCACCATCCTAGTAGGCGACGCCATGAAAAGCCTGCAAAAAACCCCAGGAAAATTCGACATCATCATGATCGACGTAGACAAACCCCAATACATAGATGCCCTAAACGCAGCCCTGCCAAAGCTACGAAAAGGCGGTCTCCTAGTAACGGATAACACGCTTTGGTCCGGAAAGGTAGTCAACAGAGGCGGCGACGAAAGCACCCGCACAATCCAAAAATTCAACAACAAAGTCTACGGAAAACCCACACTCTACCCAGTAATAGTCCCGCTAAGAGATGGCGTAACAGTGGCCCAAAAACTCTAATCGACGAACGCCGTCGTAGGGGAGGGTTCTTCAGACCCTCCCGCATTTCGGCCCCGCCGTTCGTAGGGCCCGCGCTTCATGGCGGGCCTCTTCGTGCAAGATCGCGCCACAAGCCAAAATCTCCCTAAACCCACCGCAATGCCAGGCTTTGCATCACCGGAACAAATTCCGCAAGAAAAATGTCAAATTAGCCGGCCGCTCCGCCAACCGCCGCATAAAATAAGGATACCAATCCGTTCCAAACGGAATGTAAACCCGCACCCGATAACCCTCTTTCAATAACCCACGTTGCAGATCAGTCCGAATCCCATAAAGCATCTGAAATTCAAACGTATCTTTCCCAATCCCGTTCGCGGCAGCAAATTCCCTAGTAGCCGAAATCATGCGCGGATCATGCGTGGCAATCGCATGATAAATCCCGCTAGGCAAAAGTATCTTCATCAAAGAAACAAAATTAGCATCCACATCCGCCTTCGCAGGGAACGCAATCTCCGCAGGCTCCTTGTAAGCCCCCTTCACCAATCGCACGCGGCATCCGGCGGCGATCAAGTCACGCACATCCTGCTCGCTGCGAAACAGATAGGACTGAATCACCGTGCCCACTGCTTCCGTCCGCGCCCGCACGCGCCGCACCAGATCCACGGTCCGCTGCGTGTAGGGCGATCCCTCCATATCCACGCGCACAAAATTCCGGCCAGCCGCCGCACGATCCGCTATGCGCAGTAACGAAGCCTCGCAAAGTGCCGGATCCAAATCCAATCCCAGCTGCGTGAGCTTGAGGGAAATATTCCCATCGAGCTTCTCGGCCGCAATGCGGTCAAACATCCCCAGATATGTGTCAGCGGCGCGCACCGCGCCATCGCGATCCAGGACGTTCTCGCCGAGCAGATCGAGGGACACCGGAAAGCCAGCCGCATTCAAAACCCGCGCCGCCGCAATCGCATCTTCGAGCGTCTCGCCGGCGACAAATCGCTGCGCCACGCGCCGGCTGACCCCATTTTTCATGGACCACGCCGCCAACCTTTTATTTTCAGATAATTTAAGCAGGAGAGTCCGCAGCATCAGCAGGCGCACCGCGGAAACCGAAGGCCGCGCCGGAAGAGATTCATCATGCGCAGGAAATTATGCACGCGCACACGCACGCGCGCTAGGCCGTGTGCCCTTCAAGGAACTTCTCAGCATCAATCGCGGCCATGCAACCAGCCCCAGCCGCGGTAATCGCCTGCCGGTAAATATGATCGTGCACATCGCCGGCCGCAAACACGCCCTCCACATTCGTCCGGCTGCCATTATTCACGATCAAATAACCATCCGGATTCATATCCAGCTTGCCCTTGAAAATCGCGGTATTCGGATCGTGCCCAATTCCCAGAAAAACTCCGTCGATGTGCATCTGCGAAACTTCCTGCGTATCCAAATTGCGGATGCGGATCGATTCGAGATTTTTCTTCTGCACGTCGTGTAAGTCTTCGATGATGTAAGGCGTAAGGAATTTGATTTTCGCATTCGCACGCGCCCGGTCTAGCATAATCTTCGAAGCGCGAAATTCGTTGCGCCGGTGCATGATGGTCACCGTGCTGGCAAATTTCGTCAGAAAGGTAGCCTCTTCCATAGCCGAGTCGCCGCCGCCTACCACAATAATATTTTTATCGCGGAAGAAGAATCCGTCGCAGGTAGCACAAGTAGACAGCCCATGCCCGAAAAGCTCGCGCTCCGAAGGCAGCCCCAATGTCCGCGCCGATGCCCCCGAAGCCACGATCAACGCCTCGCACTCCAAAGTCTCATTCCCGACCGTCAATTTAAAAGGCCGCTGGCTCAGATCGACGTCAGTAACCGCCCCTGATCGAAATTGCGCTCCAAATCGCTCCGCCTGCTTCCGCGCATTTTCGATGAGCTGCGGCCCCAAAATTCCATCCACAAATCCAGGAAAATTTTCCACCATGGTGGTCAGCGAAAGCTGCCCGCCCGGTTCGCGCCCGTCAATCACCAAGGGCATCAAATCCGCTCGCGCCGCATACACGGCCGCCGTCAATCCCGCGCACCCGCTCCCGATTATGATGACTTTGTACACCTCAAACTCCTAGATGACAGTGATTTAGATTCGACAGACCAGCGCGGAGATTCACACCCAAACCCAACCATTATAGCATCCCGCGCGCGCGACCTCGTAGAACCCGCCGTCATGCGCGCCCCATTCGCCCCGCGCATGAATGTCGCCGCAAAGAAATCCACCCTACGCTTTTGCGTAACCGCGTATCCTGCGCGATAATCCGCCGATGCCCGCGGCCACCATCAATCCGAAACCCCCGCCGCTACCTCTCTTCCGCCTACTAAACGAATTCGTCGTATTTCTCTTAGGCGCGTTACTCGTCGTCCTATCCCTGGCCCACGGCCTGCATCCCCCGAACAAACCGGTAGTCTGGCTACTGCTCGGCGCTCTCTTAACTTATTGGGGAGCAAGAACCGGTATGCGCGTCAGCCCGCAATCCACGCGCTGGTACGATCGTCTGCGCGCCGCTTCGCTAATCTGCGCAGGACTTCTCGTAGCCAGCCTAGCCGAAGCGCCATTCCACCTAGCTACGCTGCTGCTCGCCATCGCCGGCGCCATCCTAGCGCTGCGCGGCCTCGCAGGTGCCATCGGCTCAATCCGCTTGCGGCAGTCCTAATTATTAGGCCGGTGATCCTTAATATGCGCGAGGTGCTGCCGCAGCCTCTCCAGCACATCCGGCTCCAGCCCGATATCCAATTCGCGCTCCAATTCATCCAGCGCGAAATGCACGATATCGTGATGATGCAATTCCTCGTGCCCCAACTTGTCGCGCAATTTCAACCAAATCTTATGCAGCAAATCGATTTCCTTAGGCGTAAGCCGCGGCGCATGCGGCCCAAGATAAAAAATCTGCTCCGACCCCGACGGCGTAAAAATCTCCAGCGCCACATGCGGCCGCGGATCGGGCATATGCTCCCAGGCCAATCCCACTTCCACCGCCTGATCGTTCACCGCACGCTTCGCCGAACTCCCCACCGCAATTGCCGACGATTCCAGATTCACGGCCGCGCGCAAAATGCCGTCCCAAAGGTCGTTCGCAGAAGCGACCGCCAAGCGCACCGGCTTACCTTCCCTCTCGGCCATCGAAAGCACTTTCGTAAATAGCAATTGTTCGATGGTGCTGAAAAGTTGGTCCGGCGTAAGGTCGTATTCGCCCGAAGCCGCGCGCCGCAACAATCGCACGTGCAGCACGACCACATCCTGATCGGGCCGCACGCGCTTCAGCACCGCTTCAAGATGATAAAGCGCATAGTAAGTGCTCACTGGCACGAGCACATTCCCCGGCCGAGCTCCCACCGTCGCCGCCGTCAAATCCCCCTCTTGCGCCAAATTAAACTGATCGAGCTCCACGTGCCCCGCTCCGACCTGCTTGCGGTGCACCATGTACTCGGAAACTTCAAACACAATAAAGAGCAACACCGTGAAGACCACGCCGGCGATCGTCGCATCCGGCTTTGTAAACAAATTCACGATGGCAATTCCCACCAGCACCAACGTGATCAATCCCAACCCCACCGGAATCTCTTTCCCAAAAACCGTGAAATTCAACGGCACGCGGTACTCGCGGTCCTGTGGATGCGTATAACGCAGCACCAAAACCGCCACGCCCTTCAGCGCAAAACTCCAAATCACTCCAAACGCATACAAGTTCGCCAGAAAAGTAACGTCGCCGCGGCTCGCCAAGATCGTAATAATCTGCGCCGCCACCACCATATTGATAATCCGGTGCGACGTCCCATATTTCCGCTGCGGATGCCGGAACCAATCCGTAAGCACGCCATCTTCCGACACGCGATTCAACACGCCGTTCGATCCCACAATCGCCGTATTCACCGCGCCCGAAAGAATCAAGACGCCGACGACCACCACGAAAACGTGAAACGACAGCAACACGGGATAACTTCCGATCAAATGCATCGACAGCCCGCCGATCAAGTTCTCCGTAAACTGCCCGCGCACCGAATCCGGAATCAACATCACCGCGAAAAACGAAACCAGCGAAGTAAACACCAGGCTGTAAACGAAAATCACCAAGCCCGTCTTCTTCAAATTCGGCAATTTCGGATACTCAATCTCGCGATACACCTGCGCCAACGTCTCTTCCCCGCTCATCGCCAACACGGAATGCCCGAGCCCCACAAATACAATCAACATCGTGCAGGTCTGCGCGAAATGGTTTCCGTACAGCCAACCCATCGCGTTCTTCCCCAGCTTCATGTTCTGCGCCGAAGGGAACGGCGGCAAATGCGCTCCGCGCACCCAAGCCGTATAAGCGCACCAACCAATCAGCACCACCACCATCACGGTCGTGAGCTGCATAATCCGCAGCGCCTTATCGCTAGATTCCTGCACTCCCTTGATGTTCTGCCACCAAAAATAAAGCGTCACCAAAATCGCAAAAAATGCCGCGGTAGAATTCGCATTCAACTGGTAGCTGATATGCGCATACCCAAGCAATTCATTCAGCACGCCAGCAAGATACTGGCCCGCCGAAACCCCGCTGATCGGCCCGGTCAGCACATAATCAAACATCAGCGCCGACACGGAAATCTTGGCCATCGTTCCGCCCAGCGCCTCTTTCACCACCCGGTAAACGCCGCCGCGCACGAACATGCTGCAGCTCTCGACGTAAACCGCCCGCACCGCATAGGAAAACAACATGATCGCGAGGATGAACCAAGGAGCAGTCTTCCCGATGAACTGCTCCGCCTCGCCGCCAGCGTAGTAAGCCGAAGAAGCCAGATCGTTCAGGACAACAGCAGCAGCGCGCCAGAAGGAAATAAAGGTGAGCATGGCCGTAGTGGCCACGATGACTTGTGCCGAGCGGCGGACATTAATGCCAGGCTTGGGAGGTGGAGTCGGGTTAGATGCCATGGGCAGGTCGAGGCGCGGGAATCGACTATATTATTAAAACGAACGAAATGAAAGCCGCCAAGTAGCGCCGGCGTCCCTGCCGGCATCTTACGACCGCAAAAATAAGCCACAACCAAGGTCGAGGGCGGCGCACTCAAATTCGCCACAACCGGCCGTCGTAGCGCTGGCGTCCCGTCGGCTCTTACGACCACAGAAGAAAACCACAACCGCACCCGAGGGCGGCGCTGACTAGTTCTTCACAACGTGAGTAACCCCACCGCGAAACTCCACCCCACATTTCTCACAAGGACAAATCTCCCGCAAATGCTCAAAACTATAAATCCCAGTAGCATGCCCATCCGAAAACTGAATCGACAGAGCATAATTCCCCACAGCCGAAGCCCCCTTAGCGGTAACGCGAGCCTTAAACATGGGCAAAGCCGATCCGCCAGTAGCCGAAGAAAACTTCCCCTTCTTCTCCCGCTCATCATTACAAAGCGCGCAAGGACACAACTCCCGCAAATAAACAAAATCAAAATGCGAAGTATGCCCATCCGACCAGGCAATATCGACCCCAGCCCCAGTAGAAACGTGCACCTTCACATCCATAGGCTTCTTCCGCACATCAATAGGTATCGGCATCAATCCAGTCCGGAACCGCTGTCATCCCGAATCCCCTTCAGGGGTGAGGGATCTGCATTTGCATTTGCATTTGCATTTGCATTTCCGGGTGCCCCATGCGCCGTACTTGCGCGTGGGGTTCTGGAATTTGCATTTGCCGTTTCTTCAATCTGAAATCTCAAATCTGAAATTTGAAATCTCCGGCGCCGTAGCTGTTGCATCTCCCCGTAGGCGCGCCGCTCGCTGCGCCCCCCCGAGTAACGCCAGACAAAATGTGGCCAATTCACCGCCGCGTAACGCGCTTCGATCTTCTCCGCCAGCCTCGTTCCCAATCAATTCCCATTCCGCGGACAACAAGTCCCAGCCGGAATCGGATTCCCGTGCGGACAAGTCCCCGGATGCCCCAAAAAAGTGCAAATCTTCTGCTCCAACTCCGGGCTAATAATATGCTCGAATTTACAAGCGTGCGTATCAGCCTCAGACCCCACAATAGCAAACGTATCGGTAAAGAGCCGTTCCGCCAACCGATGCCGCCGAATCACATCGCGAGCCCGATTTTCCCCACGCGGCGTCAAAGCCACAACGCCATCCCCAACTTCCACCAACCCACGATCGCTCAATCGTCCCACCATACGCATAGCATCCATCACTCCACGCGAACGCACCCGCTCAAGCTGCGCCGGCACGCCCTCCTCCCCGCAAATCCAAATCTGCTCGAGCAGATGATCGAAGCGCTCCTCATCCTCAGCCGTAAATGTAGTCACCTGCACCAAACGCCCATGCGCCAATTCAATCCGCCGGTCCGCCAACTGCGCAATCGAAGCATCATGCGTCACCATCAAAATCGTATGCCCGGCCGTATGCAACTCGCGAATCAAGTCAATCACGATCCGCTCATTCTCCTCATCCAAATTCCCGGTAGGCTCATCCGCCAAAATAATTTTAGGGTGATTGATCAGCGCCCGCGCCACGGCCACGCGCTGCTGCTCCCCGCCAGAAAGCTGCGAAGGCAAATGCTCCACGCGATCCGCCAGCCCGACGCGTTTCAAAGCCTCGCGCGCCTCGCCCTCATCAGTGGTGCTGTGAAAATACTGCGCCAACATCACGTTTTCTACCGCGGTGAGATACGGAACAAGATGGAATTGTTGAAAAATGAAGCCAACTTTATCGGCGCGATAGCGAGTGAGGCCGCCTTCATCCAGCCGCGCGACGTCAACATTTTCGACTACCGCGCGCCCGGAAGTAGGCGTATCCAAGCCGCCAAGAATATTGATCAGGGTAGTCTTCCCCGATCCCGAAGGCCCCATGATCGCAATCCACTCGCCAGCCTCCACCGTGAACGACAATCCGTCGAGCGCGCGCACCCCTCCAAACAGTTTCGTCAACCCGTCGACTTGGACCAACGACGCCATCATTCTCCCCGCAAAATCACAGCCGGCTTCACCCGCCCCAGCAAACGCAAAGGCAGCGCCCCAGCCAGCGCCACACCCACCATCAAAGCCACAATCAAAGGCAAAACTTCCAGGCGCGGTGAAATCGCCGCCCCAAACACCCGCCGCCCAATCCAAATCGTCAATAAAGCCCCAACCAAATAACCCACCACTCCGCCAGCAACTCCTAGCACGCTAACTTCCGCCAAGAAGAGCGCAACAATACGCCCAATCGATCCACCCAGCGCCTTCATCAACCCAACATCCACCCGCCGTTCCATAGCCAGCGCCGTCATAGTCGCCAACACGCTCAAAGCCGTAAGCACAAAAATCAAAGCCGCCATCGAAACAATGAGCAATCGCACGCGCCCCAGCAGCGCCCCTTCAGCATCAGCAATCTGCCGGATCGGCTCGACGCGCACATCGCCACTCGCCGCCTGCAACCGGTCCGCAACAGCCCGAATCTCGTGCGCCGTCCCAGGCACCCGCAATTCAATCAAAGAAATTCGCCCGCGCAACGAAGCCAAATCCTGCACCACCGGCAAACTCGCCACAACCTGATCATCTTCCGCGCCGCCAGCAGTAATAATCCCCGCGACAGTCAGCCGCGCCTCATTGACTCCATAGTGCAGCCGCAATTCGTTCCCAATCTTCAATCCAAACTGCCGCGCCGCGTTCGCCCCAACCAAGCAAGAAGTAGACTCCGCCGAAAACGGCGCATGCTCCCCATCAATCTTCCAATAAGGACGAAGCGCCGCCGCAGCATTCAACCAAGTCCCGGCAAGAACCACCGGCCGATTCGCATCCGTCCGCGCCACAATATAAAGATAGGGCGCCTTAGCCACATCCGCGCCGGCCACCATCTCAACGGTATTCAGCAAATTGCGATCGAGTGTCGCGCCATCGCCAAAACTTTTCGCCGGCGCGATCACCACATTCGCCCCCAGCGTCCGAAACTCCTGCGTCAATTTCCGCTGCACATCAAATTGCATATTAAACAGCGCGGAGATCACCGCAGCGCCGCTAGCCATCGCCACCAACGCCACCGCCAGCCGCCCGCGATTCCCGCGCAAAAGCCGCCATAGCAAACGCCCAAACATTACTCGCCCCTCAAAATCGGCGCAGGCTCAAATCGTGAAGCCCGCCGCAACGGAATCACGCTCCCCAGCAAAACCACAGCCGCAGACAATCCCAAAACAATCGGTAACAAAACCAAACGCAAACTAGCCGGTGTCCCAAACACGCTCGTCCCCAAAACCCGCGCCAGCAACGAGCCAAACAAAAATCCGATCGCCCCGCCGGTAATCGCCAGAACAAATTGCTCCGCCAAAAAAATTCCGCCCACCATCAAATTCGTAGCCCCCAGCGCCTTCATCAACCCAACTTCCGACCGCCGCTCAATTACGGTGGCCGCCGAAGTAGCCGCCACAGCCAGAGCCGCCGCCACAAGCGCCGCAATCGTAACCAACCACAGCAGTCCGCTAACCCGCGTCAAAACCCGCCCCTCAGTCTCCGCCACGCGCCGAATCGCCCGCGCATTAGACCCAGGCAAAACCTGCTCAATCTGCGTCCCAATCGAAGAAATATAAGGCGAGCAATACCACCGGTCGTACTCCGCAGGCGTCATCGAATTAGGATCACGCTCCGAAAATGCATCCTCAGGCTTAGTCAAAGCGCTAACGAACAAGCTGCGAAACTTTCCCGGCCGCCCCGCCAATTCCTGCGTCAGCGGCAACGGCACAAGGATGGCGTTATCCTCCGCTCCTCCGGTCGAAACAATTCCGGTAACGACAAGTGGAATTAGTGGCCGAAGAAATCCAGTCTCCTTCGGCTCGTCCTTTGGCGGTAATTGAATCGTCGTGCCAATAATCGGTCCGCCTCCAGCCGACAGACGCGCAGCCAACCCCTCACCCAAAACGCACTCGCGGCTGCCCTCCGCAAACCACCGTCCCTGAATTTTCCACCACGGATGCGTCAGCTTCGCTCCAGTCCGAAAACTGGAACCATCCGGAACACTCACATCGTGCTCGTACCACGTCCCAATCACGCTCGCGTCAACCCCATCCGTCCCGATCGCGATGCGCTCAGGAACATCCAAAAACGGCGTAAAACCTAGAATGTTATGCCGCCAAAAAATAGTCCGCAGCTTCCCCAAATCCGCCTCATTCAAATAAGCCCCTTCATCCACAGGCCGGTAATCCACCCCGCCAATCTGCAAAGGCAGCGAATCCGATTGCGGCGTAACTAAAAGATTCGCGCCCAAACTACGAAACTCCCGCGCCAACCGATCGCCCACATCAAGCGCCACGCTAAGCGCAGCCGTAGTAACCGCCATCCCCACAGCCAACGCAGCAGCAGCAAGCAAAATCCGCCGCGGATTACGCACAAAGGATTCACCAACCAGGCGGGCAAACATTCAGAAAGCGATCTCCATCGCCAAAAATAGAACGACTAATGCACCGTCGCAGCAGATTCCGCCAATGCAGACAAATCCACAGTAACTTTCCCCGCTTCCACGCGCGCCTTCACCGCTACCGGATTGCATCCGCCAGCCTGCCCAATCGAAGGCACATAAATCGCCGCCCCGCAATTGCGGCAAATCACGTTCTGCCCCTGCTGCCGGTACCCCGACCATCCGCAAATCTGGCAAGCATCCAGCGCTACCGCGTAATCCCCATCGCCCTTGCGAATCACCAAGAACCGCAAAAGCGTCCCGCCAGAATCCGCCGTAAAATAATGCAATTTAGAATCGGCCAGGTCCGTCACCGGAATCGAAACGCGCCCGTCCACTCCCTCGAGCCGCGTCGCCGCAGGAGGCGCAGCCGCCGTGCGGGCATAAACAAATTCCGCCGTAAACATCAGGATCACGGCGATACAAAGGAAAGCCGCGGCGAAACTCCACCGCCGCTGCTTCCGAAATTCCCAATCCCGCCGGCGCCTCTCAGCCGCATTCAATTCCGTCGCATCGCCAACCGGCTTCGTAGCCGCAAACCACTCCCGCAAAACCGCCAGCGCCGCCACTCCCAAAATCACCACAAAAAAGAAAACTTCATTGCGCACAATCGGCCCAATCGTAGCCATCTCAAACTTACTGGACCAAATCCACTGCGCCTCGCTCAATTCATGCACGCCAGTCAAGCCCAACTGAAACGCCACGACCATCAAAATCGTAGAAGTAACCGCAAAAAATCGCCCCAAAGGGATCTTCAAAGTGCCCTGGAAGAAAAACAGCCCTACCAAAACCGAAAGCAAAATCCCCACGCCCGTCCCAATCCAAACTTCAATCCCCGCGCTGGAAAGCTCAACCGCCCGCAAAATCAAAACCAGCTCCGCCCCCTCGCGCAATACCATGGTAAAAACAAAAATCCCAATCCCAATCCCCGCCGCCCGCGTAGTCCGCGAAGCGTAACCCTCCACCCGCGCCTCAATCTCCTTCTTCAAACTCCGCGCAATCCGGTTCATCCAAATAATCATGGTCATGACCAGCACCGCCGCGACCAACATCATCAACCCCTCAAACCCATCCTCATTCACATTCAACCGCTGCAACAAAACCGCAGCCACAAAGCTGCAAATCGCCGCAGCAGCCACACCCATCCACACAAATGGCGCCAGCGCACGCCGCCCAGTTCGATTTAGATAGACGAGTACAATGCCGACGACAAGCGCAGCCTCAACACCCTCACGCAGAGCCACCAGAAGCGCAGAAAGCATAGGTCAAGCCAGTTGATACACATTTTCAACTGGATTCCCAATATACCGCGCCGCAAGCGCTCCGTCAAGCGAGTGCGATTGGTTGTGCGGCGTTTATTCTGCGGGACTTGATAGGATCGAAAATTATCGGTCGCGGCGCAAACGCCGCTGCTGCTGCCCAGCGCTAAAGCGCGTCACTTTGCGCGACGCTTTTTCGGAGCGCTGAAGCACTCCTCCCCCTGCTGAAGCAGAGGGCTGCTACCTTAATATCTACTTCTGACTCAAAAGATAAAGATCCGCATGCCCCCCAAGCCGCGCATAAACCACCTCAGAAAGATCCCCAGCCAAATCATAAGCATTCCCGCCAGCCGTAAGCGGAAAAGAGAACGGCAGCTTCAAAGCCACCTGCGCCGCCCCCACCAGCTTGCCATCCGCCCAACCCTGCCGGTAAATCGTAACGTCGCGGCCCCCGGGAAGGGCATAAAAAAACGCCTTCCCATCGCGAGCCGCGGTAATTCCGAAAGTCACCACGTTGGGCGTCAACAAAGTGCACGAGCGATCCGCCAACGACAACTCATAGATCCCGGTCTTCTCCCCCACCGCAATCAAAGTGATAAGGTACTGTCCGCCGGGCGCAACAATGAAAGCATAACCGCAACCCTCCACCAGTTTCTCCGGCGTCGAGCCCTCCGCGCTCTCCTTCCAGACCGAGCTAGCCTTCGACCCAGCTTCCGCCCCGTTCAAGTAAACGGTCTTCTGGTCCGGCCCCCATATCAAATTTTGAGCCGACTTTACCGTCCAAGTCAGTTGGCGGCGGCCACTCCCATCGGCCCCCACCACAAAAAATTTATCCGGTCCCTCTCGTTCCGCGCTCAAAAATCCAAGATGAAAACTATCGGACGCAAAAGTTGCGGTTGCCAGCGCTTCTCCCGTGGCCAGTCTCACCCTGCCACTTCCGTCTATATTCGCTGCCCATACTTCAGAGCGGTCACTCTCAGGCGCCGTGACGTACATCACCCGCTTGCCGTCCGGCGAGATGGCCGGCTGCGTAGCATTTTCCGACGCTATATCCGTGAGCTGCTTCGTTCGGACGTTGTACGCCGTCAGCACTCCGGTGGACTTGCCGTTCACAAAATAAATTCCCTTGCCTCCCGGGTCCGGCAGCGGCGAAGTATCCGGCCCGGTTCCGGAGGTAACCTGAGCCAAACTTTTGTCCTTCAAGCTATACTTCCAAATGTTCGTCAATCCGTTTACGGTCCGGCTAATCAGTAAAGTCTTTCCAGGCTCGCCCCACGCTGCGTCAAATGGATTTCCAGGCACCTCGCCCATATCCGCTGTCGATCGCGCAGAGAAATCCAAATCGTAGGCGTGGAATGAGCTCGGGAGGCTACTGTAGATTGCAGTGGAAGTCAGCACCAGCAGGTGGCCCCCACCGGGAAACGGCAAGATCGCCAAAGGCGGAAACGTGGTCGAGTCAAAACTGTAAATTTTCTCTTCCCCAACTCCGGATTTGCTCGTGCGAAAAATGCCCCGGCTATCTGACTTCAGGAAGTAAAGCGATGCGCCATCCGCCGACGGAAACAGCGCGGTACCGGATGCCACCCGGCTCGCAGTGCCGCCAAGCGCAGGCACCGCCCAAATTTCATCGCGCCCCCCGGACCTCCCGTAATAAATCTCAGTCCCGTCGGTCGAAAAGCTCTCCACATATTTGTCGCCCTCATCACTTGTAAGTTGCAGCGGCTCACCACCAGAAGAGAGCATGAAGAACACTTGTTCAATTCCATTCACCGGCGAGACGAACGCCACCGTATGGCCGTCGGGCGAAAGCCGCGCGCCATCCATCGGTTTATCCCAATGGCTGATCTGCGTAATCTTCGCCGGCCCACTCGGCCCACTCTCGCGATTCCAAAAATGATAAGCCACAAACGCCGCGAGCAGCACTGCCGCAACGGCGCCCGCAAATGCATATTTGTTCCGCGCTAGCCCGCTCGATGAAGGCGCAGCGGCAATCGCGGCGCTCGAAGCAGATTCAAGCTTCGCTGCATGATCCTGAACCGCCGTTCCGCTCGCCGTCGAAATCCGCCCCGATCCCGTATCCCGCCGCAATCGCTTCAAGTCCGCGCGAATTTCCGACGCCGACTGATACCGCAGGTCGCGATCCTTCTCCATCGCCTTGCCGATAATCTCTTCGAACTTCGCCGGCAAATCCGGATTCAACCGCAAGGCCGGAACCGGCTCCTGCGCCAAAATCGCGTGCGTGATCACTCCCGAAGTATCTCCACGAAACGGCACCACACCAGTGACCATCTCGTACAGCACCACGCCAAACGAAAAAATATCCGTTCGCGCATCGAGAGCCTTGCCGCGCACCTGCTCCGGCGACATGTAAGCCACGGTACCGACCGCCGTCCCCGGACTCGTCAGCATCGAAGGGTCAACAGCATCCACGGTAGCTCCCGCCGAAACCTGAGAGCCTCCGTCCGCCTGCACCAATTTCGCCAATCCAAAATCCAGAATCTTTACCTGTTCCCTTTTAGTCAGAAAAATATTCGCAGGCTTGATATCCCGGTGAACGATCCCTTCCGAGTGAGCCGCATCAAGCCCATCGGCAATCTGCAAAGCAATTTCCAAAGCCTCATCCACAGGCAAGGGCTTCCCGCCAATGCGATGCTTGAGCGTCTGCCCCTTCA
>Ga0206813_1091_pt1 | contig 19430 bp, 14 predicted proteins | sample Alteio_BWOrgCont_92_FD_152856 | JGI IMG/M metagenome (GOLD analysis project Ga0206813, IMG submission 152856) | Enriched cells from forest soil in Barre Woods Harvard Forest LTER site, Petersham, Massachusetts, United States -... | ecosystem: Environmental > Terrestrial > Soil > Temperate forest >...
AGACGGCCACGCCAAATCGTAACACCTGGCTGAACTACGAGGGCGTTCTTACGCTGGCTTCCAGCCGCTTGATCGCCCACGCACGGTCCTCGGACTCGAAGGCCTTGTCGAGAAGCGCCTGCACCAGGCGTCCTTTGGGGCTGCGGGAGACCGCGGCCACCGCCGAGGGCCCATCCGCCGGCTTCAGGGGTTCGCGGCTTGCCGAGAAGAACATGTCATAGGAATAGACGGGGCTTGCGAACTCCAGGCTCGGGAATCCGAGCCTGGAAAAGAAGATCCCGGCCGAACGACGGCTGAAGAGGTAGAGGTGCTCCTCGTTGTTTCGGTCCATATGCTTGAGGAAAAGGTCATTGGACCGCCTCAAGTCGGCATAGCTGAGGTGCTCCACGTACTCGGGCGTCTGGACCACGAAAAATCCGCCTCTCGCCAGCAGGCGGGAGCAATGCCCCAGGGTGCGCAAGGGGTCCGGCAGGTGTTCGATCACGTCGTTTAAGACAATCACGTCGAAGCTTTCCTCCTTGAAATCTTGGTCCTCAATTTGGCCGGCGAGAACCCGGACGCCAAAGGTCTCCTCGGCGAACCGGGCCACCCACGGGCTGAGCTCGGTGCCCACGGCATCAAATCCGGCCCAGCGCAGGAGAGCCACATATGCCCCGTGGGCACAGCCCACCTCCAGGATGCGCGCAGGTGGAAGGCGAAGCCCCAACAGGTGCCGAAGCCATCGGGTGCACCGCTCGGGCAGATCCAGCCTGGCGCGCTCGCGGATGTCAGGCAACCCGTGGTGTTCCGTTTGGCGCTGGGTCCAGTACTCCCGGCTGTACAGGTCGGCGACCGGCGCGGCCCGGCTGACCAGCGTCCCGCACGCCCTGCACACTCGGTAGTCGTCGGAGTACGCCTCCAGGCCCGGATGGCCGCACCAGCACGCGCGTTCAGCAGGTTCGTCGGACATCGCTTAGAGGTAGCTGATCTCCATCGGAAGCTGCGCGATCCCGTAGAAGGGCAGGGCACCCGAAGCATGGTTCGCCACGTTGATCGGCCCGAGCCCCCCGATCCGGTCATAGAAGGTCCCGAGGTTGGGGTCCGCCTCGTCGAACTCCGCCGCATCGATCGAGAGCGTGTAGGCGCCCGGCTGGAGGTTCAGCGCCACCCGGAACTCGAGCAGGATCTCCTGGCCCTTGGCAATGGACGGCAGCGAAAAGTGGAGCTGGGGGGGGGGTGCCCGCCGCAAAGACCAGGTTGCCCATGCGGTCGTGGATCTGGATCCCGCTGGACGGGCGCTTGATCTCGGCGTTCGCCCGCAGGAGCATCCGTACGCAGGCCCGGTGCATCATTTCGAATTCCCATGTGGCGGCGCCATGGCCGTCAGCCACGGTGGCCGCTACGACCTCCAGGGACTTGTCGCCGTGGCGCGACTTAGCCGACGGCACGGCGTCGGAGGCCACCACCGCGGCGCGGGCGCCAGCGTCGACCGGAGGATGATTCCCTGGAACGGCAGAGCCCGACTTCGGGGCGGCTGCATGGAGGTTGAAATAGCGGCTGACGCAATCCTCCGGAATGCCGTCGAAGACCACGCTCCCCTGGTTCAGGAGGATCGCGCGGTCGCAGAGCGACTGGACAGCGCCCATGTCGTGGGAGACGAAGATGAGCGTGGCGCCTCTATGCACGATCTCCCGGATCCGCTGGAAGCACTTCTGGGAGAAGAAGACGTCTCCGACGGCGAGGGCCTCGTCGATGATCAGCACGTCCGGCTGGACGTTCACGGCGACGGCGAACGCGAGTCGCATCATCATTCCGGAGGAGTAGGTCTTGACCGGCTCATCGATGAAGTCACCGATGTCAGCGAACGCCAGGATGTCCTCCATTCGCGCGGCCATCTCGGCGTGCGTGAACCCGTAGATGGCGCCGTTCAGGAACACGTTCTCCCTGCCCGTGAAATCCGGGTTGAATCCGCTGCCGAGCTCGAGCAGAGCGGAGACGCGCCCGGCGGTCCTCACCGATCCCGAGGTGGGTGTCATCGTCCCGGCGATCAGCTGCAGGAGGGTGCTCTTTCCTGAGCCGTTCCGGCCGATGATCCCCGTGGCCTCGCCGCGGCGGATGGAAAAGGTGATGTCCCGAAGGGCGTAGAAATCCCGGAAATTCCCGGCGGCACGCTCCGCAAGGGCCCGGTGGGCCGACGTTGCCTTGGGCAGGAGGGAGGCGCCGGCAGCCAGGAGGGGAGTCGTCAGCCGCGCGGACGGGCTGCCCCAGATTCGGTACGCCTTCGTGACCGCGCTGACCTCGATGAGAGTTTCGTCGGGCATGCGCTCTAGATTACGTCGGCAAAAGCCGGACGAAGCTTCATGAATACCCAGCGGCCAGCCAGGAGCGCCGCAACGCCCGCGATGTACGTATAGCCCAGCGCCCTCATGTTTACGGGGACGCCCCAGAGCACCGTCTCGCGGGCAAGGACAACCGTCTGAAGGAAGGGATTCCATTTGAAGATCGCCCAGAGGTGGGCGTCCCGGATGCGGCTCAGCGGGTAGAACACGGCACTGGAATACAGGATCACCTGGGAAATGAAGGGCATCGCCTGGGCGAGGTCGCGAAAGAAGACCCCGAGCGCTGACAACAGCCACGCGAGCCCCGCGGACAGCATGAGGAGCGGTAGGAGAATGACGGGAAGCCAGAGCAGACCGACAAGCGACAGGCCGCTCCCGAAGACCGCCGAGCCGCCGAGGGCCAGGACGAGCCCGATCAGCAGGTTGAACCAAAGGCTCCCGCATTGCGCCAGGGGCAGGATTTCCAGCGGGAACACGACCTTCTTAACCAGGTTGGTGTTTCCGATGATCAGGAGCGGGGAGGCACCGAGGGTCTCAGCGATCAGCATGTAGAGGGTCAGCCCAAGGAACATGGCCATCGCGTAATCCGTCTCTGTTTCCACCGCGGCGTCGCGGAAGTGGCTTTTGAAGAAAAGCCCGAACACGACATAGAAGATGCCGAGCATCAGGATGGGATTGAGGACTGCCCATAGCATCCCGAGGTAGCTGCCGCGGTAGCGCGATTCGATCGCCCGAAGGGTGAATTGCCACCAAAGGTCCCGTTTGCGGGAGATGCCTGATAATGTTGAGGACTGCCCTTGGCTGCTCATTGATAGACGCCGGAAATACCGCACCCACAAGGGGTTGGAGTCAACTCGATCCTTCGTTTGATCGCCGCCGCAGTGGCTGCCCTCGCGCCGTTGGACTAAAGTTTGTGAGGGACTTCTTCGAATCGAGGAGGGATAATATCCGGTGCGCGAGTCTCCAATCGGATAGACGACCATTGCGGCGAAGCTGCTCGGCCACCCAAGGGGTATTCTTGACCGTTATTGGGAGGTCAGCCTTGAAGGACCAGAAACAACGGGCGTGGGATTTCTTGAAGGCAGAACGGGCCATTCGCACAGCAACCATCTGTCGCGCTTGCGCCCGAGACAGGACGCGTCGGCTGGTGCGACCACCCCGGCGCCCAATCGCGGCCAAATATGCCCGCGCGGATTTCGTAAGCATCCGACAACGTAAACGGCTTATGATCGAGGCACAAGCGAGGATGCGGTGCGCGAGGTGATCCGCGCCCAATTTTCTCGCAGAGGAGACGGCGCCCGTACTTCATAGGAAATCCCATGAGGCAACCCTTCGGCGCGCCTGAGCCCTTTGTTCACAGGCTTGTTTCTTCCCACGGTATCGTGGCATTTCAGCCACCCCAATCGAGGGGAGCGCTCCTCAGAATGGCTGCCAATTCTCCATTTCCGGAGCGGAGGCGATAGCCCATGTGTGGGATCGCGGGCTTTGTAGGCGCGGGCAGCTCCGAGGACCTCAAGCGCATGATCGCCGCGGTGGCCCGGCGGGGACCGGACGACGCAGGCCAGTGGGAGGACCTGGAGCGCGGCGTTCACATGGGGCACCGTCGCCTCTCCATTCTCGACATCGGCGGCGGCCACCAGCCCATGCTTACGTCCGACGGCAGGCTCGTAATCGTCTTTAACGGTGAGATCTACAATTTTGCGGAGCTGAGGGAGCAGCTGATCGCGCTCGGCCATAGGTTCCATACCGACCACTCCGACACGGAGGTGCTTCTGAACGGCTATCGGGAGTGGGGTGCTCAACTGCCGGGCCGTTGCAACGGAATGTGGGCCTTCGTAATCTACGACGTCGCCCGCAAGCGCCTCTTTGGCAGCCGAGACCGCTTCGGCAAGAAGCCCTTGTACTATACTTCCCAAGGCGGCACTTTCGCGTTCGGCTCGGAACTGACGGCGCTGCGGGCCCATCCGTCGGTAGGTTCGACCCTGTCACGCCTGGCGCTCAAGAAATACTTCGGCTATGGGTATATCCCTGCGCCTCATTCGATCCTGGAGAACGTGCATAAATTGCCTGGCGGCTGCTCCTTCACGCTCAACCTTGACGACGTCTCCTTGACCCCGAAGGTCGATCGGTACTGGCATTTTTCGCTCGAGCCGTACGCGGGGGCCGAAATCCCAGCCGACCCAGAGGGTGTTTGGGGCGAGGAAATCCGCTCGCGCCTCGACACGGCCGTTCGGCGGCGACTCGTGGCGGACGTTCCCGTGGGGGTGTTTCTCTCCGGGGGCATTGACTCGTCCGCAATCACCGCGTTCGCCTCGCGCCACGTGGCAGCGGGAAGGCTCGAAACCTTCAGCATCGGATTCGAGGAACCCAGCTTTGACGAATCCGCCCACGCGCGCCGCGTAGCGGAGATCTTCGGCACGAACCACCACGTCGAGATCCTTTCGATGGCGCGAGCGGTCGCGCTGCTTCCTGAAATCGCAAGAGAGCTGGATGAGCCGATGGGCGACAGCTCGCTCCTTCCAACGTACCTCCTGAGCCAGTTCACGCGAAGGCATGTGAAGGTCGCATTGGGCGGCGACGCAGGCGACGAGCTCTTTGCGGGCTATGATCCTTTTGTCGCCCTCCGAAAGGCTGAAACATACGCTAAGCTCGTCCCGCGACCCGTCCACAAGGCGATCTGCATGCTGGCCGCCAGGATGCCGGTCTCTCACCGCAACATGAGCTTTGACTTTAGGCTCAAGCGCACCCTTCGGGGCCTGGGGCAACCTAGGCGGCTCTGGCTTCCCGTTTGGATGGCACCGCTGAGCGCATCGGAACTCGCGGATCTCTTCAGCGAACCCATTGACTTGGAGGAAGTCTTTTCCGAAGCAATCGGCGCATGGGAAGGCTGCACGCAGACCGATTCCATTGACCGGGCGCTCCAGTTCTACACGACCCTCTACCTGCAGGACGACATCCTGGTGAAGGTGGATCGTGCGACCATGATGCATGGTCTCGAGGCGCGCGCGCCCTTCCTAGACATCGATTTCGTGGACCTCGTGCGCCGGATACCCTCGGCGTGGAAGTACCGCAACGGCCAGACGAAATACATCCTGAAGAAGGCACTCGACCCCGTGCTTCCCGCGGAGGTTCTCCATCGTAAAAAGAAAGGGTTTGGCGTGCCCATCGGCGCCTGGTTTAGGGACGGCAGCCTAGGGGTTGATACGTCCGCGCCGCCGGCATCGCTGAATGGCGCATTCATCGCGGCGAAGGTTGCTGAGCACATGGGCGGTCGTTCGGACCAGCGCGCCTTTCTCTGGAACACGTGGCTCCTTCAATCATGGCTCAACGGCCACTCGAGCTGAGCAGAATCGTGACGGATCCAAGAATCCCTACGCCGAATCGATGGGGCTACGCCCTACGCCCAAAGATGGGGGCGGCCATGCAAAGGCCCAATCCGAAAATGACGACCATCCATCCACCCGCGTTCAGCCAGAATACGATCCGTAGGAGTTTCGGCCCCGCAAATCGGAGCTCGACCTGGCAGGTCCCGGATGGAACCGGGAAGGCAACCAGGCCCTCGGCAGACTTGCGTACGGGCACGGGGGATCCATTCACAAAAGCTGCATAACCCGGCACGAACATGCGGGGAGTCTCCAAGAGGGCAGGCTGCGGGCTGCGCACAGTTGCCTGGTATGGGATCAGCGACTCGACGCGCACAGGGAGCGCCTGCTCATCAATTGGCTCGAGCCGGTATTTCGCAAAAGGCATGTAGTCGGAAGGAACGGCGTTCGGAGCGGTCGGTATAAATCGAAGGCTGATTGTCTGAGATCCAGGCACCGTTGTCCAAACGGTAATGGATTTCTCGTTTCGGGGCCCGCTCCCAAATGACTTTGCGTCGCCGGAATCGGGCAAAAGGTACTCGCGGTGAAAATCAGGGCCGTTCATTTGTAGAATGCCAGTCGTATCCGCCCGCGCAAATTTGAAGCTCAGGAGATATTCGCACCCCGACTTAATGGTGAGAGGGGGATCCAGGTCCAGGATTCCGGGATTCGCATCGATTGTTCCGTGGAATTCGTCCGTCACGGGTAGCGCGTGACCGGCATCGTAATTCGAGGCGACGATTCGGCCGGTGGCTGGATCAAGGAGGCGTGACTCCATCCGTGGCTCGACGACGCCATGGGTGAAATAGGCGGGACGCCTTGGAAACAGCCCGTACATATGCCGCTGAATGGCCACATTCTCCGGAAGCGACCAGCGGCGCGAGTCCTCTGCCGTTTCAGCATGCGACCGGCCCTTCTCGATCAGCTTGGAAGCCTCATGTGAGCTCCAGATAGTCCCAAGGAGTAGGAAGAGCGATGCCACGCCGAGCGCATGCCTCCTGCGAAGGCCTTCATTTGCGAGTAGGCGCTGAGCCGAAACCACAGCAGCGGCGGCGATGATGACATACAGCCGCTGCATAGGCCAATAGAGCGTCATGCCGACAAGGGTTTCAGGGAAGCTGAGCCAAAGAGCGCGGGTAACGCCGGGAACTGGAAAAACTAAGACAAGAAGGACGGCCGCCGCCGCAAGGAGGACACCCACAGCCCAGAGGCGCGGACGGAAAAGCGAGCGCCCGACGCTGGCAAGAAAGACGATCCAAAGGCTGTAGCCGAGCTGCAGATAGCTCACGATGGGTGCATTCGGGTCGATAGGCTCGATCGAGGACGGAAAAGAGCCGCCTACCCATTTGAGCAGCAGGTCCCTGTCCATCACGTACGGAACGATGGCTTCTCCGGGTGTCCGTAGGAGAAACACGGAGACGATCGGGTAGCACGCAAGCGCGCAAAACACCGCAGCGGCGATCCCCGCCCGGGTAACCGTCGCCCGTGCGCCTCGCCTTGCAACGAGCAGCACTGCCTGGCCGCAAGTGACGACAAGAGTCACCCACAGCGCAATAGGGGAATGGGCCCACCACAAAGCGGCAAGGCCGACGGCAAGAAGCTTCATCGGCCGCTGGCTCTCGTCCTCAAACGACTTCACCATTGCGGCAAAAACAAGAGGCAACCACGGAAGGGTCATGCCACTCATGTAGAGGTCCTGGGCGTAGAAAATCCCGGCCACACCCGGGCACATCACGTAAAGGAGCGCCAAAGCGACCGCACTCCAACGGCGTCCCGGGGCCATCCAGACCAAGCAGCAGTAGGCGGAGAACGCACCCCCGACCAGGCTCAGTATAACTGTAAGGTGCTCTAGGGCAAAGAATCCCAATGAGTGTCCCGTAATGAAATCGAGAAGGCCGGCAAAATACTGGTAGTAGGGCGCGGCCCTAATTGGATATATCGCACCGTTGAACGAAAAATCGGATTGCCCCACGTACACTGGGAAGGTGCCCGCGCGAAACTGCGTCACTGCGTCGGCGAGGTTATGATGATACCAAAGTGCATCGCTCGTCCCAATCCATCTGGGCGCGAAATACGGATGGGCCAGCCAGAGGGTCCACGCGAGCAGCACCGTCAGCCTGCACGCCTCGGCCGGCCGCGGTACAACGCGTCTAACGCCGAACATGAGGCTTCCAAACACCGATTTCAAGGAGGGTGACCGGGTTGCGCGTCTGGCCAACCTCATCATAGCCGTCAGGAAAATTGATTCCTGACTCGTGAAATAACTCTCGGAATTGCGTCAAATCTCCTTGGCTGATAATGAATGCATTTTGGCGGCGTGCCAACGGCACGCGGCGCAATTTTCCTCCGTCGGTGTCATCTTGATGATACCACGTTCCGAAATACCATGGCGCGCCGGGCTCACTTGCGCCAACCGCAAATATCACGCCTGGCAAATTGAAAAAACCAAACACGTCATCACCGGGTTTGTATCCGTTTGCCCCGAGGTTCCCTCGAATATCATTAATAAATGACGCCAGCTCATGATTGACCTTCAAGGTGGTAGGTGGGTAACCGATTTCAACGTCCTCTGTCTGTTTCCAAAGACTCGGCTGGTACATATAAGGCTGGAGGAAGTGCCCCGAAAAAATATGGCCTGCGGCACCGACGAACATCACCGCCGCAACCGAGCCACGAAACCACAGAGCCGAAATGTTTGCTCCGATCTCGCCGGCGAGGATCAAAAGGCCTGCTACCCAAAAAACAGTCTCATGAAGAGCGGATACATAGGGTGTGTTTGTGCTGCCAAACGAGCCGATCAACGGAAGAATCAATAATATAGTGATCCAGGCCCCAGGCCACGGAAATGCTTTGGGTGCCAGAATGGAGGCTTTCGGTCGGCATATGATCCAGATTGGCAGAAGTGAGCACCAAAGTACAAAGTAGAATCGCGCCGCCTCGCCTGTTACGGCCACCGCGAAGCTACCTCGCCAAAGGTGACGCTGAATCACCGCCCCTAGGAACGATGCGAGCAGCAAACCAAGAGCGATTGACATGCAGCATTTTGTCTTTCTCCCGTCTGTATGCCCCAGAAGGAAAACGCAACAGACGAGCAGAGTTGGCCCAACCGTCCATACCATATCACCGCCCAGTGACGGTAATATGCCAGCAATTTCCCTTCCATATCGCTCCAGAGTCCCGCTTAGCCACGCCGGACTCAGTTCCAAGCCTCCAAATTTAATGACGTTGCCCCGACTAATTCCGGCGCTCCTGAATAGTACCAACATCATTATAGTGACTGTAACGGCAACGCCCATAACAGTCGCTACAACGGCGTGCCGATGCCCGGAGCCTTTCATCCAATGACAGCAAAGGAGCAAAAGACCAGCTGCGACAAATGCGGCCGCTGCTGGTGGCTTCACTAGATATAGGGCGACTACTATAAAGAATAAACAGGAGCTTAATATCCAAAACGGACGAAGTGAAGAATGACTGATTTGTAAGGTACCTCGGAAAGCGATCAGAAGCATCGCCATACCCAACAAGCCAAACAAAGTGGAAAGCGAATTATAGGTAAGCGCTACGGGCACCCAAGCCATGCCAGCTATTGTCGCAAGCCACAGCGACCAAAAGTAGATGGCACCTATTTTCGTTGGCGACACAAGACGCCGAAATGCTCTCCAAAATAGGCAGCAAATAACCGAGGCAACTGCAAGGCAGACAAGCCTGAAAGCCACAATATTCCGGCAACAAAGGAGCCAGACGGGACGTGCAAAGATTTGAAAATGTGTCTGGGTGTCCGGGTCATCTGCCGGATGCTCATACACTTGGAAATAATATGCTCCGTCCAGAAGGTCATAGCCACGAAACTGCGCCCAGACCAATGCAGTTGCTGCTAGCACTCCAAGATAGGCTGCTGCCGCATTTATCGCTCTTAACGCCCGAAAGATACGGCGTTCCCTTTGATCAATTGTCTTAGAGCCCGATCTGAGTGTCGTAGGACTCACATTTGGCAGAATTCATATTTCAGGTTTGCCTGCAGGTAGACTATTTTCATCAGGCATTCAGCTCGTTCAAGTCTCCTCATTCATTGGCTTACACCTACCCGATGAGCGTTTCTGAAAAAGCCCGCAGAACTGCTCCCCTCGTTGCCCAAGCGAAAGGTAGCGAAAGCAGAAAAAAATAACATCACCTACACGCTTTTGCCACCATGAATACTTTCCTATTGTGAGTGATGACCCACCGCTGTTCGTCAAGTTGCAGATCTCGCGGAAAAGCGGAGAATAAAAAGGAAAACCAGCGTAGCAAACACCTACAGGCTCCAACCCGATGCTAGATGCGTAACGCTCGAATTGACCTCGGCGAAAATTGCGCAAATGTCCTACAAATCGCTCGAATGAGCGCATGCGGCCTGTTGGAAATGAGACCATTATGTAGCGGGAGCTCAATCGATTGAGCTCCAAAACCATTGCGCGCCAATCCTCAACATGCTCGAGAACCTCGAAACAAGTGACGAGCGCAAAGCGGTGTGATTCAAGAGTGGAGGAATCCTCCTTGCAGGCAAAGTTCAGGTTCGGGCGTTGATAGCGCTCTTTCGCGCACTGGATGCCCAAATCCGAGCGATCTATTCCGAGGACTCGTGAATTAGGAAGGTGGCATGCTAGGAAATTCGTCGTGGTGCCTTCTCCGCAACCGACATCGAGAACGTCGCCGCTGTTTTGGATAGCGGTAGCCTCATTCAAACGCGTGCCGATCAGTGCGCGGAGGTACCTGCTGCTCGGACCGAATACCTTCATGTCGGTCCAGTCGGTCCACCGCACTTCATAAATACTCCGATTGTCGGGTACCGAAAGCGTTTGATCATCCGACTTCTTCACCAAGGAAAGGACGATTGGATCAAAACTCTTCATACGAAGCAGTATCCATGTCAGGGGGCGAATAATACGTAATCTATGGGCTGCCGCTACCCACCGTTTAATTCTTCCGAGACCGGCCCATTCCTTGATATTAAGCGTAAGCATTCGCTCACGAAAAATCTCTTCGCCCAGGGTGACTATTTCGACATTCTGGCCATCGAGCCACTTTCGCGTGCGGAAATAGTTGGTGAACTTCAGAGTATTGAGAAATTCGGGGTCGCGACCCCAAAGCCGCACCCAAAGAGTTCCAAGCAAGTGATTGAGGTACGGAATCCATGGAATAGCGTAGTGGCCTTCGAAAAACGCTCCGTAGTTGGGATACACGAACTGCAGCCGTCCACCTGGCTTCAGGACCCGAATCGCCTCTTCAATTACAAGAGCAGGATCCTCCGTGTGCTCGAGCACCGTAGAGGAGAATACAAAGTCGAAATACGCATTGGGAAACGGAAGATTCTCCCCCATAGCCGGGGAAATTATGGCTGGGTTTATGCCAAGCTGTTCCATGATTTCGCAGGCGATTGAAAAGCTTCCGTCAAAACCATCCTTACTAGGTTCGACTCCGTAACTCTCTGCACCATAATGTAGACGAAGAACGACTAGAAAGATTCCAAACCCGCTTCCCACCTCGAGAATGCGTTTTCCTCGAAGTTCCGATGGTTCCATACCGAAAGTTTCACAAAATAGTGCAATCTGGTCGTGTACCTTCGATTCATCCAACGCGTCATGGGCGATTTTTGACGCAGACACTCCCGACAGGCCGCTTACAAAGGCACCGTGAGTAAGCTCTACCCTGCGCATAATCTCGCCCGATACGTTTACCATGACCAAGGCATTCTAAAAAGCTGATCCGGGTTCCGAACTGATGGAGGAAAGCGATTGTCAGGCATTTGTCCGCGAATGCGTAGTCGAAAGGAGGGCCCCAGGACGATTCTATGCGGCACGAGGATCAAGATAAGGGTGTCTGAGCGATAAAGCGGAAATGCTGATGGGGAAGGATCTGCAGCTTTTGGTCCAACCATGCCAATAAGGTGCTGAATCTGCTGTTGTACGTCTCGTAAAATACGATCGAAGCACCGTAGCTTTCTAGCGACTTTAGAACGGCAGCGGAAGAAATACCCTCTCGCGCGTGGTAGTCGGACCACGAATAATCAATTCGAATGGGTCTTCGGAGTTTCTTAATGGCGAACAATAAATAAACCAGGGCCTTCCGTGTAAGAATATAGCGATTGTCAATCCACTTCAAAAGCGCGCCCGCAATTGTCGCTCTAGATTCGAAATGTCCCGACGATTCCGGTTCATGACACACCCAGAGAAAGCCACCGGGTCGAAGCTGCTGCAGAGCGAGAGAAAGCACCACCATGTAATCGGGCAAATGATGGAGGACGGAGCTGAAAGAAATGACATCGTAAAATTCTCGGGTTTCAGGGCAACTCAGCGCATCGAAAGCATTTCCGGGGACCGCGTTCACCAAGGAACGAGCCTTCAACGGAATCTTGGAGGAGAGGCATGCAAGCATTTCTGGGGACAGATCAACCGCGCGAACACGGTAGCCGCGTTCGATATATTTTAGGGTAAGATTCCCAGTGCCACATCCGATGTCCATTGCGTGTATGATGCGGTCCTTCGGCAATCGAGCAGCGATCATTTCTAGGTCACGGTTTGTTTGTCTTTGCTCATAAGAACCAAAGATTTCTGGGTGCAGGCAATCGTACATTGTCGCCTCTATCTTATGCACGTCGGCATTGGACTTAAGGATTTTGTCGGTAATGTCCGGCGGCAAAGAAGTCATTGTGAAGTAGCGCTTCTGGAAACGCCGGGTGGACCGTCGAGCTTCGTGTAACATGATTCCAAAGAATCGTGATATTTTTCGAGTGTGAAGTGTTTTGCGTTGGAAAGAGATGCTCGCGACAAAGACTCCAGTAACTCGGGACTCCGTAGTATGCTTTCGACACGCCTTATTAGTGCAGGAGTGTCCTGCGGTGCAAACAGCAGCGCGTTTGTTTCGCCTGCAAGAGTTTCGTTCATGCCTGGGACGTCCGCGGCAATAACAGGTAGGCCGAAGGATTGCGCTTCCAGCTGCACTAGGCCATGTGGCTCCCAGTGGGACGGGATAATGCAGGCATTGAGGCTTTGATAGAACGTTCGCATGTCCTGTTGAAAGCCTAGAGGTCTCAAATTCGTCATGTGTTTATTCGCGCAGATTCTCAAAAGATGTGCCTCCTCGGGCCCGTCGCCTGCCATGATCCAAAATATTCCGGCGTCAGTACGAAAATGTTCTGCGCATTCGAGAAAATCCCTCCAACCCTTTCTTTCCACTATTCTCCCCGCAAATCCAAAAATAAATGCATCATTAGGTAGCGACAAAACAGACCGGGCTCTTTCCTGTTCCTTTGGCGAAGTGGCACGCACTTCATCTAAAATGCTATTATAAACAACAATTCCTGGCCTTCGACCTATCGATGGGATCCTTTGAAGCCGTTCCAGCGTGTGTTTGGAATTAGCAATGAAAAGGTCTACCCATTTTGCCGCAAAACGCAGGAATGCCTTGTAAATGAGTGGCTCCCACCATGGTTCGTGCTCGCTCATTGAGATTCGTCCTCCCTCATGAAATATGAGCCGTGTCGATGGACGCATCCAGCGGACAAATAGACCGCAAACCTGCGCTTTGAAAAGATAGCAGTGGAGGATGGTCGGCTCCGCGGCTCTGCTCATCCGCAATAGGGAAATTGCCGGCAAAGGTGAATAGCGCGATTTACCAGCAAAGACCGTTGCGTCGGAGGAATGCAGGTCAATTTGGTCTCGTTGCTTTCTAAGGGAGACGTAAAGGTGCCGACGGGCTTTTAGAGGATATCTTGCTAATGAACGTAGACACGTTTGGCATCCGCCGGCGGCTAAGTTATCCAATACATGAAGTACAGTCCGCTTAGGCTGGAAGAAAGGTATATTAGGGGGGGGGGGTGAATCCTCTTCGCATGGAGATGCGTTTTCTCGACGCTTTCGGGAAAATAGTTCGTAGCCCTGCACACAGCCTCCGATTGCTACCATTGGGATGTTGATGGCGAGGACCACCCAAGAAAAAGCGACTCCCGCTTCGGAGGAGAAACCGAATACAGGGAAAAGGCCGGCAGAAACGACGTCCCTTACCCCTACTCCAGAGATGCTGACCGGCATCATTGTCGCCACCGACAGCACTGAGTATAAAATTAGTGCAAACGGGAAGTTCGCTTCAAGACCCATAGCCTTCAATATTAGCCAATAGGCAACCATGTTGTTAACATGGCCGGCGGCACTAAGGATTGTTGCCTTCCCTAATTCCCAGGTGCGGTTGGCATAGAGTTGAGGCAGAAGCGATACGGCGTTAACGAATCGGGCCCACCTAGTGTTCGTGAGCCGCTCAACAATAGATGCCCACGCCCTTGTTCGAAGAAAGAGCACAATGAGAATCGCAGCCGCAGTAGCCACAGAGACAAAAATGAGCGCCAGAACGAGCGCTCTGTTTAGAGCGGTGGTGAGGGAGTGCTTAGTTGCAAGCGTGATGGCTACAGAGAGAACGAAAAAAACGGCAAGAACAGCCAAGCCGACCAGCTTATCGAAAAAAATGGATGCTGGTAGGAGCCGGGTTCGGAATGACTTGTCGTGTAAGGCCAATGAGACGCCTTTGCCTATATCTCCTGAAATGCCGCCTGGGATCACCGCGCCAAAAAATAGTCCTATCCACGTATATTCTAACGCCTTTCCAAATTTCAGGAATCCGAGACTCAATGTCGACCACCGCAATGCAAGGAATGCGGTATTCAACAGGAATATAACGGTTGCCCCAACCAACCATGACACCCGCGCGCCTCGTACCTGCATGAGCACCGCATCAATATTGAATTTTCTGAATACGAAGAACAGCAGAAGCAACGACAGAATTGCTTTTGCAGCCAATCCCCAAAGTCGCTTGGTCCTATGCGCAGGAGAGGCTTGAGATTCCGAATGGGCCTTCACTAGCTACGTGCTTTACCAAGAATCAGGAATCGACGGAGGAAACACAGTCGAAGTCGATAGATCCTCGAGGTGTTGCGAGCGCCCAGCGCCTTGAAAGGCGAAGTGGCAAGCTTTACTGCGGCTCCTATCAATAATCCGAGCCATCCAGAAAGGAACGTATAGTGGTAGGCAAAAGACACTGTTTCTATACCTTCATTTTGAAACAGCTGACTCGTCCGCCGCACTGTAGTCGGATTTGAATGCGAAAAGTCGCAATTGAAAAACTCCTCCTTCCAGTGCATGAAATCGGGACAAAGGATAAACACCATTCCTCCTGGGATCAGCACACGCTTAATTTCGGCGATGACGGCGACGGCCATCGCCGTGTCGTTCATATGCTCGAAAACATCGCACATAATGACAAGATCCTGGGTAGCATTCCCAACAGGCAAAGGAGGGATCGGCGATGAATATGACCTGCGGATCGGAAGCTTCTCGCAAACGGCTCGAAGCCCCTCGTCAGGCTCTATAATAGCATAGTTACGATAGCCGGCGTCCAGGAAGAGAGCCGCGAATTCTCCTCGGCCTGGCCCAATTTCTAATATAGCGATATCGCGCGACGCCGGAAGACAAGGAAGCAGGTATGAAAACTGTTGCCTCACGGTTTTGGCGGTTAGCCACTTACCTAAGCCTGTAGGGGAATCGACGGAAAAATGTTCAAAAGAGCTCATTGTGCCTAAAATGCCTGGGCCTTTGATTGGTCCGACGGGGATAATACAGCGTAGTATTCTCCATAATAAACGGCGCCCGGCGGTCGACCGGGAACGATGTAATACTTTGCTGAAAGCGATAGGGCGATTCGTCGAAGCTTATCATAATCACTATTCATGAGGCATTGATTCACTTCGAGCTCGAGTTTGAGTTCCGTAGAAGCGCTTTCGGAATGAGGGTCGATATCGATCATGTTATACGGACTCCCAACCACGTGGGCTCCGCTCAGGACTAGTTCAGGCCTGTCGGAGACTACTAATGTAGAAGGTTTCGTCCGCGGTTTCAGCCATTCGATCACGTCGTAGCAAGCGTAATAAAAACGGAGCGATGGCGGCTCTATTTGAAGAACCTGTTGGGCATACATCGTGCGCGGTGATTCCCATCGGTCAATTATACCGATTTGTTGGCTACTGCGAAATAAGGCGGACCGCCAGGCGAGAGGCATTTGTCTAACGATGGCGATCGGCTGAAGGAGAAAAATCAGAATTGCAAGTACTTGGAGTCCAGTTGCCCTTCGTCCCTGATGCGCAGTTGCGAGCGCTTGAAGCAACTGATAGAAGAAGTAGACGATGGGGATGGTGAGATACATGAGCGATCGACATTCTTCGATATTGTGGGGGTACAGGTTCACAAAGTGTCGAACTGCAAAAATGAAGAATTGAGGACCCCACGAGAAGAGAAGAATAGCGATTGCAAAGAGCCTGAAGGGCATTCCTTCAGATGCTCGCCCCGCACTGCATTGCATCCAAAACCCTAAGGCTGCCATGAGAGAAATGAGTCCCGCGGATCCCGCCATGATAAGCAGTGTACTTGCAGGGGGCGGGAAATTTCGCCATCTGGCGATTGAGAACTCTAGCGCCCAAGCGTCCTTCCACGCCTTTGGTCGCGCCGATGGGAAATCAACCAGATGGACGCTACGCCGTCCGTCTGTTGAAGCCGAAAAGTCCGAGTTGACTTGGCCCTTGCGATAAATTGGGTTTAAATACGCTGACTTGTGGCGAGATTCTAGGTCGAGCGCTTCGGGGCCTGCGTAAGGGGGAAGCGGATGAAGGCACAAAAAGGGAAGGAATTGACTGACGCTGCTTCGAGTAGGCACATTGGCGAGGTGAAATAGAGACGCAAACGCCAATGATGCAGCGACAGCTATCTGGCAGCCATGGAGCAATCCGCCATCTCCGGCGCTACGATTGAAAGCAAACCTAAGAAGCTCGAGTGTGAAAAGTACGCCAAGTAGATGGAAGCTACTAAGGTGGAAAAACGTGGAATAGGTTACCGCCGGAAACACCCAAATACGAGCCCAGGAACTAAAATACTTAAAATAGAAATATAACAGAACGAGATGGATCGGGACAACAAGCGTCCTCGACAGTGTTGCTTGGAAATCGGTGAAACCCCAAAACGTAGGGCCATATGAAATAAAAAAAGCGCTCAATAATGTCAGAAGTACTCGGTATTGCGGCCTTGGTACATATAGAGACGTGAATAGATAGAACGAGCATAAATATAGGACGGTCGTGACCCAGAGCAAAACCTTGCATGACATTACATGGTCATTTGTGGCGGAATGCAAATAAGCTAATAGGACGGAAAGTGAAAGATTGTCTGAAAAGCCGCGCCAATATTGGTGGTACCCGTGATGGGGGTGAGCTGGCCCGAAATATGTGAGGATCGAGTCGGCATTCAAAAAATAGAAGATATGGTCTTGAATCAGATTTGGCTGCCACCCTTGCATCCAGAACACCGCGCTTGCAAATAGGCAGAAAATCATGATCCGCACCCATGCGGACTCAAGCATGGCCGCGATTGTCCTCACGATATCAGGTATGGTACCAGGTTGCGGTCTACTTCCGGATGCAGATGTGGCGTCTGACGGTAAAGGGCGGGCAGGACACGCTCAGAACCATTCCCTGACTTCGAGTTCGTTGATTCAAGCTGGTTGCAGCGTAAAATGGGGATCGAAATGGACATTTGTTACCAGTACCAATTACGGTACTCTCAATAGGGAAAAGTTGGCATCCGAATAAATGGCCTGTGGATCGCGCCAATTAACGATTGCGTAGGTCGCTCCTATTTGACGCGCAGCATCGAGAACAACTGAAGAAGAGTGCGTCGCCATAGCCCTAGCCGTGGAAAGGAAGAGTTCTCTGGCCCACTCTGGGTTTTGCGATGGGTTTGCAAGCGCGGCCTGCTGGCGGGTTCCGATCACTGCAAAATCTTCAACTAAGAGATCATCGCGATCGCTTAAAATTACAGCTTTTGCGGGCAAATTCTCCTTAATCCAGCTCGCGATGCTGCGTGTATCGTAAAAATACCGCGGCCCTTGAGCGAGGCCGAGAGAGAGTCGTGCATTTTGCACCGCATTTTCGTTTTTCCCATCTACGACGTGGCACCAGCAAAGAATACCTAGTATCTTTTCCCTAACCGGATGATTCAGTGACTTCATGGTCAACGGCAAAAGAACTACCAGGAAACAGATTGCGCAGCGCCAATATAATGTCGGCTTGAGGCTAAACGAGGGCAAGCCATGGACGAAAAGAATGTAGATGAAATATAGGGCGGAATCCGGTCTTTACCCAGTGCATGCGGCCCTCGCGCCCTTTCGGCGGGCCATCTTGCGGTCAGCGTGTGCGGTGGTAGCAAACTCCGCAGGCCTAAAAGCAATGTCAGAACTGGCGGATTCCACTCCCGTGCTTGTCATTGCCAACGGTGTGGACACCTCTTTTTTCAAGCCAGCTGCTCGCCTCCAACCTTCCGATGCGCCGTTACGGCTGCTCTTCGTGGGTCGGTTTCAATCGCAGAAAAACCTGCTCTGGATGCTGGACCAGCTCGCGGGTGTACGCCTCAGCACACGGCGGACATTCGTGCTCGATCTCGTCGGTGACGGGCCCCTCCGGCACGAACTCGAGGATCGCATCCGGAATCTCATGATGGCCGATATCGTGAGCTTCCATGGATGGACGGACCGCAACGAGCTGAGAACCTTTTACCAGTCTGCTGATCTCGTCCTCAATCCGTCACTCTACGAAGGCATGCCCAATGTCGTGCTCGAAGCCATGGCTTGCGGACGCCCGGTTCTGGTAAGCCGGGTACCAGGCAACGAAGCCGTTGTGGTCCATGGCGTTAGCGGTTGGCTTTATTCATCGGGAGATTCCGACGATTTCAGAAATCGCGTCCAATCGTTTCTTGAATTTCCAGAAATTGCTATTCCTCTCGGCGCTGCGGCTAGGGAACGGGCCGAACGAGAATTTTCCTGGGACCGAGCCACGCAAAGTTATCTTGAACTGCTCAATGGCACCCACCCAAATCCCCCCAATTCATGATCCTCGTCACCGGTGCCGCAGGCTTCATTGGTTTCCACGTTGCCCAACGCCTGTTGAGCAGTGGCCACTCCGTACATGGGGTGGACAACGTGAACGACTATTACGACCCGGCGCTAAAGGAGTCCCGGCTACGTATTCTAGAGGCCCAACCTGGATTCACTTTCGACAGGATCGATATCGCCGACCAAGCCGCGCTCGCTGCCATGTTTTCCCGGCAAGTGCCCGAGGCCGTCGTGCACCTAGCCGCCCAAGCGGGTGTGCGACATTCGTTCACAAATCCTCACGCGTACATACACAGCAACATCACGGGCTTCCTCAATGTTCTTGAGGGCTGCAGGCAAGGCAAGGTTAGCCATCTTGTCTATGCTTCCTCCAGCTCAGTCTATGGCCTGAATACCGAGATGCCATTTTCCGTTCACAACAAGGTCGATCATCCAGTTAGCCTCTACGGCGCCACCAAAAAGGCCAATGAGCTGATGGCACATTCCTACAGCCACCTCTATGGGCTGCCGACTACCGGACTGCGTTTTTTTACGGTCTACGGACCATGGGGCCGTCCCGACATGGCATACTTCCTCTTCACTCGGTCAATCCTGGAGGGAAAGCCAATCGACGTGTACAATGACGGTAAGATGAAACGTGATTTCACCTATATCGATGACGTAGTCGAGGGCGTGGTTCGGGCGCTGTCGCGTCCAGCCGCACCCAATTCAAATTGGAAGGGGACTGCACCAGACTCCGCCACAAGCCTCGCTCCTTACCGCATTTACAATATTGGCAACCATTCGCCGGTCG
>Ga0206813_1098_pt1 | contig 19071 bp, 13 predicted proteins | sample Alteio_BWOrgCont_92_FD_152856 | JGI IMG/M metagenome (GOLD analysis project Ga0206813, IMG submission 152856) | Enriched cells from forest soil in Barre Woods Harvard Forest LTER site, Petersham, Massachusetts, United States -... | ecosystem: Environmental > Terrestrial > Soil > Temperate forest >...
GGCATGGATTCGATCCGCGCGGACAAAACCATTCCAGCGGAGAAGGTTAAAACAGAAATGGCTGCGTTTAAGAGAAAGCGGCAGAAGGGTCGTGGCCTTCAATGAAGAGCTACGAACTGTCGCCCGAGGCAGAGGACGACGTATGGAAATCCTGCGGCCTGTCAGGCGCCTCGCACCCGACAGCCACAGTCAGTGTGGCGCATGATTACCCGTCGATCTCAGCCTCCTCGTTATGAGTGCGGCGTCTTTATGGAGAAAAGCATCCACAGAGCGCAAATAGGCAGATAGATAGCGATGAAAAACCAGCTTACTGGGGGAATCGCTCGCCGCAGGATCGAACTCCAGGGATTGCGAGCGAGGTTGAGAATGTGGGACGCCATCACCAGAATGATGAAGAGCAACGGCAACCAATAAAAAAGTGGGGGCAACGCAAGGTTGTCGGAACTGGACCGCAGGAACATGGAACTGTAGACTGCGATGACAACGAGACCGAAACCAATGGAACAAGCGCTTTGCGCGGGCGTCGGAGCCGGAGATGTCGACGCGCCAGGATTGCGGGACTCATTGATAGCGTGCGCCGCCGCGTGCAGGCTAATGAGAAAAAGAAACGGCGACCATGCCAGCATCGGAAATGCGAGGATAGCGGGACCGCGCCGGAGGAAGCCGGCTGAGATGGCTGCGACGGTAACGGCGGCGAAGCAGAAGAAAAACCCCCGTGTTCCAACGAATCGAATCCATCCGCGCTCGATAATAGGATTCTGCCGAATGTGTTTCATAGGGAGTGACCCGCTGACACGGATGGTCTCGCTTTCTGGTGGTGGATGCAATATTGAAGAGCAAGGCTTGCTTCGCGCCCCGAGAGGCGTGGGGCGAGGATCTCGCTCACCACCCAGTCATCCAAGTCTGTGAGGCAGTAATGGCGTTTCTTCGGACGCCAAGTTTCAGATGCAACACATGATATTAGAGATGCTTCGACAAGCTCAGCATGACAGCGCTTTTGGATGGGCGCGCGGAGCGATTGGCCATCGTTCGAGGGCATCTCTCCCTCGAGCTCAGGCGAGGATCTCGCTGACGACGCGGCCGTGCACGTCGGTGAGGCGGTAGTCGCGGCCGGCGTAGCGGTAGGTGAGGCGCTCGTGGTTGAAGCCCATGAGATGAAGGATCGTGGCGTGGAGATCGTGGACGTGGACTTTGTCCTGGGTGGCGTGCCAGCCGAAATCATCGGTGGCGCCGTGCGCGATGCCGCCTTTCACGCCGCCGCCGGCCATCCACATGGAGAAGCCGAAGGGATGATGTTCGCGGCCGTTGTTGCCTTCGGCGGTGGGCGTGCGGCCAAACTCGCCACCCCAAATGACGAGTGTGTCCTCCAGCAATCCGCGGGCTTTCAGGTCCTTCAGGAGGGCGGCAACGGGCTGGTCCGTGGCGGCGCAGTTGTTGGCGAGTTCTTCCCGCAGGCTTCCATGTTGGTCCCAGAGCTGGCAGCTCGAACGCTTCGAGGTGCTGGTGTGATAGACCTGCACCATGCGGACGCCGCGCTCGACGAGGCGGCGGGCCATCAGGCATTGCTTGCCGAAAATTTCAGTAACGGGTTCGCCGATACCGTAGAGTTTTTTCGTCTCGGGCGATTCGCGTTCGATATCGAACGCTTCCGGCGCTTCCATTTGCATGCGGAAGGCGAGTTCAAAGGCCTCGATGCGCGCGTTCAACCGGCTGTCTTCCTCGCGGGTCGCGCGGTGCAATGCGTTCAATTCCTTGAGCACATCCAGCTCCGAGCGCTGCTGCGCGGTGGTGAAACGCGCGTTGCCGATATTGGCGATCGGGTCCTTCAGGTTGTTCACGAGCGTCCCTTGGTAGGAGGCCGGCAGAAAGCTGCTGCTCCAGAGCGGAGCGCCCTGCGCGGGCTGCGCCGGGCTGAGGACAACGAAGCCTGGGAGATTCTGGTTCTCGCTGCCCAGCCCGTAGAGGAGCCAGGAGCCGAGGCTAGGCCGGGAGAAAGTCTGCTCGCCCGTGTTCATCTGAAGGCAAGCGCCATTGTGATTGATGTTGTCGGCGACCATCGAGCGGATAAGGCAAAGATCGTCCACGCAACCCGCGATGCGCGGCAGCAGTTCGCTCACGGCCGTGCCGCTCTGGCCGTGGCGGGCGAAGCTCCAAGGCGAGGCAAGAAGATTCCCGGTTTTTGTCCGCTCCAGCTTGGGCTTGGCGAAGGGGAGCGGCTGGCCCTGCATCTCGGCGAGCTTCGGTTTCGGATCGAAGAGGTCCACGTGCGATGGACCGCCGGACATGAAGAGAAAAATGACGCGCTTCGCTTTCGCGGGAAATTGCGGGGGTTTCACCGAGAGCGGATCGGCGGCAGCCGTCTCGGCCGCGAATGCGCGACTAAACGGAGTTTCGTGAAGAAGGCCCGCGAGCCCCAGCATGCCGAAGCCGCTCGCGAATTGGCGGAGCATCTGGCGGCGCGAAACCGGCGCGCCGGAGGAGAAATTGAGATCGGGGAGATTCATGGATCAATCGATATAGGTGAACTCGTTCGCGCAAAAAAGGATCTGACAGTAGGCCTCCCACGCGGCGTCATCGCCGCCAGCGAGGGCTCGTTTTCCGATGGCGATTTCCTGCGCCGCTGGAGGGCGGCCATAAAGAGACTCGTACAGCCATCGCACGCGAGCGGAATCATCGGGCGCGACCGCGCGAGCGCGCTGGGCCAGCGCGCGGGCCTGGGCCAGCGCGAAGGGATGGTTGAGCAACCAGAGGGCCTGCGGCGCCACGGTGGATTCGGTGCGCTTTTCTACGATCGAGGTCGGATCGGCGGCATCGAAGAGCATCTGGTAAGTCGCGCGATCCGCGCGAATGGTGGTGATATAAAAAGTGCGGCGCGGCGCCATCAGATCGCGCACGCTCGGGCCGCCCTCCTGCAAGTCGAGCTGTCCCGCGGTGGAAAGCATCGCATCCCGCAGAGCTTCCGCTTCCAGGCGGCGGCGGTTCTGTCTCCCGAAGAGAAGATTGTCCGGATCGCGCGGCGCATCCGGAGACGAGGACGCCTGCTGATAGGTCGCGGAGCTGCAGATCAGCCGGTGCATGGCTTTGACGGACCATCCGGATTTCACGAATTCGCCGGCCAGCCAATCGAGCAATTCCGGATGCGTGGGCGGCGTGCCGAGCTTTCCGAAATTATTCGGTGTGCGCACGATGCCTTCGCCGAAATGATGCTGCCAGATGCGGTTCACTATGACGCGGGCGGTCAGCGGATTGTCGGCACTAGCGATCCAGCGAGCGAGGGCCACGCGCCCGCTGCCATCGCCGATCGGGGCCTGATTTTCTCCCGCGAGCAGCACGGGCAAATGACGCGGCGTGAGCGGCCCCAGCCGGTCATAACGACCGCGGACGTGAATGTGGGCATCGTGGAAACCCTCGTAGGCGGTCTTGGGGATGCCGCCTTCACGGAAACCGTGGCACTCGGGAGCGGGCTTGAGCGCCTCGACGAGCAACTGTCGTTCCGCGACGAGCGGCGCAGCTTCGGGAGCGCTGTCCGCGAACGCGGTCCCCTCGCCCGCGCAAATCGACCAGGCGCCATCCAGGTTTTTTCCGCCCTCCTTGAGAAGCGCCTCCTTGAAATCCCAGACTCGGCCACCCAGCGAGCGGATGCTCCATTCCACGCGGGTGGAATCGCAAGAATAGTTTGCCCGCGGGCGGACCACCAGCGCCAGCAGTTCGCCCTTCGCGATGACGGCTTCCTCATAGCCAAACTCGGCGCTTTTCCCCTTCTCCAGCACGCCGGAGGCGAGCGTCTTTCCTGACTTGCAGATGGCCCATTCGATGCCATCGCCGCAATGCGGATCGGCATCGGAGACGCGGGCGTTGATCCGAACTGTGCCGGCTTCCGGGCTGCGCCAGACAGCCGACACGGCGGAATGCGGACCCGGATGCAGCACAACGCTGCGCGCCGCAACTTTCACGGTTCCCCGAGTGACGTCGTGATCGCTCGTGTTGATGGTCAGCGACGGATTGTCCGCGCCCGGAAGATGCCATCCGATCAGGGCCGCACTCGCGCCGTCGTTGCGACTCTCCTCGGCGAGAGGTCGCAATACGTGCGCGAGTTGCGCATCGATTTCCGGCAGGCGTTTTTTGGCCGCCTCGCGCTTCGCCACGTCGGCTGGAGAAAGCAACGGAATGCGCATCGGATTCTCCCCGGCGGTCTTGGCGGCGAATTGATCGAGAATGCGGCTGCTGAAAAAGATGCCCGCCAGGCCGTAGTAATCGGCAGTGGGAATCGGATCGAACTTGTGATCATGGCAGCGGGCGCACGCGAGGGTGAGTCCGAGAAAGGCGCGCCCCGTAACATCGATCTGATCGTCCACGATGTCCGTATAGACCTTCTCCTTGTCGGCATCGCCCGTGCCCCAATTTCCGATGGCGTACATTCCGGTGGCAATGATTTTTGCGGGATCGAAAAACCCGCCCGGCTGCTTCTCGAGCAGATCTCCCGCAATCTGCTGCGTGGCAAACTGGTCGTACGGAAGATCCCGGTTGAAAGCCGAAGCCACCCAATCGCGATATCGCCATGCGTCCGCCACATCGCTTCCGCCGCCGAATCCTCGCGTATCCAGCGAATCGGTATAGCGAACGACATCCAGCCAATGACGCGCCCAGCGTTCGCCATAGCGCGGAGACGCGAGCAATCGTTCGACGACTTTTCCAAAGGCATCCGGCGATTGATCCGCGAGGAATTCGGTGATTTCGGCGGGAGTGGGCGGCAGACCAATGAGATCGAAGGTCACGCGCCGCAGCAGCGTGCGGCGATCGGCTGCCGGGGCAGGCGCAATCCCTTTCCCCTCCATTTTCTTGAGAATGAAGGCGTCCACGGGATTGCGCACCCAGCGGCTATCGGTCGCGGGCGGCGTGACCGGCTCCGGTTTATGAAACGCCCATTGCCGGCGCGCGGCGGCGAAATCATAGGGAGGCTTTTCCGGCGTCGCCTCCACATGGTCCGATGCGACCCGCGGATCAGGCGCGCCCATTTTCACCCAGGTTATCAGATCCGCGACCTGGGAATCCTCCAGCGCTTCCTTCGGTGGCATGGAGAGATCCTTGTCCAGCCGCCGCACGGACTTAATCAGAAGACTCTCCTCCGGATTGCCAGGCACGACCGCCGCACCGCTGTCTCCACCCGCGCTCAAGCCCTCGCGCGTATCCAGGCGCAAGCCTCCCTTGAGCTTCTTCGCCTTGGCGCTATGGCACTCGTAGCAGCGCTCCACCAATAGGGGACGGATATGCTTCTCAAAGAATTCCGTTCCGTTTTCATCAGCCGCAGCCTTTGGGGGAAGAGCCAGCAACAGGCCGCCGAAGAAGGCGGAAATGACGATAGCAGTCTCTCGAAAAGCTCCACAGAACAACATGGCTATGCCTCCAGGCTATCGAGATATTTCCGCCAGCTATCCAGGTGAATTTTCATCCGCCCCTCGGCGCGTTGCGGGTCGCCGGAGAGGAGATCCTTGAGCATCTCGCGATGTTCGCGCGCCGTCACCGTGCGGGTCTGGCGGGTGGCGGCTTCGTGGCGGCCATGCAGGCGCGCAAGCCAAAGCTGAAGCTGGGGCCGCAAATTGCGCCATGCCGCCTGCAAGCGCGAATTCCCCGCCGCATCGATGATCAAATCGTGGAAGGCCACATCAAGAAGCGTGAGGTCCAGCAGCGGCTGATCCGCTTCGGTCCGCCGGATATTCTCCTTGAGTGCAGCGACGGCTTGTTCGTTCAACCGCTTGCAGGCAAGGCGCGCGGCCATCACCTCCAGCGCCGACCGCAGCGCGAAGATCTCCTCCATGTCCGCACGATTCAATTCCTTTACGAGCGCGGCGCCGCCCTCATCGAATTGCAGCAGACCTTCGCGCTCCAATTGAAACATCGCCTCGCGGACCGGGGCTCGGCTGACGCCGAGCTGCGCCGCGAGGCGGGACTCGACGAGATGATCGCCGCCGACAAACGCGCCGGAGAGGATGGCTTTGCGCAACGTGGCGAGGACTTCCTCCGTAACGAGCCTTTTCGTGATCGGGGCGAGAGGGACGGGCGACGGGGATTCGGCGGAGGGTCGAAGCATGGAAGGAGTGTCGTTGGTATACGGTCGACCGTCCACCAGAATGATTCTTAGGAAAAATGCCGGCCTGCCGCCACACCAGGTTGATCTCGAATCTTTTGAGGTGTAAAAGACTGTCATGAACGCCTTCTCCAGACGCGTCAGGCTGCCGTTCGTTCTTTGTCTGGCGCTGCCGTTCACCGCGTGTGACCGGGTCAGCCGCGTCAGTCCGGCGGACCAAATTGCCGCCGAGGAAGCCTTCATGCGCGCGGTCATCAAGCAAGCCACGGGGCCTGCGGCAGCAGCGCTCCCCGACATCGACAGCGCCATCACGCACAACCCGGCCATTTACTATTACTACGGGACCCGAGGCCGGATTCGAGAAGAAATGGGCGACATGGGCGCCGCGCTGGACGATTACACCCGCACAGTCGAACTCGCCAGGAACTTCAAGGGCATCTATGACGGTGGAGGCAGCATCTATCATCCGGCTGGCGACCGGAAAACGGCGCTCAAAAGTTTCTTCCGAAACGACGCGCCTGAACTGGAAGGGCTGCGGGAAATCCATTTAGCCATTTGGCTTCTGCGAGCAAGGAGGGGAGAAAAACACGCCGCGGACAAGGAGCTCACTGCTTACTTCGCAGACCGCCGAAAGAACAATCCCCCGGATTATGAGGAATGGGAAACGCGAATCGGCGATTTCCTTTTGGACAAGACAGGGGAGATCGATCTTCGCAAACCGGGTTATGATCCCGCCGGACGGTTCCACCACGATGCGGAGCGCGAATTCCTCTATTACATCTCCATGAAAAAGCTGCGCGCCGGCGACAAAGCGGGCGCCGTCTATTTCTATAGAAAGTGCTTCTCGGCAGATGACGCAACCCATCGCGCGCGCTTCCTCATCGCGCCCGAGCCAAAGGCGCTCGGCGAACCCGCCTCACAGAAGTAATTCCGTTCTTTGGCCTTCGGTTAGGGCTTTGCGGACTCGTCCCACTTTTCCCGATTCCCTAAATCGCTGGGAGCGGTGAATTCGCCCACCTGTTTCCCTCCCGCGAGAACTTTGATCCAGATTCCCTGGAGAGAGTCGAAATCCCGAGGATTCGCCCCATTCCTGTAGTGCCACCCGGGAGCCAATTGAGTCTTTTCTATCAGGACGGCTTCCGTCGTAAAAGTGAACCGGCCATGCGCGGCAACCGCCGGCGCCTTGGCGCTGCCCGTCTTGCGGACAATCTTGAACGCGCCCGACTTATTTCCGATCAGCGCCGCCTTCCGGAAAATGATATATTGAAACTCTACGTCCGTGTAGTCGCGAGGAGACTTGTTTTCCGCCGTAACGTCATAGGCCCAATGCGCGTCCTGCTTTTGTTTATCGCCGACGGTCTTGGAATCCTTGTCCTGAATTTTGGGCTGCGCCGTGAAATCGAAATCGCTGAAGGACGACAAATCCGCATGCGCCAGGATCATCAGGGGGAGCGCCACCGCAAACCATTTAAGCCATTTCATGCCGTCCGCTTATCAAAAGCGCGGATAGGGAGTCAAGCGCGCAATTTGGGCGCCTGGGCCGGCGGATGTGATTAAGAGTGGTGCAAGGAGTCGAGTTGCGGGCGGGCATCAGAATCGTCCTCGTCCTCGGAGCCCGGAGGGCGATACAGGGCAGGGGAGGCCACCGCCTCTCGCCCCAAGGACGAGGACGAGAACGAGGACGACAGTGAAAACGTGGCTTCCCGTAATTCGCGATCTTTCGAGATTGCACCACTCTTAATCAGACCCTGGACCGGCGGGTGTGATGCGACTCGCGCAAAGTTTCGTTCTGGCTGCATACGACTGGCAACCGGTAAAACGGGAGGCGGGACGGTTTGGATTTTTTAATGAGGAAAGCAGGAAGGCAGGAAAACGGATGAGTAGACTCTTCGGCGAGCCCCGCCCTCATCGCTACGCGAAGTATTGCGAACGGGGCCGACTCCATTCCTGCTTTCCTCAATAAAACCCTACACCGCTTTTGTCCGGGCGTTACGAGTTTTGAAATGGCTTGAGACAAGGAGGGCGATCATAAACACTCCACGCGTCCCTGTCCCATGAGAAAAGGCCGTCTTATTGCCGCAGGCGCCTACCTGGCGTTGGTCGCCGGCATCGTTTTCGTCCCATTCGCAGTCACTCACAGCGTGGTGGATACCGGAAATGTTTTTCTCTCGCAGATTGGATCGGGCAAGATTCGAGAGGCTTACGAGAGCGCGTCAGCCACACTGCGATCACGACAGACAGCGAGAGAGTTTGAGGAGAGTGTGAAGAAGCTTGGGCTCACGGACTATGCTTCCTCGTCGTGGAGCAATCACCGAATGGATAACGACCGCGGCCAACTCGAGGGCTCCGCGATTACGCGCTCCGGCGGCAAGATTCCGCTCCACATCGAGCTGGTTAACGAGTCCGGCAAATGGAAGATCTACTCCCTAAGCGCGCCTCAGCCCGGGGTCATCGTCCAAAACGTCCCGAAGTCCATTCCGTCCGAGAACGAATTGAATGCGATGGTTTTGGAGACATTGCTCGCATTCAACAAAGGGGTGAAGGAAAAGAGCTTCGTGGCTCTCCGGGAACAAGGATCAAGCGCTTTCCACGAGGCGCTCAGTGCGGAGAAACTGTTGGAGAGTTTCAAGGGATTTGTCGATAAGGACGTCGATATCTCTCCCATCGAGAAAGTTCCGCTGGTCTTCGAAAATCCTCCCGTAATCGACTCGGAAGGTGTGCTTATTCTGAAAGGATATTACCCGACGAAACCAAAACAGGTCGTTTTCGGACTCAAGTACGCCCTTGAGAGCAGTGGTTGGAAACTTCACGGGCTGGACATCAATATTCCGGATCCCACCGGATCGCACCCGCTGCAACCCACTCCTCCGGATCCGAAGCTGAAGGAGATGGCCCTGGGATCTTTGCGCGCATTTAGAAAGGCCGTTCAACAAAGGAGCTTTGTTGCCTTTCGCAAGGAGTGCTCAACCCAATTGCGTGAAAAGGTCAGTGTCGAGGAAATGAACGAAGCGTTTAAGCAGTTCATGGATAACGGCGTGGATTTCTCCTCCATCGAGAAGGGGCATCCGGTCTTCGATGCGCCTGCACAAGTTGACCCGGATGGCGTGCTGACCCTCAGCGGCAACTGCCCGGAAGAGCCAGTAGTTGGTTTTCTGCTTAAATACGTTTATGAGGATGAACGCTGGAAAATCATCGAGATTAACGTGAACGGTTTCCGGATCAAATACGCCTCCAGGGATGATGTCCGGAAGTTCATGGAGGTTGGCGCGAAGTTTCTCTAGTGTCTCCCAATGAATCCTCCTCCCAATTCCACCGCGCTATGCTCCGCCGATGCCGGCGAAGTTCTCGAGTTTCCGTGGGGACGCATCGCGTGGAGGGTTTCGCGGAAGCTCGGTAATTCGACGACGATGACGTTCGGGCGCGTGCTCATGCGGGCGGGGATGAGCAATCCCAGGCATCGCCATCCGAACTGCGATGAGATTCTGCATCTCCTTTCGGGCCGAATCGATCATACGCTGGGCGCGGAATCCTATGTGATGGAGGCGGGAGACACGATCTCGATTCCCGCCGGCGTGTGGCATCAGGCGCGCGCCCTCGACGGCGCGGACGCGGAGATGGTCATCGCGTTCTCCTCAGCGGATCGGGAGACGGAAATGGAGAGTTGAGCGGAGTCTGGCTTCTTACGGCTCGGGCGATTTCGCGATCAGGCTGATCATCATGGCCTGCACGGGAACATCGAGGCCGTCGGCGATGATTTCCACCTCGGTGGCGCCGCCAGGCTTGAATGGGAATTGCCCGAAGGAAAAGGTGCGCGAATTCAGGGTGGAATGCGCGGCGGGATCGTAAGTGACAGTTTTCTCTCCGTCCGCGCAACGAATCCGCACGGTGACTTTTCCGGGCTTCAGCGGGAGGTTGGAGACGGGATTGTAAAACGTCACGTCGTAGATGCCGGCGCGGTCCACCTTCGGGCGGAAATACAGGCGCTGCCGGGCGGCCGGCTTTTCGCAGCGCAGGAATTTCTCGTTTGACGCCCAAGCCGTCTCGGCGACTTCCTTCCAATCTCCTTCGCGCTCGATCTCGGCGGCCTGGCGCAGCCAATGCGAATGCACATCCGCGGGACGGCCATCGAGATAAGGATCCGTGCCGAGGGATCGCAGCAGCGCCGCCACATCGAGGCCCAGCCCGTCCTTTCCGGCACCGCGAGAAACCGAGTCCGACACCAATGCCGCCTGCACCGTGCCTCCGCTTTTCGCCGCCATTCCCGCGGCGATGCCCGCGGCCTGGCCGAGCGACATGAAGACCGGCTCCATGCGAATCGAACCATAGGCGATATGCGACGCGGAGAGGCACACCGGCACGAGCAGGTTCGTGCATTCGTTGCGGTTCGGAGTCAGGGCGCGATAAGACACCGGATACTCGCGATCGAGATGCACGGTGACCTCTCCTTCGTTTTTCACCATGCCATTGACGATGACGGTCTGGCAGTGGTGCGCGTCCATGTTGTAGGAGGCGAAGGCGATCCCGTCATCGACCGTGCGTTCGCCGCGGCAATTCTGTTCGCTCATCACGTATTCGCCGACCATCCGCCGGGCTTCACGGACGTAAAGTTCGTGGGTAAATCCGCCGTTGTCCTTGTATTCGTCCTTCGGCCAGCCGTAGGAGCGCATTTCGTTGCGGATCGCTTCGGGCACGGCTTCATCGGTCGCGAGAAACCACACGAGACCTTTGGTATATTCCTCGTGCTCTTTCCAAATGCGGGCGCGCTCGGCGTAATCGCCATCGGGATAGCTCCAATTGGCTCCGTAGAAATCGGTGGATTGGCCGGCGAGGCTGTTGATGTCCGTCTTCTGGTTCGGCATCCCGCTGATGATAAGCAGATTGTTCAGCGACTTCAGCGACTTTGGCGGGTTCGCGCGAATGAGCCGGCGAGAGAGTTCATACTTTGCCGGGTCATAAGAATCGGGGCGGGTGAATGGGATTTGATTCTCCGGGTTCTTCGTCAGGCACAGGCGGAAGCAATAGGCCTGGACCTTTTTGTCACCGGTGCCGGTCGGCGCCAGCGGCTCGGGGCTCACGCCAAAGATCAGGCCGCTCGAAGGATCGCCTTCGCGCATGTACGGATTCACACCGTCGGGAAACTGGTGCCGTGGGCCGGGTTCGACGCCATCCTTCGTCTCGCCATAGACGCTGTTCGCCTCGCGACCGACGACATAGCCCACGCCCGCGCGCGCCATGAGATCGCCTTCGTAGGTGCAATCGATGAAGACCTTCGCGCGAATCTTCTCCAGGCCTTCGTCCGCGGACGGTTCGGAGGGTTCGATCGTGATGCTTTGAATGCGGGTCCCCTCCTTCTCGACGGCATTCACCCGCCGCCGGAGCAGCGTGCGGACGTGGGCATTCTCCAGATAATGCAGATACAGTTCCTCGGCGGCATGCGGTTCGAAATTCCATGCTTCGAAGACGCCATATTGCCGCCCGAGGTCGCGGTAGAATTGGCGCGCCAGCCCGGTGATGGCCATCGGACGCCCTACGTCCGTTTCGCCGAGCCCGCCCGCGCTGAGTCCGCCGACGTGCCGCTTGGGCTCGACGAGGATGACGGAGCAATGCTGGCGGCTGGCGGCCATCGCCGCGGTGACGCCGCCGGAAGTGGCGCCGTAAATGCAAACGTCGGCTTCCAATGGCGCCGCTGTTTCCGCCAATGCGCCCCCTGCGAATCCAAGGATGGCCAGAGCGGGAACCAGGGAACGGATGAGTTTTATCATAGAGAACCGATTCATTGGATCGGGCGAAGCGCTCGGTACGTGAGGTCCGCGAATTGCGCGAGCGTAAGAGCTTCGCTTTTGAGTTCAGCGGGATCCACGAGCTGCGGCTTGTAGCCGGCATTTTTCAACCACCGAGCCAGTTCGCTTCCCTGCAAGGCGGTGTTGGGATCGCCCGCCGGCTCGCTCCAGGTCTTGCCTTCAAAGCCAAGCACACGGGCTAGCCGCATGGCCCCGTCGTGACGCGTGAGTTTCACGCCGGGCGCGGCGTCATAGCCGGGATTCAACCCGCGGGCGCCGAGCCACTGGAAAGCCGGGAAAGAGGGATCATCGAATTTGAGATCGTTGTAGAAAGTGATGACACCCTGGCGCGCGGCGAGCAGTTGCTGAAGTTCCGCGACCGGCGCCGCGCGAACTGTGGTCTGGTGGAGAATCGCAAGGTGCGCGGCGATTCCGCAGGTTTCTCCGAGCGCCATAAAGACGGGCTCCATGCGGAGCGCATTGTATCCGATGTGGCTGCAGGAGGCAGCGACGGGAACCAGGAGGCCATCCACTTTCCGCGGCACGAGCACGCCGTAGGGGACCTGCAAAGGCTCGTGCTTGATGAAGACGTAGCCCTCCCGCACGCCCGGATGCGCCGGATCGAATCGATGGCATGCATGCGAATCAAACGGGAACTCGAGCACGGCGATGGAGGTCGGCTGAACTTTGGTGCGCCCGAGCGCCGGATCGAGATCGCCATCGTGCTCCGTGAGCACGTAATCGCCCAGGATGCGCCGCCCCTGCCTCACGTACACTTGCCGGGGCACGTTGCCGTTCTGCGGCCATTCGTCGCGGCACCAGCCCAGTTGCGACGCTTCATCGCGAATGGCCGCGGGCACTTCGGGATCATTCGCCAGGAACCAGATGAGCCCCACGTTGTGGTTTAGATAGCGCACATACATGCGATGGCGCTGCTCGGGCGTGGCTTCCGGCCAGTCCCAACATTTCTCCGCGAGATCGAAGGACTCGCTCGGTACGCCGGTTTTGGGATCGGGATGGTTGCTGTTCAACTCGAACTTCCCATTCGGCATCGGGTAAAGCTGCACGCATTGAGTGAACTTTGTGGCGCGACCGGAGCGGATGTCCTCCAGCAGAAAGCGGTAGTCGTTGCGATCGTACCCGACTGGTTTCTCGATCTGCATGCTGTTCTTCGCGTTCTGCGTGACATGAAGACGAAAGCAGAACGCCTGGATGGCGCGGTCGGCTTCTCCTGTGGACCCCGGCAGCAGATCCGGTTCGCCAAAACGCGCATAGACGCGCCCGGCGTGCGGTTCTCCGTATTCCTCCCGGCTCTCCCGGCCGACGCGATACGGCGCTTTGGCCATGGCCGCGAGATCGCCTTCATAGGTGGCGTCCACGAAGACTTTGCCATGAAACGTGACGCGCCGGCCGGGATGCGCGCGATCTTCGCACGTCACGGAAACCAGGCGGCCATCGGCAACGGTCGCGTCCTTCAGTTCATGCCGAAGCCGCAGGTGAATGCGATCCCGGGAGTCGCCGATCATGTCATGGAAAATGCGCTCGGCCACGCTCGCCTCGTAGTAATAGCCGTTCCGGCAGAGCTTCACATTCGGGCCCGCCGGATTCCCTCCATCCCCCGCCAGATAATAGCGGACCACCCGTTGCGTGAATTCATGGAACAAGCCGCCCACGGCCTGTTGCTTGCCGATGTCGGCATTGGTCAGCCCGTTGGTCACGATACCGCCGATGTGATCCTCATATTCGACCAGCGCGACGTCCCGGCCCAGTCGCGCCGCGGCCACGGCCGCCGCGATTCCGCCGGGCGTGGCGCCCACCACCACCACGTCCGCGCTTTCATCGTCGGCATTTGAAGCCGCGCAAAGGATGGAAAGACAAGCGACCCAAAGGATGGCCGCGAGCGGCAGCGAGCGTGAATTCATACGGGGGACGAGGTGGACGAGGAACGGTATCTCACCCAATTCCCCGCGTCACGGCGAGCGCTTCACGAATTTTTTAGCGAAATCCCGCACGGAACGCGTGAAGGTCCAATCCGCCGTCTCCGGGATCGACTGTGAAGGAGCGCCCACCCAGCTTTCGATCACGTACTGGTCGGGCTTGCCGTCGATGAACGCGTAGTCGTAACCCTGCTGCATGATGGAGACATACCATGTGCTGTCGTCCGCCATGCCGCGCTTCAGCATGCCCGGATAACCTGAGGACCAGTAGATGAGGCTGAAGGGAAGCTTCTTCTGATGGCAGAAGCGCTCGATGTCGCGCACTTCCTTCCACGAGCCCTTGTTTTGAATATTGAACCGGATCCAATCCACATCCAGCCGATAGAAATCCAGGCCGCGCACATTCTTTTCCGCGAGCCGCTTTTGCAGCGCCTCGATCCAGTGCTCGTGATCTTCCACCGAGATGGAGGGATACGTCTCGATGTCGCCAATCAGGATCTCCGGGAAATGCTGGCGCACGACCGCGATGTAATTGGCGGTCTCTTCGACCGCATAATCGTCCGGCTTGTGAATCTGCTCGCGCGCGCAGCACAGCGGCTCATCCATCGCGATCGCATAGAGATTCGCGCCGAGACCCTGAAGCCGATCCCAGATGGGGCGCTCGGCGGCGAAAGTCTTTTCGCCCGTCTGACCCCATTCCTTCAAGGCGCCCACCTCCATGGCCAGGCGGATGTTCCATTCCTTCAATTGCCCGAACCAGCGCCGCAATTCGTCGTCGCTGAATTGGCGTTTGAAATTGAGGTCCGTGTACATGAGCACGTCCACCAAGGAACGAGTTTCCTTCCAGCCTTCCGGATGCTCGAAAAGATCGCGCAGGCTTTTACCATTCTCGATTCCGGGCGGGGCCATCCAAACCGTGGGTTGCTTCGGGTCCTGCGCTTGCGCTTTTGCGGACAGGCCGAGCAGGAAAATCAGCGCCAGCACAAATTGCGACGCGCGTTGGATCAACTGAGGGTATTTCATAAAAGAGTGTTCTACGGCTTATTCTTGAAACGGGGATCGTCGAACGCGAAGGGAGGCTGTTCGCCGAGTTCGACTTTGTAGATGTCGTAATTTGTCTTCATCATTTCATCCAGCATCGCGCGCCACGGGCGGTCAGTGACGGAAAGTACGCCGGTGTTGGCCCGCTCGCCGTCGAATCCCTGGAACCATCTGCCGGAAACGGATTGATCGACCATCGTGAACCATTCGATACCCACGACAAAATCGAGCGCGGCGCTTTGCTCGACGTAGTTCCGATACGCCAGGCCGCGCTGCTGCTGGGTGGGCAGCTCGCGACCGCCAGTAAGGCCGGATTCCTTGGATGAGCCCCAGAAGAATTCGCTGAGGATCATGGGGCGTCCGCCGGTCCATCCATAGATGCGGCGCAGGAAGTCCTTGTCCACGCCGTCTGTGTAGTAGTTGAACGACATCACATCGAGATACTTGCCGGCGATGCGGCAAAGCTGCTCGTTATTGATCGTGCCGGGTTGGAGACGGCAGCCGATGAGCAGATGATTTTTGTCATGCCGTCGGAAGGCCTCGGAGACGAGCCGGAAGTATTCTTCGAAAAAGACGCCAGTAAAATCCTGTACGTCCTTTTTTGCCGGGTCGGATTTCACACTCAGAACGCGATCGATCAATTCCGGGAAGCCGGCCGCTTTCAAATCCCACGCGGTTCCGAAGGCTTCGGGTGTTTTGTATTTGCTCTCCAACCAGCGGACGAACTCGCGCTTGCAAGCGTGAGTCCCATCGAAGGTGGGCAGCATGTGCGGCACGTTTTCGTAAATGGGCTCGTTGACGATAAAGTAGCCGATGATGAGTGGATCGGATGCCTGGCCCGGCAGCAACTTCGCGCAGTTCTCCTCGATGCGGGCCCGCGTGGCTTCGTCGAATGGATCGAAAGTCTCATTCACGCTGGGAAGGCGCGCGATGCCGTTCCACGGATCCAGCGGAAGATGGGCGACGCGCGGAAATTGGGCGGCGCGCTGGGCTTGCTCGCCGACGAGGGAAAAAGCGCCGATGGAATTGAAGCCCCATTTCTTCATCCGTCCGATCATGCGGGTGGTGTAACTCTCGATGTCGAAAGGCTGCCCGTATTTGCGAATCATATTCGCCAGGTGGAAGGAGACGATCGAGCCGCCGGAATCCTTTTGGTAAGCGCTGGCGAATTCGCCTTCGCGCGGCGGCAGCCAAGCGTAGGTGGATTCGCGGCCCTTCACCAGGGTGTAGTCCTCACTGGGGTTCGTGCCGCACAGTCCGAGGTGGAAGAAGGCGTTGCCCGCAGGGTCCGCCAGCAGCCAACGCTCCCCTTTTTTCTCGACGTGAAAAAATCCCGTGGCCTGCAGGCCGAGGTTTTCGCGGCTGCCGGGCAGTCCGCCAAAAGCATCGAGCGCCGGTGAATGAAGGCTGTCGTAGTATGCCTTCTCCACGTCCACGTCCGCCGCCAGTTCGGCGACGCTCTTTACCTTCTGCGGCCAGTCCTCGCGCGCGGATTGGCCGAACTCATCCACGAGCGGCTTCGCCTTTGCCCCGCCCACGGGCTCTTTCACGCTGACGGTGAAGGCCGCTTCCTTTCGGCCCGCATCGAAGGGTGTCGTGGACCTCCAATTGAAGATCGGCCAGTTCCATTCGCGGTTGTCGGTGAGTTGGAGAAAGGAATATTCCGGCGCCTGAATCTCCAGAATCCTGCCTTCATAATTCTCGATGCGGAGCGATGGCGCGTGGTCCTGGTAAAGATGCGGCTTCTCGGGTTTGGCCTTGGGAAAATCGCCGCTCTTGTCGCCGATCATCCAGCGCCCGCCCTGGTTGAAAGAGATCGGGATGAGCATGTTCCACTGGATGAATTTCACGTCCGGAAGCGGCTGGGAGAACTGCACAGCCATTCGGCCATTTTCCCCAAGCGTGAGCAGCACCTGCGCTCCGTCCTCATACTGCAGCTCCGCCGTATTTCCCGAAACGCGTTTCGCGGAGAACTTGTGCGCTGGCTTCTGCTCCGCGTCGAGGAGGTCGGGGTAGTGCAGCGTGAACTTCCCCAGGCTCCCCGCATCCACATCAACGCCCTCCGCGCCGAATTGCAGCGGCGCAGCGGACGCAGATTGGCCGAAGGCGGCGAGGACCGCCAAAATAGTGAAGAAAAGCTTTCTCATGAAATGGGAGTTCTCTGCTGCGCCTGCAGGGGCCGCCGCGCGCAAAGGCGGGGAAGATGCCTCGGATGGGATTGGGAGTCGAACTCCAAAAGCGAAATGGGATCGTCGCCGCAGCGAGATCGGCCATTCGGAATTTCCGCTGTAGCCGGCCTCTGTGAGGCCGGATCTGGATGCGCTCCACGCATGACGTGGCGTCACCGGCCTCACAGAGGCCGGCTACAGCTCCGGCTTCGCCGGAGAGCGCAATTCGTGGCGCCGCTCCATGCGCTCCACGAAGAGATCGGCCACCGCGCCTTGCGCGATGCAGCGGCCGCGATCGATGATCACCACCTCTTCGCATAGCTCGACGAGTTCCCCGGCTTCGTGCGTGACGTAGAGGATGGGGATTTCGAACTCATCGCGCAGCCGCAGGAGGTAAGGCATGAATCGCGATTTGAGCCCGCCGTCGAGGCCCGCGAGCGGCTCGTCTAGAAGCAGGAGCCGCGGCTGCGCGAGCAGCGCCCGTCCGCACGCCACGCGCCGCTTTTCGCCGCCCGAGAGAAAATCGATGCGGCGATCGAGCAGCGCCTCGATTTCCAATACGCGCGTCACTTGCTCGAAGGAGATGCGGCGCCCGTCCACGGGGATCAGATCGAATCCGTAGCGGAGATTTTCCCGAACCGTGAGATGCGGGAAGAGCGCGCCATCCTGCGGAACATAGCCGATGCGGCGGCGATGCGGCGGCACGGCGATGCGGCGTTCCGTGTCGGTAAATATCTCGCCATCGAGTTCGATATAGGCGCTCTCGGGGCGGCGCAGACCCGCCACGAGATCGAGCAGCGACGTTTTTCCCGCGCCCGAAGCGCCGAAGATGCCAGTGGCGCGACAGGTGATCGAGAGATCCAGTTCCAGCGCGAAGGCGCTAAGCGGGAGATGAATACGGCGCAGTCGGAGATTCACGCGAGCCGGCGCCTCCGCGCAAAAAAGAGTTCGCTCGTCCAGACCGTCGCGAAGGCGAAAATCACGGACCAGAGCATGAAACGAAACGCGGCATCGTCGTTGCCGAGCTCCACGTTCCGGTAGATCGCGAGCGACAGGGTCGTCGTATGGCCCGGGATGTTGCCCGCCACAAGGATCGTGGCGCCAAACTCCCCGAGCGCTCGCGCGAACGCGAGCAGCGCTCCCCCCATGATACCCCGCCAGCCCAGTGGCAGTGTGATCGTCCAGAAGACGCGCCACCGCGTGGCGCCCAGCGTTCGCGCCACTTGCTCCAACCGCGGATTGACCTCCTCGAACGCGAGCCGAGCGCCGCGCACCGCCAGCGGAAAGGACATCACCGCGAGCGCGATCAGCACCGCTTTCCACGTGAACACGATGTCGAGCGCGAATGTATCGTGCAGGAAACCTCCGACGATGCCGCGCCGACCCAGCAGCTTTAGTAGCAGCAGACCCACCGCCACCGGCGGCAACACCAATGGCAGGGAAACGATCGTCTCCACGAGAGACTTCCCCCTCCATTCCCGGCGCGCCAGCATCCACGCAAGCGCCACCGCGGGCGCGAGGATCAGCGCCGTGCTTGCAAGCGCAACCGCGAGGGTGAACCAAATGATGCGCCACGCTTCAGCATCCATGTAGATCGAAACTGTATAATTCTCCCGACAGCGTCAGGAAAATCTCCGGGTGGCTCGAAATGCTTCCACTCGTTGACCGAAGATCCCTGGGAGTTGTGTTCATCGTGGAGCTTTCCATCACGATCATTATCTATACGGCACACCGAAACGGGGATGAAGGCGGTTTTTGCCGACACTGCTACGGCAGCACGATGAATCCAAACTTCTCGAATTCCGCCTTGGCCCTGGGGCCGGAAAGGTACTCGAGAAAATGCCAGGCCTCTTTCGGGTGTTCGGAATCTTTCACGACGGCCACGGGATAGCTGATCTTTGGGCCTTCGGCGGCGGTGACCTCGTAGGCGATGCGCACTTTTTTTGAAATGGCGGCGTCTGTCTTGAAGACGAAGCCGGCTTCTACGTTGCCGGATTCCACAGCGGCGAGTGTGGCGCGCACATTCTCGGTCGGGACCACCTTTGCAGCGATAGCCGCCC
>Ga0206813_1101_pt1 | contig 18823 bp, 14 predicted proteins | sample Alteio_BWOrgCont_92_FD_152856 | JGI IMG/M metagenome (GOLD analysis project Ga0206813, IMG submission 152856) | Enriched cells from forest soil in Barre Woods Harvard Forest LTER site, Petersham, Massachusetts, United States -... | ecosystem: Environmental > Terrestrial > Soil > Temperate forest >...
GCGATGACACGCGGCGCAATTGGCGTCGGCTTTGTGCGCTTCCAGCTTGGCGCGCAAAGTCAGCTTGGGTTCGGCAGGCGCGCTCGTCTTGATCGCCGGCACATTGGGCGGCGGGGGCGGTGGCGGCTTGCCGATAATGGATTCGAGGATCCATTTTCCGCGATGCACCGGGCGATGCCGCGTGCCGTCCGACGTGAGACTGAGAACGGCCGCCTCCGTGAGCAATCCGCCGCGATGATCCTCCGGTGTAAGCGCCACACGCTGGAATTGCTCACCCTCGACACCCGCGATCCCGTAATGTTCCGCCAGGCGGTGATTGAGCATCGTCCAATCGGAACCGATGAATTCACGCAGCCCCATGTTCCGCGAGAACACTTCCCGGAAAAACTCGGTCGTCTCCTTCACCATGCTCTTTTCCAGGTACTCGTCGTAATCGGGATAGAACTTCGGGTCGGGCGGAAACATGCCGACGCGGCGCAATTGGAGCCACTGGCGCGGGAACGAATCGGCGAAGGCGCTGATCCGCGGATCCTTCATCATGCGGCGCACTTCGGCCCGCAAGATCGCCGGCTCGTGGAGCCGGCCGCTGCGGGCCAGGTCCATCAGCCGTTCGTCGGGCATGGTGCTCCAAAGGAAATACGAGAGCCGCGATGCCAGTTCCCAATCGGTCAGGTTGGGAGAAGGCGCATCGGGATGGCCTTCCGTGATGAAGACAAAATTCCGGGAGCAGAGCGCCCCGAGCAGGGCCGTGCGCACCGCCGATTCAAAGTTGTCCCCGAGCTTCATCGACTCCTCGACGATTTTCACGAGCGGCTCCACGTCCTCGGAATCGACCGGACGCCGATAGGCCCGCTCCGCAAAACGCGAAAGGATTTCGCGGGCATAGACGAGGTCCTTCGTGGCGCCATCTCCGCGGAAGAAAATCTGCCGATGGGCGGCCGGAGGCCAGGATTCGACGAGCGGTCCTTCCCAATCCACCGAGTCGAGCAGGATGAATGGGACCCGGGGCTTGTAATCTTCATCCGTCAGCTTGATCTGCCAGGGCCGCCGCCGGCGCAGGTCCGTATACGGATGAGTAAAAGCCGGCTCGTTGTCATGATCGTTCGCCGCCGGGCCATGCACCGCGTTGAAAATTCGGATCGGGTGAACCCCGGCCGGCAAATGCGTGCGAAATTCGACCGTCATCGGCTGATCTTCCGGGGCCTCGACATCGCTCTCGTACAAGGCGCGCCCCAGATCGGCCGCGTAAACATTGAGCCGCGGCGCGGAACCACCCGCCGGACGCAACGCGCTCAGCTTCAGGCGCACGATGTAGTCGCCGGTAGTTTTGATGGTCAGCAACTCATTGCCGCCCGCCAGGCCATACGCGTTGTTGTTGGGGGTAATGTCCGCGCGCACTTTGCCGGCGATGCCGCGCGCGACGAGTTCCTTTTGCGGGGCGCGCCAGCCGAAGCCGGCCCGCAGGAGAAAGGGATCCCAGTGAATCGCCTCCCGTTGCGGTTGTGGACCGGTGGCCACGGCTTCATTGAGGATGGTCTCCGCGGCAGTGAGATACTTTTCGATGTGGGCCGGCGAAATCGTGAGGACGGAACCGATGCGCTGAAAGCCTTGCCAGTCGGGATCTTCGGGAAGGCCGGCTGGATCGGCAACGTCGTAATTCACTCCGAGAAGATCGCGGATGGTATTGCGGTATTCCTCGCGGGTCAGCCGGCGAAATGCCACCGCCTCGCCAAGACCCGCTTTTTGCGCCGCGTCGGCTTCGGTGAGTTGCGTATTGATCCACTCAGCGATCTTGGCCACTTCCTCGGGCTTGGGCCGTTCTTCCTCGTCCGGCGGCATCTCGGCCGCATCCATCCGGTCCATGATATCGGTCCAATGTGTCACCGCCGCTGGTGACGTGAAGTCCAGCCCTATGGTGTCCAGCCGAAGGTCGCCCTTATGCTTTTTCTCTCCGTGGCATTTCGTGCAATGCTCGGCGAAGAAGGGTTTCACCGTCTTCTCGAAGTCCCGGGTCTCCGCCCCCTGCGCGCCGCCGGCCGCCAGGGCGCAAAGCAGCGCGGCGCAACTGGGGAGAAAACGGCGAAGCATCTGGCAGTGACTATCTCCGGTTTCCCCCGCCGCGATAGCCCCGAATATTCGGGGAGTTAGGCGCCAGGAAGGCGATGGCAGCCGGAGCGGAGGGTTCGCCCATCACGCCAGCTCGCGGATCGGCTGGGCGCCGCCTTCCACCAGGTAGCGGGGGCGGCCCTGGTGGTCGTCGATGGTCACGGTGTTCACGTCGATGCCCAGGTTGCGGTAAAGCGTGGCGAAGACCTCGGCGAAGGTCACGGGGCGGCTGTCGGCTTCGCCGCCGAGGCGGTCGGTCGAGCCAATGACCTGGCCGCAGGGCATGCCGCCGCCGGCCAGGAGGGCCATGGCGACCCGCGGCCAATGGTCGCGGCCGACTTGCGGGCTGATGCGCGGGGTGCGGCCGAATTCGCCCCAGACGAGCACGGTGACGTCTTTGTCGAGGCCGCGCTGGTGGAGGTCTTCGACGAGCGCGCTGATGCCCTGATCGAAAATGGGGAAGTCCACGCGTTCGCGGGAGAAGATGTCGTTTTTCGGGCCGCCGTGCCAGTCCCACTTGCTGTAGTTCACGGTCACGACGCGGGCGCCGGCTTCGACGAGGCGGCGGGCGGCGAGGAAGCTCTGCGGGACGCGCGGGGCGCCGTTGTCATCGATGCGTTTGACGGTGTCGCCCGTGCCATAGCGCTCGACGAGGCGCGGGTCTTCCTTGGAAAGATCGAGCGCGTCGGCAATTTTTGACGAGGTGAGCATGCTCATGGCCTGCTGATTGAAGGCGTCCAGGCCGGCCATCATGCCGCTGGCATCCACGTCGCGGCGGAATCGGTCGAGGCTGGAGAGCAGCCGGGCGCGGTCGGCGAGGCGGTCGCAGGTGATGCCCTGCAAGGTGAGGTCCTCGCGCCCAATTCCGCCCACGGGCCGGAAGGGAGAGGCGGCCACGCCGAGCATGCCGGGCCCCGGCTCATTGTAGGGGCCATGGGTGCATTCGTAGCAGAGGCTGACGAAGGGCGGCATCTCGGGAATGACCGCGCCCTGCAGCTTGCTGATCACGCTGCCGAACTGCGGCCATCCGCCGGCCGGCGCGATCTCGGCGCGACCGTAGCCGGTATAACATTGGGCGGCGTCGTGATTGCTTTGCGCGCCGACGAGCGAGCGAATGATGACAAACTTGTCCATCATTTTGGCCATGCGCGGGAAGAGTTCGCAGATTTCGATGCCCGGCACGTTGGTCCCGATCGGCTTGTGCGGGCCGGCGATCTCGCTCGGCGCGTTCGGCTTGAGGTCGAACATGTCCTGATGCGGCGGGCCGCCGACGAGGTAGATGAGGATGACCGACTTGGCGGAATTGCGAATGCCCGCTTGCGCTTCCAAGGCCAAAAGATTGGGGAGCGAAAGGCCGAGCGCACCCAGGCCGCCGATCTTCAGGAAATTGCGCCGGGAGACGCCGTCGCAGAAGGGGCGATTGCGCTCGGCAGGGGCGAAGATCTTTAGCATGGCTCGGTTCCAGAATTGGGAATGGCGGACTGTGACGAGGGCGGCGAAGTGGTTCGGCGGGGGTTTTATGAGATGAGCCGCTGATGGCGTTGGTCTTAGGGGCCTTTTTGGGAGCGGCTGGGAGGGATCTGACTAAAAGTGGCGCAAAGAGCTGAGACGTGAGGCTGAGGAGACTGCTCGCGCAAAGGGCACAAAGGACGCGAAGGAAGACTGGGATGCGGTGGGCTGACTCTGCACATCGCTTGGCGAGCCTGGCGGGCTTGGCGCGAAAACAATTCGCCCGCAGATAGATGAGCTCGCGTCCCGCAGTCGCGGGACTACAACGGGCGTGGCAGTCATTCGGCCGCACACTGTTCAGGCTGCACCACTCACATCCGCTGGGAGCATTGCTCCGGTTTCCGCTTGAGATACGGGGTGATTCATGGAACGAAGCGGTTGGCCCCCCGCCCCATGCCCTCCTTTCGCCACGCACTTCCGATCCTGCTCGTCGCTGTCGCCTCCCACTCGGCGCGTGCGGACGACGTTCTCTTCATCGGGAACAGTTTCACCTTTGGCGCGACTGCCCCTGCGGTGCAGAAAAATGGCGGCGTGCCCAAACTCTTCGCGGAGATCGCCACGGCCAAAGGCCGGCAGGTCGCGACTTCCGCCGTGACTTCCGGCGGAAAGGACTGGGCCTGGCATCTGGCGCAGCCCGCCACGGAACAGGCCCTCGGTTCAAAGCCCTGGACCTGGGTGGTGCTGCAGGATTTCAGCACCCGCCCCACGCGCCTGGGCAAAGTGGATCAGTTCATCCGCGACGGAGAGACTTTCTCGGAAAAGATCGGCCAAACGTCTCCCCATGCGGGAATCGCTCTCTATGAAACATGGGCACGCCCGCCTGGCGCGTTTTATCTGTTGAAACCGGGTTTCGGACCCGAGCAGATGATGCGCGATTTGCATGAGTCGTATGGCCGGTTGCGGGACGATCTTGCCGCCAAAAATCCGAATCGCGACGCGCGGGTGGCCCCGGTTGGCACAGCCTTTGCCCGCGACGCCGTCAAATATCCCGGGATCGTTCTCGACGCGTCCGACCATCATCACGCCACGGCCGAGGGGTACTACCTGGCAGCCCTGGTCATTTACGAGACCATCTATCGCGAAAGCGTGAAGGGTGCGCCCACCTCGTTTTTCCACGGCGAACTGGTCATTCCCGCCGATGACGCCGCGAAATTGGAGGACATCGCCGACGAAGTCGCGGGCGGCGCCGCCAAATAAACAGAAGATCCTCAGGCGGCGCGATTCAACACGCGCAGACGCAATCTCCCTCACCGCGAAATATATGCCCCTCGCTCCAACGGGTTCCCTTCCCTCATCCACTCTCCAGCCCTCGCGGCGCCGGGCGGCGGCCTGACCGCAATGAATTTCGGTATGGTCCGCGTAGAGCCGCCGTCTCCCGCGAATTCATAGTTCCCCGCTGGCTGGACTTCGCAGCGAATCGGCTCGCCATTAGCGATCAAGGAAGCATCGCTGCGTCCGGAAACCGCGAAATCTCCCGCAATGCCCTCGGTTTTCCCAATCTCTGTAACCCTACCGGTCACAAGGATGTGCCCGTCGTTAAGACGCCGCGTCACCCGCCCGGAGATCTCAAACCGCCGGCTAGCCTCTGTCGCCGGCGGGTTTGCGTCGCGTGCGCTGGAAGCGGACGACGCCTCTGGCGCCTGAGCCGCCTCGCGCTCCTGGCTCGAGGCGCCTGGCAGGCTGTGCCCGGGGTTCGTCCCGATAAAGATGAGCGCGATCACGCCGATCATCGCGAGAATCAGGAAGGTGCTAAATTTCATTGAGGTTGTGGGGTTCGCATCTCCCGCGCACGGGATTTCCCCGCGCGAACAGCGCGAAATCCTTGGGCTCCTCGATGGCGGCGGGATGCGCGATCACAGCCTCCGGGCAATCCATGGAAGTACCAGCCTCTGTCATGGAAACGAGCGGTATCATTCACGCGCGCAAAGTTAAAGAACTTCCATCCGGAACTTGGGCGCACGGTTTTCACAGGGAACGCAAAAGGACATTCAGCCGCAAAGAGGCGCAAAAACCTCAAAAGCCCGGACCACACGAATGCTCGTCTTTTTGCGTCTCTTGCGCCTTTTCGCGGCCATTCCCCATCCCCCCGATCTTTCGCGGCGGCCGCCGCCCGGAATTCCCCCACTAAGGGCAACTCGCCTCAGAAGTTATCACTTTTGCCATTGTTGATTCCGCATTATCATTCCCTGTTCCTTTCCCGCATCAAAATGACGAGCCGAAGGCCACACCTCATCGCCAGACTTGCAGCGCCATCATTGGCGCTCGCGGCGTTGCCTTTCGTAATCGGGGTGCTGGGAATGCTGGGAGCGGCCGCCCGCGGCGCAGCCGACGCCGATCCCAATGGCGAGGCCATGCGCCTGCTGAAGAACAATTGTTTCTCCTGTCATAACGACCAGAAGAAAAAGGGCGGCCTGGTGATGACTTCCCGTGATGCGCTTCTGCACGGCGGAGAAGACGGCAAGGTGGTGGTGGAAGGGTCCCCGGATGACAGCGCGCTGATCGAATCGCTGGCCGCCGACGCCGATCCGCACATGCCGCCCAAGAAGCAGCTCTCCCCGGCGCAGATCGCCATCCTGAACGCCTGGATCAAAGCCGGCGCGAAATGGAACGCGGCGGCGCTGGTAAATCCGCCTTCGGCTCTTCGCGCGGTCGCGCTTGCGCCGCTTCCCGCTTCCTATCACCCGATCCTGGCCCTGGCGCTTTCGCCGGATTCGACCCGGCTCGCCGTGGGCTGCGGCAATGAGGTGGTGATTTATAATGTCACCGGCGCCAATCCCGCCCTCGTCGCGCGGGCGAGCGCGCATCCCGATTCGGTGCAATCCATGGCATGGAGCCCGGATGGCAAAACATTGGCGACCGGCGCCTATCGCCGCGTGGTCCTGTGGAACGTGGAATCCCTGGCGCCGGAGCGCCAGATCACCACCGGACTCACCGATCGCATCACGGCGATGCGCTTCCTGCCCGACGGCACGCAGCTCGTCTTCGCCGATGGCCGGATCGCCGAGAGCGGCACGGTGCGAATCGCGGACATCTCCAGCGGCGCGGTCACCGCCTCGTGGCCCGCGCATGCCGACACCATCTTCGATCTCGCCGTGAGCGGGGACGGCAAAATTCTCGCGACCGCGGGCGGCGACAAACTGGTCAAGATGTGGGACCTGGCCACGCACAAGGAAACCGCGCGATTTGAAGGCCACGTGGCGCAGGTGCTGACCCTGGCTTTCGATGGGAATGCGAGCCGGCTCGTCAGCGGAGGCATCGATCAGCAGATCAAGGTCTGGGACGTGAAAACGCACGAGCGGACCAACACTCTCGGCACGCACACGGCGCCGATCAACGCCGTGGCCTGGGATGCCGCGGGGAATGCAGTCGTGGCGGTCACGGAAGCCGGCTCGGCGTTCCGTTACACGGAGATCCAGGCCGCCAGCGGCATCTCCGCGACCGAGGCGAGATCCGAGGCCCCAAAGGAACGCGCCCTCGAAACCACGGACAGCGCGCTTTACTGCGTGGCCGCCAGCGCGAATGGCGAGCGCATCTTCGCGGGTTCACACGATGGACGCGTCTTCGCCTGGAACAAGGACGGCAAGCTGGTGAGCAAACTCAACGTGAACGAAAGCCCCGCGACGGCGGCAAAATGAAAACGCGCGCTTTTTCCCTGTTTCTCCTGGCGGCATGCGCGGCGTATTTTGCGTGCCAGCCCGATCTCCGGGCGGAGGGCGCGGGGAAGGAAACTGCGAAACTTGGCGCGCCGAAGTTCGCCGCCGCCGATGTGACGGAATTGTTGGCCGAACCAGCTCGCATCCAACTGCGCGCCGGGGAGTTGGGCCACGTGCTCATCACCGCGCGGCTCAAGGACGGGTTCGAGGTGGACGCCACGGATGCAACGGCGTTGAGCGCGGCTTCGCGGGACGCGCTCCAACTGGAGGACGGAGGCGCGTTGCGCAGCCGGCAGCCGGGAACCACGACGCTCACTGCGGCGCTGGGAAATCAGCGCATCGAGATTCCCGTGGAGATTCTGCCGGCGACGACCGAACCGCCGAGCTTCGTGCGCGATGTCCTGCCTGTCTTGAGCAAAGCGGGCTGCAACGCCGGCGCATGCCACGCCAAGCCGGATGGCCAGAATGGCTTTCATCTCACCGTTTTCTCGTACGATCCCAAGTCCGATTACAACGGGATCGTGGAAGACGCGCGCGGGCGCCGCGTGTTTCCCTCCTGTCCGGAAGAAAGCCTCATCCTGCTCAAGGCCACGCTCACGGTGCCGCACGAGGGCGGCGAGCGCTTCGACAAGGACTCCGATGCCTACCGCACGCTGGTCCGGTGGATTCGAAGCGGCCTCGTTTATCGCGCCGACAAGGAGCCATCGCTGGAGAAAATCTCCGCGTTTCCCAGGGAACGCCGTTACCGGAAAGGCGGCACGCAGCGGCTGCTCGTGCGCGCTCACTATTCCGATGGTTCGGTGCGCGATGTGACGGCGCTGGCCGGTTTCGTCTCCAATGACAAGGAGATGGCCCGCGTCACCGATGACGGCATCGTGAGCATCGGGAAGGTGAGCGGCGAAGCCGTGGTGGTGGCGCGTTACATGGGCCTCGTCTGCGACTCGCGAATCAGCGTTCCCGCCGACCGCCTGCTGCCCGAGAGCCAGTATGCGGACCTGCCGGTGAACAATTTCATCGATGAGGTGGCCTACGCGCAGTTCAAGCGGCTCGGCCTCTTCCCCTCGCCGCTCTGCACGGACGCGGAATTCTTGCGGCGCGCATCGCTCGACGCCATCGGCGCCCTGCCCATTGCGGACGAAGCGCGGGCCTTTCTCGCGGACACCGATCCGGACAAGCGAAACAAGCTGATCGATCGGCTGCTCGCGCATCCTTATTACGCGGACTATTGGGCGAACAAATGGGCCGATCTCTTGCGGCCAAATTCGGACCGGGTGGGAGTGAAGAGCACTTATATCCTCGACCAGTGGCTGCGGGAATGTTTCCGGGAGAACAAGCCCTACGATGAATTCGTGCGGGAAATCGCGCTCGCGGAGGGCAACACCCACCGCTACGGACCGGCCGTGATTTATCGGGACCGGCGGGAGGCCACGGACATGACGACCCTGTTCAGCCGGCTCTTTCTCGGGGTGCGCATCGACTGCGCAAAGTGCCATCACCATCCCAACGAGAAATGGAGCCAGGACGATTTTTACCGTCTGGCGGCTTTTTTCGGAACTTTGAAACAAAAGGGCGCGGGCATCTCGGCGCCCATTTCCCCCGGCAATGAGACGTTTTATTTTGCGGGCGTGCGCATGGTGCGGCATCCGGTGACCGGCGAACTCATGGAGCCGAAGGCGCCGGACGGCCCGCCGGTAAAGGCCCCGGTGAGCGTGGATCCCCGGCGCGAACTGGCCGATTGGATGACGGACGCGAAGAATCCGTTCTTTGCCCGCGCGGCAGCCAATCGCGTGTGGGAAGCTTTCTTCGGCAGGGGCATCGTGGATCCGGTGGATGATTTCCGCATCTCGAATCCGCCTTCGAATCCCGCGCTGATCGACGCCCTCGGGCAGGAACTCGTGCGCCAGCATTTCGACCTCAAGGCGCTGATGCGGACGATCATGCGCTCGCACCTCTACCAGCTCAGCAGCACGCCGAATGAGTTTAACAGCGCCGATACGCGCAACTACTCGCGCGCCTACCGCCGGCGTCTCCCCGCGGAGGCGCTTGCTGACGCCCTGGCGGACATCACCGGCGTGCCGGCCACCTATCCCGGAATGCCGCCCGGCAGCCGCGCCATGCAGGCTTGGAGCTACAAGATCGACTCGGAGACGATGGACGCCTTTGGCCGGCCCAACTCGAGCAGCGATTGCCCGTGCGAACGGGATATGCGTCCGAGCATCGTGCAGGCCCTGCATCTGATGAACTCGCGGCTGCTCCAGGAAAGACTCTCCAGCGCCACGGGCCGGGTGACATCCCTCGCCTCGGGCCAGCTCCCGCCGGAGGGCATCGTCTCCGAACTCTACCTGGCCTGCTACGCGCGGAAACCGACCGCCGAAGAGCTGCAATTCGCCACCGCGCCCTTCGCCGCCGAGGGCGCGACAGGCGAGAGCGCCGCCAAGGGCGCCATACGCCAGAGCGCCACCGAAGATGTGCTTTGGTCCCTATTAAACTCCGCCGAATTCGTATTTAATCATTAAACCCCACTCACTATGACGCGTCTTCATCGCAATTGCGACGGTGTTTCCCGCCGCGATTTTCTCCAGATCGGCCTCGGCGGGACGCTCGGTCTCGGCCTGTGCGACCTGCTGCGCCTGCGCGCCTCCGCCAGCGAGTCGGGGGCTTCGAAGGCCGCGGCCAAAAACGTCAACTGCATCATGATCTGGATGGATGGCGGCCCGTCCCACTACGAATCATTCGATCCCAAACCGGACGCGCCCGCGGAGATTCGCGGCATCTTCAATACGATCCCGACCTGCGTGCCAGGCGTGCGTTTCAGCGAGCCGGTGCCCGAACTGGCGAAGGCCTTCGACAAGTTCACGGTCGTCCGGTCGATCTGCCACAAGGACCCGAACCACGGCGGCGGCAATCATTACATGATGACCGGTTCGCCCACGCCCGTGCCCGTCGGCTGCGGCGCCTTCGTCACTTTTCATCCTTCGTTTGGATCGATGGTTTCCTACGACCGCGGCGTGCGCAGCGGCCTGCCCGCCTACATGGCCATGCCAAGCAATACGCGCTCCGGAGGCCCGAATTTCCTCGGCGGCCAGCACGCGCCATTCGTCATCGGCGGCGATCCGAACGCCAAAGGCTTTCAAGTGCGGGATGTGGTCGTGCCCGCGGACATTTCCGAGAGCCACGCCACCTCGCGCCGCGATCTTCGCGCCGCCCTGGACAAGATGCAGCGCTACAACGACAAGCTCGTCGAAGATCCGACGGTGGTGTTCGATCAATTCTATCATCAGGGCTTCGATCTCGTGTCGTCCACCAAGGCGCAGGCCGCCTTCGATATCAGCCGGGAAGACGAGAAAGTGCGCGATCGCTACGGCCGCAATGACTTCGGGCAGCGGCTGCTCATGGCGCGGCGCCTTACCGAAGTGGGCGTCTCGTGGGTGACCGTGAACTACGCCGGCTGGGACGATCACGTGAAACTTTTCGACAAGTTCAAGGGCGACAGGCTCAAGCACTTCGACCAGGGGCTTTCCGCGCTGCTCGCCGATCTGAAAGAGCGCGGGACTCTCGACAACACGCTGGTCCTCGCGCTCGGCGAATTCGGGCGCACGCCCAAGGTGAATAAGGACGCGGGCCGCGATCATTGGCCATTTGCGATGTCGGTGGTCATGGCGGGCGCCGGCATTCCCGGGGGACAGATCGTGGGCGCGACGGACGCGAAGGGCTATCATGCCTCGGAGAATGTCTATCACCCCGAGGATTTCGCGGCGTCGCTTTATACGAAAATGGGCATCGATCCGGCGCAATCGCTCCAGACGGCGACCGGTCGGCCGGTGGCTCTAGTGAACGACGGGCATTTGATCAAAGAACTGTTCGTCTAGGCGCGTGACTGCATCGCGCGCAGCCGTCCTCCTCCTCGCGGCGTGCCGGCTGGCCTTGATCGGCGCAGTCGCCGCTCCCGTGGCGCCGGCGCTCACCCACCTTTATCCCGCGGCCGGGCAGCAGGGCACGACCGTCTCGGTCGCCGTCTCGGGCACTTACAACTCCTGGCCCCCGCAGGTCTGGGTCGATGCGCCGGGCATCACGTTCAAACCCTCCGCCAAAAGAGGGAAGTTCGACGTGGAGATCGCGAAGGATGCGGCGCCGGGGCCGCATCTCGTCCGCCTTTTTGATGCGCAAGGCGCGTCGATCCCGCGCTTCTTTATCGTCTCGGACCAACCCGAACTCCTCGAAGTGGAGCCCAACGACGACTTCAAAGCGCCGCAAAAGATCGCGAGCCTTCCCGCGACGATCAGCGGCCGGCTCGATAAAGTCGGCGACGTGGATTCATTCGGCGTCACGCTCAAGCGCGGGCAGACGCTCTTCGCGTGGGTCGAAGCGTATGTGCTCGCCTCCACCTTTGACGGGATGCTTCGCATCGTGGACGCGAAGGGCAACGAGCTCGCCTTCAATCACGATGGCCGCACGCTCGACCCGCTGCTCACCTGGGAAGCGCCGAGCGATGGGACATTCGTGGTGCAACTCATGGGATTCGCCTACCCGGCCACAGCCGCCGTGCAATTCACAGGCGGAGAAGGCTGCGTCTACCGGCTGCATCTCACCGCCGGCGCGCCGCAGCGCCCCGCGCTGCCCCCCCCGCGGACCCCAGCCTGACGGCGCCCGAATCTCCCGCCATCGATGACGCACCCGCTGGAGGGCATCACTCAGTCGATGCCGTGGCTCCCCAGCCAACGCCCAACAATGCCCCCTCGGGACCGCAGCCCGTCACGATCCCTTCCGCCACGGTGGCGCGCCTTCAAAGGGCAGGGGACGAAGGCCGGTTCGCATTTAAGGCGATCAAACAACATTACTATCAACTCGCCATCACCACCGCGCGCCCGGTGTCGCCGCTTGAAGCCTGGCTCAGGATCGAAAACACCGCTGGCAAAACACTCGCCCGCGGTGAGAGCCCAGCGGGATCGCAGGAACCGCGGCTCACCTGGCTGGCGCCGAGCGATGGCGTCTTCGTGGCCGCGATCGGCGATCTCGCGCACCACGGAGGCGACGATTACCTCTACCGCCTCGCGATCAGCGAAGCGGCGCCGTCCGTGACCGGGACCGCGGCAGAGCATTCCATCACGATTCTGGCTGGGAAAACCGGCGAAATGAAGGCAACGGTGAAACGGGAAAGCGGGTTCAAGGCAAAGCTGAAACTCGCCGCGAAGAACCTTCCCGAAGGCGTCACCGCGGCGGACGTGGATGTCCCGGAAAAGGACGGCGAGGTGGCGCTGAAACTGGTCGCCGATCCTGCCGCCAAGTCTGCCAGCCAGCCGATGCAACTGGTCTTGCGCGAAACCGAAAGCGGAACCGAACATCCGGTCCGCTATGTGATGGCGACGACCGCGGAGAACAATGGCGTGCCCCAAGGCTACTCCGAACTCGTCATCGACTCGACCGACCAGCTCTGGCTCGCCGTCGTCGCCGAACCGCCGAAGCCCGAACCGCCGAAGCCCGAACTGCCGAAGCCCGAGCCACCGAAGTAGATGACTGATTCCACGCGACCCAAAGGCTTCACCGCGTACGGCGCCTGTTCCATTCGTCGTATGCGTCCTATTTGTCCCATGCTGCATTCCTCATGAATTCAACCGCCTCGTATATTCTGAGAGTCATCCGGATCTTCGCGTGTCTCCTTGGGCCGGCGCTCTACGCGGACGAAACCGCGTCCGTTGGGACGGCCAGGCCCGTGGGCGTAGCCGCGGTGGACATCACACCGAACTATCCGGTGCGCCTTAGCGGTTACGGCAACCGCCGCGAGGAAACCGCGACTGTCGTGCAGCAGCTCTCGGCAAAGGCTTTGGCCATCGGCGGCGATCAAGAAGGTCCGGCTGTCATTGTAACCGTGGATAACATGGGTGTGCCTTACACGATCCGAAACGAGGTCCTGCGGAGACTCGCCGGAAAGACAAAGGTAATCTCCGATCGCTTCGCAATCTCTTTCAGCCATACGCATTGCGCGCCGATGCTCAAGAGTGTGGGGGCCAACCTTTTCAGCATGGACATCCCGGCCGAGCATTTGGCGGCCATCGAGCGCTACACTAACGAACTCACGGATAAGATCGAACAAGTGGTTCTTGCCGCGCTCGCCGATCGCAAGCCGGCGCGCCTCGCGTGGGGAAAAGGCGAAGTCGGTTTCGCGGCCAATCGCCGCAACTTCCCTATCAAACTCATCGACCACGATCTTCCCGTGCTGGTTGTCACCGGCCTCGATGGCAAAGTGCGCGCCATCTTCACCAGCTACGCCTGCCATTGCACCACGATCGCGTTTAATATCTTCCATTCCGACTGGGCAGGTTGTGCGCAGCAGGCTTTGGAGCGCGATTTCCCGGGCGCCATCGCGCTCACGGCGATCGGTTGTGGAGCGGACCAGAACCCGGCGCCGCGCGGCACGCTGGAACTCGCCACGCAACATGGCGAAGAGCTGGCGGAAGAGGCCAAACGCGTGGCCGGCGGCAACCTCGCGCCCATCATCGGCGCGCTCACCTGCCGGACCAAACAGATCAACCTTGCCTTCGATACACTCCCTACTCGCGAGGAATGGGAAGCCCTGGCAACATCGCCGACCCCTGCCATCGCTTATCACGCCCGTAAGAATCTGGCCCGTCTCGATCGCGGCGAGACGCTCCCCACCCAGTTGCCTTACCTCGTGCAAGCCTGGACCTTTGGGGACGACCTGGCCATGGTCTTTCTTCCCGGAGAAGTCGTGGTGGATTACTCATTGCGGCTCAAGAGCGAGTTCGACAAGACGCGTCTCTGGGTCAATGCCTACTCCAATGACGCGCCCTGCTATATTCCCTCAAAGCGCGTCCTGGACGAGGGCGGTTACGAAGGAGGCGCGGCGATGGTCTATTACGACCGGCCGACAAGGTTCGCGCCGGATGTCGAGGAGCGAATTATCTCCGCGGTGCATGAACTAACGCCAAAGAGTTACGCCGGCGCGGCGCAAGATCAGCCGCTCTTCGTGGCGACACCGCTAACTGCCGAGGGTAGCTTCACCGATGGCGTCGAAGGCCCGGCCTGCGACGCGGCGGGCAATATCTACGCGGTCAACTTCGCCAAAGAGCAAACGATCGGGAAGGTTACTCCCAACGGGAAGGCGGAGATATTCATAACTCTGCCAAACGATAGCGACGGCAACGGCATTCGGTTCGCGAGCGACGGCGCGATGTTCATCGCCGATTACACCGCGCATAACTTGTTGCGCGTGGATATGAAAACGAAGGCGGTGAGCATTTTCGCTCACGAAGACTCGATGTTCCAACCGAATGATCTCGCGCTGGCGCCCGATGGCTCGTTTTACCTCAGCGATCCGGATTGGGAGTGGGACGAGGCCGGTCAGCTCTGGCGCGTCGATTCACAAGGTAAAGTAAGAAAGGTCGCGGGGAAAATGGGCACCCCCAATGGCATCGAGGTCAGCCCGGATGGCCGCACCCTCTACGTGAACGAAAGCATCGCGCGCTGCCTGTGGGCCTTCACCATCTCGCCCGACGGTTCATTGACGCAAAAGCGGCTGCTCGTGAAGTTCCCCGACTTTAGCTGCGATGGCATGCGGTGCGACGTGGATGGAAATCTCTACATGACGCGCCCCGGAAAGGGAGTCGTGGTGAAGCTTTCGCCCACCGGCAAAGTGCTGCGCGAGATCGTCGTCCTGGGCTCGCAACCGAGCAACATCTGCTTCGGAGGCCCGGACGGACGGACGGCTTACGTCACCGAATCCGACCGCATGCGGATCGTACAGTTTCGCGTCGATCGCCCCGGCCTGGAATGGCAGCGCGCTCACCAGAAATAACCCTCTCCAATCCATCCCCATGAACCAACGCATCTCTACTCTTCCATCTCGTATTCGTATCTCCGTCGCCGCGTGCTTCCTTCTGTGCGCCGCCTTCCACCTTCCAGCCGCGACGCCCGAGACCGCGCCCGCCTTCGAATGGGCGACATCGGCAGGCGGTCCGAAAAACGAGAAGGTCCGCTCTGTGAACCTGGATCGCGAGGGCAATATCTTCATAACCGGCGAAGCGACCGATGAGGTGAAGTTTGGCGACATGTCTGTGAAGAGCGCCGGCGGCATCGACTCCTTCGTGGCGAAACTCGATCCCAAAGGCCATTTCCTTTGGGCGCGCATGGGCGGCGGCAGCCTCATCGATCGTGGGTACAGCGTGGCGACGGATGCGCAGGGCAGTTGTTACGTGACCGGGCATTACCAAAGCACGGACGCCGACTTCAGCGGCGTGAAGCTGCCCAACCGCGGCGGCTACGACATCTTTGTGGCCAAGTATGATCGGGATGGGAAGCTCGTGTGGATCCAAACGGCGGGCGGCGCCGGTTACGATTACGGGCACGGCATCGCAGTGGACGGCAAAGGGGATGTCGTTGTCACCGGCGCGGTAGTCGGCGACTCGGAATTCGGTGACGTGAAGATTCCGAATGAAGCCGGCAGCCATATCTTTTGCGCGAAATATCACTCCGATGGTAAACTCGTTTGGGTCAAGGTTTCGACAGGGAAAGCCGGCGGCGCCGGCCAGGCCGTCGTCGTGGATGGAAAGGGCGCCATTTACATCGGCGGAAACAGTAATGGCAGCGGACAGTTTGGCGACAAACTACTTGGCCTGCAAAAATGGACATCCTCGTTGGTGGCAAAGCTTTCACCCGAAGGGGAAGTGCTGTGGCTCGCGCAGAACGCCGGTGAGCCGAGCTGCCTCTTTCACGAAATTGCGTGCGACAAGGAAGGCCGCGTCTGGGCCAGCGGCATGTTCAAGGGCAAGACGACTGTCGGCGACGAGACCTATACGTCCGCGGACGAGAAGGCCAACGACGCGCTGCTCTGCCACTACAGCACGGACGGCAAACTCCTCTGGAGCCGCGCGGGCCAGGGCCCCGCGGTGGGCCAGAGCCCGGTGGTGCACTATGGGCTCGGCGTCGCGACGGACGGGAAGGGCAACAGCTTCCTTACCGGGGAGTTCACCGAGCCGTTCACACTCGGCGGCGAAGCGCTCCACAGCCGCGGCAGCACGGATGTCTTCGTGGCCAAGTTCGACGAGAAAGGCGCGCTCCGCTGGATCACCCAGGGCGGCGGCGACAAAAGCGACAGCGCTTACTGCATGATATGCGACCCGCAGGGGAATCTTTTCCTCGGTGGCGCCTTCGGTGGAACGGCAAAATTCGGCGATATCAGCATCACCAGCGCGGGCGGCAACGATTTGTATGTTGCGAAGCTCAAGGCAAAGTAGTGGTTTGTCTCCTGCTTCCTCCATGAATTACGCTCCCTTCCGTCTTCTTATCGGCGCGGCCAGCGTGCTGGTTCCCGCTGTTTCTTCCGCGGCCACCGCCGCGCCGGAGACTCCGCCGGATTACCGTTACAAGGTGGATGTGGTCTTCGTCAACCCCGGCAAGAGCAGCCTGATGAATCTGGACTGGTTGCAGTTCAATCCTCGCTGACTTCCAGGAGATCGCGTTCCCCCCCATGTCGACGAGCATCCACCTTGCGGGAGTCGATTACGCGATTCTCGCTCTCTATTTCGTCTTCGTGCTCGGGATTGGTTTTGCGCTCAAGCGATTCATGAAGGGCGGGTCGGCGTTTCTAACGTCGGGCCGTTCGATTCCGGCGTGGGTGACCGGACTCGCTTTTCTCTCGGCGAATCTCGGGGCGCAGGAGGTGATCGGCATGGCGGCTTCCGGCGCGAAGTACGGGATCATGACCAGTCATTTCTACTGGGTAGGCGCAATCCCGGCGATGGTGTTCCTCGGAGTCTTCATGATGCCGTTTTACTATGGCTCAAAGGCGCGCTCGGTGCCGGAGTATCTCAAGCTGCGCTTCGACGAAAAGACGCGCGGCTTCAATGCGATTTCATTCGCGGTCATGACCATATTCTCCTCCGGCATCTCTCTGCATGCGCTGGCGAAGTTGCTCGAAACCCTGGTGCATTGGAACTACTGGACGTGTATCTGGGCATCGGCTCTCGTGGTACTTGTCTATATCTTCCTCGGCGGTCTTACCTCGGCCATTTACAACGAGGTGCTGCAGTTCTTTATGATCGTCCTGGGCTTCGCGCCCCTGGTGTTTCTCTCCCTCAAGGATGTGGGCGGCTGGTCGGCGCTCAAGGGAAAGCTTGCGGCTGTCGCTGTCGAGCAGCATTTCGATCCCGGCGCCTGGACGCATTCTTGGACCCACATGGGAAGCTCCATGGAGAACCCGATGGGCATCGGATGGTTCGGCATGGTCGCCGGTCTCGGGTTCGTGCTTTCGTTCGGGTATTGGTGCACGGACTTTCTCGTGGTGCAACGCGCCATGGCCGCGAACTCCATGGCGGCGGCGCGCCGAACACCGCTCATCGCCGCAGTCCCGAAAATGCTATTCCCCGCGCTGGTGATTCTGCCGGGCATGATTGCCATCGCCTTGCATCATGCCGACGGAGGAAAGTTCCTTCCCCTCGCCGCGGATGGGACGCCGGACTACAACATGACCATCCCCACGTTGCTTGCGACATACTTCCCGAGCGGCCTGCTCGGCATTGGCTTTACCGCGTTGATGGCTTCGTTCATGTCCGGGATGGCAGGCAACGTCACCGCGTTTAATACCGTCTGGACCTACGATATTTACCAAAGCTACATCGCCAGGGATAAATCGGACCATCACTACTTGTGGATGGGCCGGTGCGCCACGGTATTCGGCATCCTGGTGAGCATCGGCGCCGCGTTTCTCGCGTCGCAATTCAATAACATCATGGACATGCTCCAGTTGGTGTTCGGCTTCGTGAACGCGCCTTTGTTCGCGACATTCCTGCTCGGGATGTTTTGGAAACGCACCACCGGCCACGCCGCCTTTTTCGGCCTGCTTTTCGGCACAGCGAGCGCGGCTCTGTTTCACGGGCTGGCATTGACGGAAACTGGCGTTCCCGGAATCAAAGGCGGCTGGATCGCGCAGAAATTCATCTTCCATAGTGAGATGGGACAAAACTTCTGGATGGCCATCGTGGCGTGGACCGCATGCTTCACAGCCACGTTTCTCATTTCACTCGCCACTCAACGCACGAAGACCGACGCGGAACTTGCTGGCCTCGTGTACTCGCTCACGCCGAGGCAGAAAAGCGAGAATGAGCCATGGCATCAACGTCCGGCCACTTTAGCCATCGCGATTCTTTTGGTGGCGCTCGTCCTCAATCTTGTTTTCGCTTAGCATTGCACCGGACACCCACTATGAACTTCGATCTCAGACTTCCTGTCGGCCTGATGTTCACTATCTTCGGCCTGATCCTTGTCGGTGTCGGCCTGCTGGGCGGCCCGGAGCTCTCCGAGAAATCCCTGGGCATCAATATGAATCTCTGGTGGGGGCTCGTGCAATTGATCTTCGGCATCTCCATGCTTGTTCCCGCGCTCCGCGGGAGGAAGCGAAGTTAGACACGGCGCCATGTCTGTGAATGGCCCTCTTCGCGAGCAAGTCGCGGTCGGATATGAAGCACGGTTCGGCGCGCCTCCTCGATACATCGTTCGCGCGCCCGGCCGGATCAACCTGATCGGCGAACACACGGACTATA
>Ga0206813_1102_pt1 | contig 18636 bp, 13 predicted proteins | sample Alteio_BWOrgCont_92_FD_152856 | JGI IMG/M metagenome (GOLD analysis project Ga0206813, IMG submission 152856) | Enriched cells from forest soil in Barre Woods Harvard Forest LTER site, Petersham, Massachusetts, United States -... | ecosystem: Environmental > Terrestrial > Soil > Temperate forest >...
AATTGGTGGGATTCTTTCTACGCCGGAGTGCCACAGCACGATTGGTTCAAACACTATCTAAAACGCTTCGATACCGTCGAAATCAACGCATCGTTCTACGCCTGGCCCACGGTGACGAGCGTTCAGGCGTGGCAACGCGGTCTTGGCGAGAAGAGATTTGTCTACACGGGTAAAGTCTGCGAGCTCATCACCCACGTGAAGAAATTCAAGGGCACGAAAACTCTCATACAAGATTTTGGAATGATTGCGGACATTGTCGGAGTCAGAATGGGCTGCTTCCTTTTTCAGCTGCCGCCGAGCTATCACTACACGAAGGCACGGCTCAAGAATATCGTGAGTCAACTCGAACCCTCGCGGCGCAACGTCACCGAGTTTAGGCACGCCAGCTGGTGGAACGAGGACGTCTACGACGCCTTTCGCGCAGCAGGCATTATCTTCTGCCCCTGCAGCGCGCCGAGATTGCCAAACGACCTGGTTCGCACGGCGGACGAAGTTTATCTTCGCTTGCATGGCCCTAAACGCTGGTATCGGCACGATTACTCCGATGAAGAGCTCGCCGGTTGGGCGACCCGGATAAAGGATAGCGGAGCGAAGAAGGCATGGATTTATTTCAACAACGATTTTGACGCTTATGCGCCCAAAAATGCTCTTGAACTGCGTCAGACATTGCAGCGAGCACAAAGCTTTCGTTGAAAGGATTGACCTGCGATCAACGGCTCAGGCTGATGAGCAGCTCAATGTGCGTTAACAGCTTATTCGCTGACGCGACTCCTCTGTTATGGGCCTATAACCGTGGGGGCGCTCCGGTCGTGCGGAACACGTGATTGTTGCCGGCATTTTTGTGTTCGGAAATAACCGAAGGATGGGCGATGACAAGCGACAAGCTGAGCGCCTACAAGGCGAAGCGCGATTTCGAGAAGACGCGAGAGCCAAGTGGTCAGGACGCTGTCAAGCCAACGGCCCGTCGCCGCTTCGTCATTCAGAAGCACGACGCCACCCGCCTGCACTACGATCTGCGGCTCGAGCTGGATGGCGTTTTCAAATCGTGGGCCGTGACCAAAGGGCCGTCGCTTGATCCCCATGACAAGCGGCTTGCAGTCGAGGTCGAAGATCACCCGCTCGATTATGGCGACTTTGAAGGGACAATTCCCAAGGGTCAGTATGGTGGCGGCACGGTCATGCTGTGGGACCGCGGTTACTGGGAGCCTGAGGGAACGAAGACTCCCGAGCAGGCGCTGGCGAAGGGCGATTTCAAGTTTACCCTCGAGGGCAAGCGACTACATGGCGGCTTCGTCCTGGTCCGCATGGCCAACGACCGTGAGCACGGCAAGCGCATAAACTGGCTCCTGATCAAACACCGTGACGAGTTCGCTGTTGCCGCAAGCGGGGCAGCAGTCCTTGACGAGAACAATAGCTCCATAGCGTCCGGCCGTCCTATGGAGGCTATCGCTGCAGGGAAAGGCCGAAAGCCTAAGCCGTTCATGCTGCAAGGCGGCAAGGTGCAGGCCGATGCAATCCGGGACAGCCGCAGCGGCCTCGCGGCGGCGGAGGAACGCAAGGCGGGTCGTGGGAAGAAACCGGAGGTCGTCGTTGTCCGTCACCTTCCGGATTTCGTGGCTCCTCAGCTCTGCGCCACTTTGACTCGACCTCCTTCCGCGGACGGCTGGATTCACGAGATCAAGTTCGACGGGTATCGCATCCAGATGCGTGTGTTGGATCGCAAGGTCACTCTGAAGACGCGCAAGGGCCTGGATTGGACTGCCAAATATCCAGCCATCGCAAAAACTGCGGGCAAATTGCCCGACGCGATCATCGACGGTGAGATCTGCGCCCTCGACGAAAACGGAGCGCCCGATTTCGCGGCGCTGCAAGCGGCGCTCTCGGAAGGCCAAACCGACTTGCTCGTCTATTTCGCGTTCGACCTTTTATTCGAGGGCGGCGAAGATCTGCGCGCGCGTTTTCTCATCGAGCGGAAAGAGCGATTGCAGAACCTTCTCGCAAAAGTTGGCGACGACGATGGCCGTGTTCGCTTCGTCGAGCATTTCGAGGAAGGCGGGGAGGCGGTGCTGCGCTCGGCCTGCCGGTTGTCCCTCGAAGGAATCGTGTCCAAGCGCGGCGATGCGTCTTACGTCTCCGGGCGGACGAACACATGGGCGAAGTCGAAGTGTCGCGCGGGACATGAAGTCGTCATCGGCGGGTATGCCACAACCGAGGGTAAATTCAGGTCTCTCCTCGTTGGGGCCCACCGCGGCGACGGTTTTGTCTATGTCGGCCGCGTGGGGACCGGTTTTGGCGCGGCGAAAGTAAATACGTTGTGGCGAAAGCTGCAGGCGCTCAAAGCGCCGAAGTCGCCCTTCACCGGTCTCAATGCCCCAAAAAAGGGACCCGGTGTCGTTTGGCTCAAGCCCGCGCTGGTCGCCGAAATTGAGTTTGCCGGTTGGACAGCTGATGGGCTCGTGCGGCAGGCCGCGTTCAAGGCTTTGCGCGATGACAAACCCGCAAGTGAGGTGGAAGCCGAAACGCCGGCAGAGCCCGCCACCACCGACGTCCCGCAGCCGGCCCCGACCGCGCCGGCTAAACCGTTGCGTCGCGGCGGAAGGGTCGACGTTATGGGCGTCTTGATCTCGAATCCGGACAAGCCGCTTTGGCCTGACGCCAACGACGGCGTTGCCGTCACGAAAGAGGATCTGGCCCGCTATTACGAAGCCGTAAGTCCGTGGGTGATCGATCATATCAAGGGGCGACCGTGCTCGATCATCCGAGCGCCTGACGGGATTAGTGGAGAGCAGTTCTTTCAGCGACACGCCATGGCCGGCACATCCCATCTCTTGGAGCTGGTGACCGTCTTCGGCGACCGCAAGCCCTATCTGCAGATCGATCGCAAAGAAGGCCTCGCTGCGGTCGCTCAGGTTGGCGCCGTCGAGCTCCATCCCTGGAATTGCGAGCCGGGGCAGCCGGAGGTTCCCGGACGCCTTGTTTTCGATCTCGATCCGGGTCCGGACGTGCCGTTCTCAACCGTTGTCGTAGCGGCGCGCGAAATGCGCGACCGACTCAATGACCTTGGCCTCGTCAGCTTCTGCAAGACGACCGGCGGCAAGGGCCTCCACGTCGTGGCGCCACTTGCAGTTACAAAGCGGAGCACGTTGTCCTGGCCTCAGGCCAAGGGGTTCGCCCACGACGTCTGTTTGCAGATGGCGCGCGACAACCCGCGTCTTTACCTGATCAAAATGAGCAAGAGCTTGCGGACTGGGCGCATCTTTCTCGACTATCTCCGCAACGATCGCATGGCGACGGCTGTGGCTCCGCTCTCGCCGCGCGCCCGGGCCGGCGCCACCGTGTCGATGCCAATCACCTGGGCTCAGGTCAAAGCCGACCTCGACCCCACGCGCTTCACGATTCGTACGGCGCCTGGCCTGGTGGCGAAGAGCACGGCTTGGAAGGACTATTGCGACGCATTGGGGCCGCTCGAGCCTGCGATCAGCAAGTTGGCTAAGCGAAATCACGCACCCTGATCCGAGGCCGTGTTAACTCCTTAAAGCCGACAAGCTCTAATTCTCTGCGCGCTGATTTTTTAAGAGCGACCTGAGCTTCTAGTCTCACGCCACACAAGCCATGAGTGCGCAAATCATCGTTTAAGGCAGCAACTCGGCACGAATTCTCAACTCAGGCGTTGCTGCTTAGAATTTGGTTGCCTGGAGTGCCTAAATGGCAAAAGCATCAAGGACAAGACGCTCGCGTAAAGCGAAATGACCGTGGCTAGGGTTGCGACAGCATCGGCTGAGGTCGTTTCTCTTTCCGACGAACGGGCCTTGATCCGCAGGCGATCTCTGCAGCAGTCGGCGCGAGCGGTTGCGGAAAAGGCGTTCGCGCGCGCTGGCGGCTATGACGAGGATGGCGCTTATCCGGCCGCGGATGTCGCTGCTTTTCACGAAGCGGGCCTCCTGACTGCTGTCTTACCGGTGAAGTTCGGCGGCGCAAGGCTGACTGGCTTGTCCCTTAGTGAAGTTCTGCGCTCAGTTGGCTCAGGCAGCTTGCCGCTAGGGCGGCTTTTTGAGGGGCACGTCAACGCACTGGAACTCGTGCTTCGATACGGAAACGACCGGCAAGTGGAACTGGTGGCGGAAACCGCGCGAGCGGGCAAGTTATTCGGGGTTTGGAACACAGACGATGCGCAGGGGCTACGACTGATCCACAAATATGGGCGCTCTAGGCTTGAAGGGCGGAAAATCCTGGCATCGGGCGCCGGGCATATAGAACGCCCGCTGGTCACGGCGACCGACGAAAACGGACGTCGAATGATGGTCCTGCCCAAGCTAAGCGCTGCCGACCGCGCCGACGTCTCGCGTTGGACGGCGCATGGCATGCGCGCTTCCGCGACCGGCGCCGTCGATTTCACCGGCGTCGAAATCGAGCCCATGGAGATCGTGGGTGGCGAGGGTGACTATGAACGACAGCCCTGGTTCTCTGCGGGCGCATGGCGCTTTGCCGCGGTGCACCTCGGGGGTATGGAGAGGCTGCTCGACCTCCTTCGGAGGCATTTGCAGGAGACCAATCGGGGACAAGACCCGCACCAGGCCGCGCGTCTGGGCCGAGCCGCGATGGCCGTTGAGACAGCAAGGCTTTGGGTTACCCAGGCCGCGTCGACCGCCGAGGCTCCCTTGCGATCGAAAGCCCCTGAGCAGCTTGTCGCCTACGTTAATTTTGCGCGCCTGGCCGTGGAGGCTGCTGCTCTCGAACTCATGCAGCTTGCCCAGCGTTCAATCGGGCTGCAGGCCTTCATGCGTCCAAATCCGATCGAGCGCATATCACGAGACCTTGCAACCTATCTTCGCCAGCCTGGCCCGGACCGCGCGCTCACCGACGCAGCGTCATGGGTGCTCGCGCAGCCTGTGGACGCCCAGGACCTTTGGCGGTGACCGTCGAAGAAGTCCTCGCCGCTGCGGACCTGCTTCCCATCCGTTCTCTTCGTGATGCCCTTACGGGTCAGCCGTTTGTCGTTATCGCGCCCCATCCCGACGACGAGAGCCTCGCCTGCGGCGGCTTGATCGCCCAGGCCTCCCAGCAGGGATTACGAGGAAAAGTCGTCATTGTCAGCGACGGCGCCGGCTCGCATCCGAACAGTAAGGCCTACCCGTCCGAACGACTGACGATGCTCCGCGAGATGGAAGCGCGACTAGCCGGCGCCGAGCTGGGATTGAGGCCCGAGGACATGCTTTTCCTCCGTCTCCCCGATCGCTTCGTTCCCCATGAAGGCGAAGAGGCTGAGCGGGCGATCAATGTCATCGCTAGTTGCGTGAGCGAAACTGGAGCAGCTTCCCTGTTTGTGAGTTGGCGACATGATCCCCATTGCGATCACGAGGCTTCCTACCTGATCGCGCGGGAGGTTCAGCGTCGGGTGGGCAAAGTGAAACTGCTTGAGTATGTCGTCTGGGGTCATACGCTCCCATCCTCAACGGAGGTTGATCCTATCCGTGGCGGGTTCCGGATCAGCATCGATCGCGAAGCAATGGAGAAGAAGCGCCGGGCCATTGCCGCGCACCGGTCGCAAGCAACTGCTCTCATTGACGATGATCCAAGCGGATTTCTCTTCCGCCAGATCGACCTCGACCATTTCGACGGGCCTTATGAGGTCTTCCTTGAAAGCGAACCGTGAACGAGCCGCACCCAACACTCAGGCCCGAATATTTCGAGGAACGTTATAGGGCCGATCCCGATCCCTGGAAATTTGCGGAGAGTCCGTATGAGCGCGACAAATACGCGCTTACCCTCGAGGCGATGCCGAAGCTCCACTATCGGTGTGGGCTCGAGGTCGGCTGCTCCATCGGAGTTTTGACCAGATCGCTTGCGTCGCGATGCGAAACTCTGGTTGCGATTGACGCCGCTCAGGCCCCGCTTGTCGAGGCGAAACGAAGGTGCGCCGATTTGTCGAGCGTGCACTTCAAGCACATGTTTGTGCCTGAGCAATGGCCGTTCGGCGACTTCGACCTCATCCTGCTTTCAGAGGTTGTCTATTACTTGAGCCGCGAAGATGTCGGCCGGCTCGCGGTTAGAGTCACGAATTCATTGGCTAAGGGCGGCTCGGTCATCCTGGTGCATTGGACCGGCCCAACGAACTATCCGTTAAGCGGCGACGAGGCCGCCACTCTCTTCATCGAGCGATTGGGACAAGGATTCGCCGTCGGTCGAGCCGATCGCTATGCTGAATTCCGGCTGGATGTCTTGTTGGGAGCCTGATCCGCGCTCGCGCAGATAAGCGAGCCCACGAAGCGCAATCGAAATCTGTTCGGGCAGTTCTGCGGGTCTCAGCAATCGGCGACTGAAGACTGGACTACGAGACTCGATGACTGCCCATATCGCGCCGAACGCCGACGTCCGGATGAGATCATCGAACTCGCGAGGCGAGATCTCGAGCTTATCCATCCACTCTTGATCATGCGCAAGCCGTCCGGCGCCGTGCCGTTGTCGCAAACACGCTCGCCACGCGGCGCGCGCAAACGCTGTGCGAAACGGCTCCAAGGCTTCGTCACAGAACGCATCCGGCTCCTTGCTTCGGATCGCGAGGGTGTCTGCGACGCCGCCAGGCGCGCGACCGCTCGTTCGACCCGACGTAATCACGTGGGCGGTTGGGCAATGGCGAATACGCACATCGTGGCGCGACAGCACGGCAATCAGCGCTTTGTCCTCTCCTAGGGGAACCCGAGGCAGGCGGCCGACCCGACAATAGGCCGTTCGGGTGACGCCAAGACTTGCGCCCGAGATTGTCGCGTGGTGGGGCCACGGATCGTACTCGAGCGGATCGAGCAGCCAAGACAATTCGGTCAGAAGCTTTTCGTACGTGTCTTCCAGTTCACCGCGCCGATGAAGCGCCTCTGGTAAGTCATCGCCTTCTTCGTCGAGATTGATGCGACCGAGGACGGCCTCGGCCCCAGCTGCGAAGGCCGCAAGATTTTCCGCGATCCAATCCGGCGCCACCTGGCTATCGGCGTCCGTGACGAGGATCACGCCGTCGCTTTCGCCCGCTTCGACAAGCCACGCTTCTGCAAGATCCATCGCAGCGCGGCGGGCGCCCCCGGCATGCGCGATCGTTGGAGGCAAACAAGCTTCGATGACACGGACGTCGAGCAACAAGGCTTTGGCACGATTGCGAGCGACGACTGCACTCCGATCGTGGCAATTGTTCGCGAATATGACAATGCGAATCCCAGTCGGCGAAACCGAGTTCCCTGCCCGATCCTGTTGCCGAGCCAGCGCGGCTAAGCAAGCCGGCAGACGTTCTTCCTCGTCTTTTACAGGGATCGCGACGACAAAACTTGGTGTCGGCAGAGTAGATTGCCTTAGGGACAGGAGCGTCGGATGCGCAATTGTTTCTCCTGACAAACCATTGAACATCAAATTTCCTAAATGTAGCGAGAACTGCAACGCATTGACGCTAAATGGAAACAGCCTGTCACCGCGGATGTTCCGCAGCGCCGCATCCAACAAACGAACAAGGAGCGGATTCGGAGCGGCCCGACCGTCCCATACAGCTAAGACCGCTCGCCTCCATTCTTGGCTGGAGCCGATCGCTGGGAATAATTGTGTTCACGGGGGTTCGAAGAGATTACCCATCCTCAGATGAGTCGGACGCTCTTCACGAGAGAGCGGATTGCGCCGCGTGATCTTCACCAAGCGCGGTGCGATCGGCAGATATTGAACGGAGCACGGCGCTGCGCGTCCTAGTTTTATACGCCAATCCAGTCACCGTAAGTTTCGGCGCAACGTTGCATAAGGAGGTTGTCACGACACTGCGGTCGGGCGGCCATGAGGTCGATGATTGCGACCTCTATGCCGAATGCTTTGATCCGGTTTTGACCGAGCAAGAGCGGTTGCAATACCACGACACCAAACTAAACCGAGCGGCTATCGCCACCTATGCCGATCGGCTTCTGGCGGCGGACGCTCTGATCCTGGTTTATCCGGTCTGGAATGAAGGTTTCCCGGCAATCCTTAAAGGCTTCTTCGACCGTGTGTTCATCCCCGGTGTGAGCTTCATCGTTGCTGCCGATGGAACCTTGGTGACCAACCTGCAAAAGTTAAGAAAAATCGCCGCCGTCTGCACTTATGGAACTAGCCGTACTCTCAATCTTTTCCTCGGCGACCCACCCAAACGGGTGGTGAAACGGATGGTGCGTTGGATGCCAGGCCATGCCGTCCGGTGCGATTACATTGCTTGCTACAGCATAGATCATTCAAACGAAAAGCAGCGGGCCGCGTTCGTTCAAAGGGTCCAGCAGGTATTGGAGACTTGGTAGGCCACACGCCCATTTGAAGCCTATTCGGGGGGTAAAACATGTCAGGTCGGCTTCCACTGATACAGGCAGAGAGGTCTGAACGCGTTCGTCCGCTCTCAGTTTAAAGATAGCGCCTGCTCCCCGTTGGCCCATAGCCTTAAACCTTCAATTCATCTGGATCCGTAGGCTTCTCGTCGGGATCTACGATGGCTTCAACCAGCGCAGGCCTGGGCGAATTCAGCGCTGCCTGGATCGCGGGCCGCACCTCATCAGGCCGCTCGCAACGATATCCTTCGGCGCCGCAGGCGCGGGCGAATGCGACGAAGTCGATCGGCGAGAGATCGCAACCAAAGGCAGAATTGCCAAGCCCGATTTGTTCGAACTTGACCTCAGCAAGACTATTGTTTTTGAGGACGATGATCTTCACGGGAAGATTGTGCTGCACGGCGGTCGTCATCTCGGCCATCAACATTGCAAACCCACCGTCTCCGACGATCGCCACCGATTGTTGGTCTGGATAGGCGAGCTGGCCGGCGATCGCGAAGGGCAGTCCGGGCCCCATCGACGCCATCATGCCGGTGCCCGTCAGTCGTTGCCCTGGGCGCAACATTAGATTGCGGGCCGAGAAATGCGTGTTCGCGCCGCAGTCGAGCGAGATCACGGCGTCGTCTGCTATCAGATCGCTGACGGCCTTGATCACCATCTGCGGCCGCAGCGGCGAACGGGGGGTCGTTTCGACCTCGGCCAAAAGACGATTCCAATCCTTCATCCGACTTTGCGCTTCTTCCAGGAAGCCGCGGTCGGTCTGGCGCCGAAGCAGCGGGATCAGTCCCGCGAGCGTCGCCTTGGCGTCCCCGACGAGCCCGATCTCCACCGGATAGCGCAACCCGATCCGATCAGACTTCATGTCGATTTGCACGCCCCTCGCCTGGCCGGGCTTCGGGTAATATTCGAACCACGGCATGGTCGAGCCGACGATGAGCACCGCGTCGCAAGTTTTCATTGCCCACGATGACGGCGATGTCCCGAGATGACCGATGCCGCCGGTCGTGAGCGGAGAGTCATCAGCCAGCACCGCCTTGCCAAGCAGGGCTTTCGCCACGGGCGCGGCGAGCAGGTCCGCAACCTGGGTAACCTCGGTGCGCGCGTTCAAAGCGCCCTGGCCAACGAGGATCGCAACCTTGCGTCCACTGTTCAGGACGTCTGCGGCGGCGCGCAGCTGTTCGGCGGGAGGCTGGTTGATCACAGGCATCCACGCGGACGAGGTTCGCGCGCCCGGATTGCCCATAGAGCGTTTGTCCGCCGCGAGGCGCATCATTTGCGTGTCCTTCGACACGGTGAGATGAGCCACACCGCGATCCCCAAGCGCCACGCGGCAGGCCCGGTTCGTCACCAGGACAGCATGTTCTGGCCCGGTCACTTCGACGTTGTAGAGAGCCACGTCCTGCATTAGCTTCGTCGTGTCGACGCCCTGCTGATAGCGCGTGCCGATCAGGTCATGGAACGTCATCCCGGTGATCGCGACAACCGGTGCACCGTCCATGTTTGCGTCGTAAAGACCGTTGAGGAGGTGGACGGCGCCGGGGCCTGTGGTGCCGACGCAGACGCCGAGCTGGCCAGTGTGTTTGGCGAAGCCGGACGCCATGAAGGCGGCGGCTTCCTCATGGCGCACGCCGATGTACTTGATCCGATCCTGCCGCCTGCGTAGCGCCTCAACGATCGAGTTGATGCCATCCCCGACCATGCCAAAGCAGTGCGTCGCGCCCCACGCGATCAGGGTCTCGACCATGATATCGGCGGTCGTCAGATCGGACGTGAATTCTGGTGACGGCTGGGGAGCAAACCTGGGCGACGACTCCGAATCCGCCGACGGATTCGAGGCCAGGGCCTGTGTGGCGGTCCCACCCGCGCTCGCGGCGATGATTCCGACGCTGGTCATCTGAAGAAAGTTGCGCCGGCCAAAACCTGAATTTGCGGGAACCATCGATCGCTCCGAGCTTTGATCTCGCTCCCAAACGCAAGGTGTCTACTCGAGTTCCGTGTTCAGGGAACTTGAGAGGTCAAAGAACCGCTATTTTTCGACCGACGTGCCGAGAAACACTATGCTTTTCACGATCGCGGCGAGTCCAGACCTGAACTTATGGAGGACGAGGCCCGACGGCGTCCGAGGCTCTGTTGTGTATCGAAGAAGTTTCGGACGGCCCCTCGCCATGCTTTCCGAGCGCTAAACGAGCTTTCGTGAGCGCTACGCGCGGATATGACCCGGGTGACGCCACAAGATGCTTTGTGGCCTTGCGAGGTCGCACAGCTGCCGCACGGATCGGAGGGCTCTCAACCGATGAGGCGGGAACAACGATGCACCCTTTTCAATTGGCTTCAGTAACGTCGGCTCGGGTGTCTTCCTCGGAGATTTCAATGAAAGCCCTCTGCTGGAACGGAAAGAATGATATTCGGTGCGAGACCGTCCCTGATCCGAAAATCGAAGATCCGAGAGACGTCATCATCAAGGTGACCGCCTGCGCCATTTGTGGCTCAGACCTTCATCTCATGGACGGCATGATGCCGACTATGAAGGCCGGAGACGTGCTCGGGCACGAATTCATGGGTGAGATCGTCGAAGTTGGTCGGGGCTTTAATAAATTTCGCAAGGGGGACAAGATCGTCGTGCCCTTCAACATCAATTGCGGCGAATGCCGTCAATGCAAGTTGGGCAATTACTCCTGCTGCCAACGCTCTAACCGCAATGCGTCTATGGCGGCAGAGCAGTTCGGCTATACGACGGCGGGCCTGTTTGGCTATTCGCACATGCTCGGCGGCTACGCCGGCGGGCAAGCCGAATATGTGCGCGTCCCGATGGCGGACGTTGCGCCCATGAGGGTGCCAGAGGGAATGACGGACGAAGAAGTGCTGTTTCTCTCGGATATTTTTCCTACAGGCTACCAGGGCGCGGAGCAGGCCGGCATTAAAGGCGGCGAGATCGTTGCAATCTGGGGCGCCGGACCGGTTGGTCACTTCGCGATTCAGTCCGCGCGTGTGCTGGGAGCCGAGCGGATCGTCGCGATCGAGACGGTTCCTGAGCGCGTCGCGTTAGCGAAAAATGCCGGCGCTACCGACATAATTGACTTCGAGAAAGAGGATGTTTTCGAACGCATCAAGGACATCAGTAAGGGCGAAGGCGCCGACGTGGTTATCGATGCCGTCGGTATGGAGGCCAGCGCGGGTCACGGTCAGGGCGGCGTTATGGCAGCAGCAAAAGAAAAGATTCTACCGTCTGAACGAACCTTCGTGCTTGAGCAAGCCATACAGGCGGTCCGACCGGGAGGAACAGTATCGGTGCCTGGGGTTTACGGCGGACCAGTTTCAATCAATATGGGCTCAATCGTCCAAAAGAGCCTCAAGCTCGTTAGCGGTCAAACCAGCGTGAAACGCTATCTTGAGCGGCTCACGAAGCTGATCCAGGAAAAGAAGGTCGACACGACGTCTCTGATCACGCACCGGAGCACTGAGCTCGAAGATGGACCGGGCCTGTATGAGACTTTCAAGAAGAAAAAGGACGGCTGCGTGAAGGTCGTCTTTCATCCCGCGGGGTAAGCTTTCTCCCATTGCGAGGTTCATCAGGCTGAAGCGGGAGCCGATCCGCGGCATGACGCCGATAGTGACGGATCAGCAGCATCATCATCTTCTTTGCTTGCCCTGTGCGGGGCGCGATTCGGCCGGGTGAGTGTTGGACCCTCTTTCCCGATGGCGGGAGCGGGCGAACGATGTGTAAGGTTGTATGTCGAGTGCAGCGTAGGCCCGCAGAAAGGAGAAGCTCGGCAAAGGTTTCCCGACGACGCAGCTTCCTTTCGCTATCACTTCGAAAGATCAGAACGAGGCAAATGCGAACTCACTCGGTGGCGTCTATGCTCGTTGGCCGCTTACCTGCTCTGCTCACGCAAAACAGCCCACCTCGCATTAGTGCTAGCGAAGCTCGCGACTTGCTATTCCGGGAGCGCGCCTAAAGGGCCAACGAATCACTCGCCCGCAGTAAAGAGCCCACCACACAATGACCGGCTGAAGAGCTAGACGTGGGGCATGGTACCACCAACTCGAGGGCAATTGCGGCAGCTGCACGTCCTCAAACGCGTGCTTGATGTTCGCCGGGAAAACGCAGACTGCGTATAAGGCGAGCATCACCGCGGCCCATCATCTGAACGAACGCGTAAGTAGTCCCAGCGCACCGACGATTTCGCAAACGCCGGTTAACAGGATCACCTCGCGAGGCGCCGGCACCCAGTCGGGCATGATTGGTAGAAAGCCGTCGGGCGCTTGGAGATGCAAGACGACAGCGGCCAAGTAAAAACTCGCCATTGCCCCAGCGGCTAGCTCGATCGTCGGTCAGCAAGCTGAGCTCTTTGGGGTTTAGCGAAAGGTTGATCGAAGAATCTTCGCTCCGCTCAATGTCCAGCGGCCTCAGATCTCCCCGGATAAGTCGGAAACCGTGTTCGGTTCTATGATAGAGCAACCGTTCCGCTGAGCACGCGCCAGAGCTGATCGCTGATAGGCCATTTTGCGCGCGCGCATGATTGATCCGATTGGCCGATGGGCGCTCAAGCCGTGCCACGGGTTAAACGCAAGCCGGTCGTCTAGCGTGGCGGACTTGGCCTCGCTCCATGCCATCTGGAGCGGCACTGATCCGGGCAACGGCCAGATAGGGGTTCGATCTTCAGGCCAGGGCACGGAGGCATCCTCGATCGGCATAGCTTCGAGGTCAGTACAGAGCTGCACACGGAGATCCCATTCCGCTTCGTTGCGGTGAAAGAAATCGACAACCGCGTCGCGAATCCCGTTGGGCTTTCCATTGACGGGAAGAGCCGTGTCAGTAAGGACCCGGAGCTCTGGCGAAACCGGCGCCACACTCACCTTCGCCATATAGGGTCCCCAGAGCAAGGGAGCCTGAGAGTAGAATGTATCGCCAAGGATGTGAGTCTCTCGCTGCCCGCCGAGGCTCGTCACGGTAGGGCTCTTGTAACCAAACGTCTCAAAAACGGTCTCCAATCCTCGCAGGACTGCCGAGGCCGCCTTCTTTGCGCCTTCCGCCCGGTCGGTGGTGGCGGCAAGCTGCTTTAAATTGCCAAGAAACTTCTTGGCGGTCGCGGACGTAAACGCTGGACCATTGGCGAGAACGAAGTCCTGGGTCGCGCCGCCCTCATTTTCCGCCAGACGGGGCCCTTTGACACCAATAATCTTGAGCGCCATCGCGCGCGGTGTCGAGACGCTGTCATCCAGTATGTCGCCTGGCGTGGTTGAGAGGCGGATGACCACCGGATATGTTCCTGGGTGCGTAGCAATGCCTTGAGCGAGTACGAGCGGCACGCCGTCAAGCACGCGCAACGATCCAGTCAACAAGCCGTGACTCTTCGCATGCACGCTCCGCAGTCCACGGCCGCAATCCTTGAAAGTGGTCTCGCTGATGCCAAGCATCGTTTCGCTGAGCGCCGCATCGGTCTCGACTTCGTTCTCCTCGGGCCGCTCAAACGACGGTTCGTATCGAAGCGGTGAAGCGGGCGCGTCGTTCGGAAAGGGGTTGTTTTCGATCATGATCAGACTCGCGAATAAGGCGGCCGTTCCGCGCAGACGTACGCAGACCGAGTGTCAACGTAGCTGGCGGCGGCGGGTTCCGCGGCGAAAGCGCGGCGACATCCGCTTACGCTGTCTAATACGGGCTTTGTGGTGGGCGGCCCGGAATCGTCACTGGCGAGCCGCAGAACGACATGCCCCGATCGCCCAGGTCGACCCTCACATCTCCACTCGGGTCCCCAATTCAACGACCCGAGCCGACGGTATAAGGAAGTAATCCGGGGCGGCGACCGCGTTCCGGGTCATGAATGCGTAAAGCCGCTGCTGCCATCCTGATAGGTGCGGCCTCAATGACGGAACCGGGGTCTCGCGGCCGAGGAAGAAAGACGCTTCATCAGGGTCGCATCCGAGAGCCTCGGGATGCAAACGAAGGGCGGCGGGAACGTCAGGCTTCTCGGCGAAGCCAAATACGAGCCAAAGCAACCGGAAGCCAGAAGGGAGAGACGATGCTCGTACGCGGCTCCCTTCATCCACCCGGGGCGAATGCTCGGTCGTGACCTTCAAGAGAACGACGTGTCGGTGCACGATCCCGTTGTGTCTGACGTTGAGTTCTAAAGCCGCTGGCACGAGGTGTGTTTCTTTTGTGAGATAGACGGCGGTGCCGTTTATCCGCTCAGGCGCTCCCGGTCGATCAAGAGAGCTGATGAACGTCGCTAGATCGATCGCGTTCTGGTCGCGCTGTTCGAAGGCAACCCTGCGGCCCTTCCGCCAAACGAGCATAAGCGTAAGCGCGATGAATCCGACGAGCAGGGGAAACCAACCGCCCGCGGGAATCTTGTGAACGTTGGCGGACACGAAAGTGAGGTCGAGCAGAAAAAACAACCCGGCGACCGGAAAGACCAGGGCCGCAGGCCAGCGCCACAAAGCATAGGCGACGACAGTGACCAGCAAAGTCGTAACCATCATGTCGCCCGCCACCGCGATTCCATAAGCGTTGGCGAGGGCGTCAGATGAACGAAACCCGAAGACGAGTGCGAGCACGAGCGCCGCAAGTAGCCAGTTGACTTGCGGCACATAGACTTGGCCCGCCGACTCTTCGGAAGTCTGTCGCACTTCCAGTCGCGGAATGGCGACGAGCTGAATGGCTTGTTGGACGAGAGCGAACGCGCCGGATAGCACCGCTTGGCTCGCAATCACCGTTGCAGCTGTCGTCAGAAGAATAGCCGGGGCCAATAGCCAGCTCGGAAACAGAAGGAAAAACGGATTCTCTGCCGCCGCCGGATCGGCCAGCACAAGGGCGCCTTGCCCGAGATAAACCAGAACAAGCGCGGGCGCGACGAACGCGAACCAACTGATGCGGATCGCGGATCTCCCGAAGTGACCCATGTCCGCATAGAGCGCCTCCCCTCCTGTCAAAGCGAGGAACACCGAGCCTAAGACTGCGAACGTGATTCCGGGGCCAACATGGCTGGCATAAGCTAATGCGTAGGTTGGGCTGAGGGCGAGCAGCACTCGTGGATACTGGGCGAGATGAATGAGCCCCACCACGGCCAGCGTCACAAACCAAACCGCCATTATGGGTCCGAATAGGAAACCAACCGCGCCGCTGCCGCGGCTTTGTATCGAGAAAAGGCAAACCAGCACGACGGCCGCCATCGGCACCACATACGGCGTCACCACAGGCGACAGGATGCGCAACCCCTCGATAGCGCTCAGCACGGATATGGCGGGCGTGATCATGGCGTCGCCAAAGAACAGGGACGCCCCTGCCAGCCCTACAATTAGGAGGGCTGTCTGCAACCTGCCTGCGACCGGCAGGGCCAGAGAGAGAAGCGCCATCGTGCCGCCTTCGCCTCGGTTGTCCGCTTTCATGACGAAGACGACGTATTTGATCGCGACGACGAGAACGATCGCCCAGAAGACGAGCGAGAGAACACCGAAAACGGCCGTTTCTGAGGGACCGCCTGCGGCCCTCAGCGCCTCACGAAACGCATAGATCGGGCTGGTGCCAATGTCGCCGAACACCACGCCTAAGGCCCCAAGCAGCAATGCTGCTCGGACCGGATGATCGGCAATCGCGGGCGTGGAGACCGCTTCGGTCGACGAGGCCATGGGCGTTTCCAAGGGCAATGTTTACGGAACCGCACCAAGCGGCCGATCGTTCCTCGTTGGTTGCAAAGAGGTAGCCAAGCTCCTCGCCTTGAAGACACTCATAGCTGATCATCAAGCTGGCAGCGATCGAACGGGCCGGAGCTCGCCGCTGCTCGGGGCGTTCTGTCCAAAATGGGAGGGTTGGTCCGACAGGAGTTCGCTTATGACAAAGCATTTCTCGAAACCGCCATTGTGCCGGCCCGTAAGCTAACAAAAGAGCTGCCCGCTCTTGTGGTCGCCTCTCGGGCTAAACGCTCAGCCGCGCCGGCGACCAATCTTCCGTTCAACGAGAAACATTCAAGCCGTAGAAGAGTTAGGGGTGATGGACGACGCGATGCATCCCTTGGCTTTGGTTGTCGACGACGAAGCGCTCTTGAGGCTGTATGCCGCGGGCGTGCTCGAAGACCACGGATTCAAAGTTGTCGAAGCTGAAAACGCCGCGGCCGCTCTCAACGTCCTCGAAGCGAACTCTAACGTGCGGCTGCTCTTCAGTGATATCCAAATGCCCGGAAAATTGGATGGCATGGATTTGGCCCGAGAAGTGCACGCTAGATGGCCGGACGTGCTCCTCGTCATCACCTCCGGCCAAACACGTCCGAATCCCGCCGACATTCCCGATGATGGCCGCTTTATTGAAAAGCCCTATCGGGCTGCTGATCTCCTGAGCGAAGTCGACGACCTTATGCGGAAGTCTTAATCCCTGAGGAGCGTTCGTATTCTCGATCTCTTTCTCTGACGTGACGATGCCAATGCGCTCATCGGACAACTTAACTTTGAAGCGCTGTTTTCATGGAGCCAGGATGTCGCGATTGCAGTGTTTGTTTATCAAACCGGGAGCACGAGGGTGAGCCAGACTGTCGGCGATTTCATTGTTGAGCGCTTGCACTTGTGGGGCGTTCGAAGGATTTTTGGTTACCCCGGCGATGGCATCAACGGAGTGTTTGGTGCGCTCAATCGCGCGCCCGAGAAGATCAAGTTCGTTCAAGCGCGACATGAGGAGATGGCGGCGTTCATGGCTAGCGCCTACGCCAAGTTCTCGGGTGAGCTTGGTGTCTGCATCGCGACCTCCGGCCCCGGCGCCTCGCACCTAATCACCGGTCTCTATGATGCCCGCCTCGACCACATGCCGGTGCTCGCTATTGTCGGCCAACAGTCCCGCGATGCGCTTGGAGGCCACTACCAGCAAGAGGTCGACCTGGTCAGCATGTTCAAAGACGTTGCTGGCGCGTTCGTGCAGCAGGCTTCGTCGCCGGCGCAGGTGCGGCATCTGATCGACCGCGCTATTCGCATCGCCATTGGCGATCGGCGGGTCACGGCGATCGTGTTGCCCACGGATTTGCAGGAAGAGCCGTATCGGGAACCTGCTCGAAAACACGGAACTCTGCGGTCTGGCGTGGGCTTCGCGAAACCGCGAGTCACACCATTTGACGACGACCTGCGTCGGGCAGCTGACGTTCTCAACGCGGGCAAAAAGGTTGCGATCCTAGTCGGAGCTGGGGCGCTTGGGGCGACGGACGAGGTGGTCGCGGTCGCGGAGAAGTTAGGAGCTGGCGTCGCCAAGGCCCTGCTTGGCAAGGCCGTGCTGCCGGACGACTTGCCTTATGTGACCGGATCGATTGGCCTGCTCGGCTCGAAGCCAAGCTACGCGCTGATGACCGAATGCGACACGCTTCTCATGGTCGGATCGGGGTTCCCTTACGCTGAATTCCTGCCCGAAGAGGGCCAGGCGCGAGGAGTCCAGATCGATATCGAGCCGGACATGCTGTCGTTGCGCTATCCGATGGAGATCAATCTCGTCGGCGACACGGCGGAAACTTTGCGACTTCTGCTTTCTCTTCTGAACCAAAAGACCGATCGCAAATGGCGCGATCAGATCGAGAACCAAGTGGCTGATTGGTGGAAGCTTCTGCGCGACCGAGCGATGCAGCCCGCGAAGCCTGTCAATCCGCAGAGGGTTGCATGGGAGCTGTCGTCGCGGCTTCCCGAGAACGCAATCATCACAAGCGACTCTGGTTCCTGCGCGAACTGGTATGCGCGGGACGTGAAGATGCGGCGAGGCATGATGGCGTCCCTCTCCGGCGGACTCGCATCGATGGGCGCAGCGGTTCCTTACGCCATCGCTGCGAAATTCGCCCATCCTGATCGACCTGTGATTGGTCTCGTTGGCGATGGCGCCATGCAGATGAACAATATGGCCGAACTCATCACGGTCGCCAAATACTGGCGCGAGTGGGACGATCCGTGCTGGGTGATGTGTGTCTTCAACAACGAGGATCTCAACCAGGTGACCTGGGAGCAGCGGGTAATGGAAGGCAATCCGAAGTTCGACGCCTCTCAGAATATTCCGAATGTGCCCTATCATCGGTTTGCCGAGATGATTGGACTTAAGGGCATCTACGTCGATGATCCCGAGGTGTTGGGGTCGGCGTGGGACGAGGCGTTAGCGGCAAAGCGTCCGGTCGTTCTGGAGGTCAAGACCGATCCAGAGGTCCCTCCGCTGCCACCGCACATCACCCTCGACCAAGCCAAGAAATTCTCGATGAGTCTCATGAAGGGCGATTCCAGCGCGGGCAGCGCCGTAGCGGGTGCGGCGCGTCAGCTGCTTGGGGCTATCCTGCCTGACAGGGAGGGCTAGTCGTGTCGTAGCAAGCCGGGG
>Ga0206813_1096_pt1 | contig 18556 bp, 18 predicted proteins | sample Alteio_BWOrgCont_92_FD_152856 | JGI IMG/M metagenome (GOLD analysis project Ga0206813, IMG submission 152856) | Enriched cells from forest soil in Barre Woods Harvard Forest LTER site, Petersham, Massachusetts, United States -... | ecosystem: Environmental > Terrestrial > Soil > Temperate forest >...
TCCCGTGGTGCTCGTCGGCGGCGGCAGCATCTTGCTATCCGACAAAATTGAGGGCGCATCTGAAATTCGGCGGCCCGAGCACTTCGACGTCGCCAATGCCATCGGTGTGGCTATCGCACCGGTGAGCGCGCAGATCGATCGCGTATTTTCGTACGAAGAATATTCGCGAGATGCGGCGCTGGACGAGGCGAAGAAGCAAGTTGTCGAAAAAACGCGCTTGGCGGGAGCGGACGAAAGCAAAATTGAAATCGTCGAGCTCGAGGAGATTGCCATGGGCTATCTTCCCGGCCACGCAGTGCGCATCAAGGCCAAGGCCGCGGGGCCGCTCGCTCCCGGCCGCACCACGGCGCAAGCATCCGCATAGTTCCTATCCGCATTTCGACGAGGGAGAAACATGCGATCGATTCATCTCGAGGAACTCACGTGGCCGGACGTGAAAGCGGCCATGAAAGACGGTGTGGATACAGTGGTGTTCGCCGTCGGCGCGACCGAGCAGCACGGCCCGCATCTGCCGCTGGCTTGCGATAGTTTGATCGGCGGCTCGCTCGCGGAATTGACGGCGCGGCGGCACGAGAAGGCGCTCGTCGCTCCCACCGTGCGCGTGGGCTGTTCGCAGCATCACATGGCTTTCCCCGGAACCATGAGCATCAATTCACCGGAACTTCAAACCGTGCTCTTGGATTACATGGAGACGCTTTTTCAGCATGGCTTCCGTCGCGTGGTGATGATTCCGAGCCACGGCGGAAATTTCGCGACGGTTGCTGAAACCGCGCGCGCGGCGCGCACGAAATGGCCCGATAAACAGATTGTCGCTTTTACCGATCTGAATCGCTTGCTCGAAGTCGCCTTCAAGATGTCCGCGAAATTCGGAATTTCTCCGGGCGCATCCGGAATTCATGCCGGAGAATTTGAGACTTCGATCCTGCTTTCCACGCATCCTGAGCTTGTGGATATGAGCCGCGCCGAAGAGGGCTACACCGGTGAATTCACGAAAATTATTCCCGAGTTGCTGCAGCACGGCGTCGCGCGAGTTTCCCCCAACGGCATCCTCGGCGACGCGCGCCCGTCGGACGGAAGCCGCGGAAAGCAGTATCTTTCCGCGTGGGTTGACCTGATCATGGCGGAGATCGAGCAGCCGCAAGCTGCCGCCTAGCTGCTGAATTCGAGAGCGTAAGCTCGTAGCGGCGCCGCGCAATGCCCGCAATGAATATTCGACGCGGCCGGCCGCGTGAATCGTGCGATTCAGGAGCCAGTTTTCCATGAATCACCAGCCCGCTCCGAAAGTTGAATTGCTCGCCGACGATTTCGCCCTCGACCGAGTGCCGCCCGCAGACCGCAAGCCCATGCGCGATATTTTGTGGATTGAGCTGGGCATTGTCACCGCCATGTCTGAATTCGTGATCGCCTCGGCGCTGGGATATGGAATGACTTTCTGGCAGGCGTTTGCGGCGACCTGCATCGGCACCTCGTTGCTGCTGATCGTCAGCGTGCTGACCGGCATCGCCGGCGCGTGGGAAGGATTGCCCACCGGCCTGCTGGCGCGCTGGGCCGGCTTCGGGCGCTTCGGTTCCAGTTTGATCAGCCTGGTAATCGTAATCGGTTGCACGGCGTGGTTCGGCGTGCAGAATTCGATTTGCGCGGAAGCCATTCGACGCGCGACGCACGGCTGGATCAATTTTCCAGTTGCGTCGGCGCTGACGGGATTAGTTTTGATCGTGATCGCCACTCTCGGAGTGCAATGGATTTCGAAAACCGCGAGTGTAGTGGTGCCGGTGTTCCTGGTGTTGGTCGCTTACGGCACGTACCACATTCTCGCCAGCACATCGCTCAGCGAAATCGTGAACGCACCCGCGCCGGGCCCGCACGTGAGCATACTGACGGGCGCCAGCATGGTCGCGGGCGGCCTGATGATCGGCGCGGTGATCGCGCCGGATTTCACGCGCTACTGCCGCAAGGGCAGCGATGTTCTGTGGGCCATGTTGATTCCGCTGATCGTGGGCGAGTTCGGCCTCGGCATGGCCAGCGTGATGCTCTCTCATGCGGCGCACACGAACGACGTCATCTCCATTCTTTTCGGCGTCGCTGGCTGGCTGGGAATCGCGGTGGTGATTCTTGCGACGGTGAAACTGAACGACGCCAATCTCTACGCTTCTTCGCTGCACATGGCCAACATCATCCAAGTTGTTTTCGGCTATCGCGTGAATCGCGGGATTCTGACGGTTGTCCTGGGCGTCGTGGGCATTCTCTTCTCGGTGCTCGGCATTCTCGATCATATTTTGGGCCTGCTGCTGATCCTCGGCGTCACCGTGCCGCCGATCGGCGGAATTTTCATCGCCGATTATTTCCTGCTGAAGCGCGACCGCAAAGCTTTGGCCTCCACCCGAGCTTCGCTGAAGCTTCCTGCTTTTTGCGAAGCGGTGAATCCAGCGGGACTGCTGGCTTGGCTCGCCGGATTTCTGGCGGGATATTTCGTGAATTGGGGCATCGCAGCGCTGAATTCGATCGTCGTCGCCGGCGTGCTTTATTTCGTGCTGATGCGAATCCTGGCGGTGGTCGCGAAGCAGCCGGTGAAGTATTTTTCGACAGCGCCAACTGTCACGTCGCAGTTGTAAAATCGCAATCAGCCGGAGGTCGGTGGCCGTGGACGCAAAAACGGGAGCAAAAGAACGATTTCGAGAAGTCGAGAAAACAGTTCTCGATCTAAGCCATCGCATTCACGCGCGCCCGGAACTCGGATTCGAGGAAGAAAACGCCAGCCGCTGGCTAGCCGACGCACTCGATGCCGCCGGATTCGAAGTCCAGCGCGGCGTCTGCGATTTGCCGACGGCTTTTGCCGCGCGCGCCGGCCACGGCCCGCTGCACGTCGCCATTTGCGCCGAATACGACAGCCTGCCCGGCATCGGCCACGCTTGCGGCCACAATATGATCGCCGCCATGGCCATCTGCGCGGGAATCGCCGCGGCAAAAGCCGCAGATGAAGTGGGCCTCACAGTGCACGTGATCGGCACACCCGCCGAAGAAGTCGGCAACGCCAGCGGCAAAGTTCTGATGCTGGAGCGCGGTGGATTCGAAGGAATCCACGCCGCAATGATGGTGCATCCGGCGCCGGTAGAAATGATCGAAGCGCATCTGATCGCCGCGTCGATGTTCGACGTGCATTACACCGGCAAAGAAGCCCATGCTTCGGCATTTCCGGAGATGGGCATCAACGCGGCCGACGCGCTCACCGTCGCGCAAACTTCCATCGGGCTGCTGCGCCAGCATCTCCGCCCGACGGATCGCGTCCACGGCTTCACTACACTTGGTGGCGAAGCGCCCAACGTGATTCCCGCACACACCTCAGCCCGCTACATCGTGCGCGCCGAAAATATCGAAGAGCTGAAAGACGTTCGCACCAAGGTCTATCGCTGCTTCGAAGCAGGCGCCATCGCCACCGGCTCGAAGCTCGAAATTCGCGGCGGCGACAAGCCCTACGCCGACGTCCGCTACGATCACGAGATCAGCCAAATCTACCAGCGCAACGCGGAGGCCGTGGGCCGCGAGTTCCCGCCGCTCAGCCCAATGATGGCGCGCCTTGCAGCGTCCACCGACATGGGCAACGTCTCGCAGGTAATCCCCTCGATTCATCCCATGATCGGAATTAATTCCCTGCCCGCGGCCAATCACCAACCGGAATTCACGGCCCATTGCATCACGGAAATCGCGGACAAAGCCGTACTCGATGGCGCGCTGGCGATGGCCTGGACCGCGATCGATCTAGCCCAACAGCCCGCGCTCAGAAATAGACTCACGCACGGCGACGCGTGATCAAGCGTCGCGACGCGATGCAACGCTTCACAAATTTCAATCGAGGAGACCGCTTTGAATCCGGCAGCCACAGAAAACAGCCTCCAGGCCGTCGAGCGGGTATTCCGTTGGTTCAACGATCTCGGCGCGCGCAGGATCCCGCTCAACCGATTCGACGTCGAGCGCCTGTTCGATCCCGACCTCGCGCTAATGATCGACATGAAAGTGATGGCCAAAGGCACCGACGCCATGGTCCAGCGCATGATCGAGATGCTGCAAAAAACGAAATGGTGGTGCGTCACACCGCTGCCCTTCGAATTTAGTCTTGCCGAAGGCGACAAGGCCGCTGCGTACTATCAATATCAATTCATCGATCCCGCCGACGTGAAAGGCAAAATCCACATTGTGGCGATCTGGCGCGTTCGCAATGGAAAGATCGCCGAAGTAAAAGAATTGAAACAGATCGAGGAAGGCCAGATCGAGCTTCAACAATATGGGAACTAGCTCCGCCGTCGATTTCTTTGAATTTCTGCCGTCGCGCGCGCGGCACGGGAGAGCCTAATGTCCAGGATTGTTCGTTTTCATCGCTTTGGCGGGCCTGAGGTTCTGCAGATTGACGAACTACCGGAAGATAAGCCGGGGCCCGGCGAAGTCCGCATCAAAGTGCAGGCGTTCGCACTGAATCGCGCAGACTATCTATATCGCCACAACATGCACGCCGTCACACCGCGTCTTCCTTCGCGCATCGGCTACGAAGCCACGGGAATCGTCGAGGCCGTCGGCCCGCAAGTAACCGAATTCAAGATCGGCGACCGCGTTTCCAACGTGCCGCTCGGATCGCCCGAGTACGGCGTCTGCGGCGAAAGCGCGCTACTTCCCGCCTATACGCTCATGCCCGTGCCGGAACATCTGAGCGTCGAGGAGGCCACGTCCATCTGGATGCAGTACATGACCGCGTGGGGCGGCCTGATTTCTTTCGGGGACATGAAAGCGGGAGACACGGTTCTGATCACCGCAGGAAGCAGCAGCGCCGGCGTGGGCGCGATTCAATTGGCCAAGGATGCAGGCGCCCAAGTAATCGCCACCACGCGAACTCGCGAAAAGAAACACTTCGTCGCGTCACTGGGCGCCGAACACGTAATCGTCACGGATGAAGAGGATCTCGGCGCGCGAGTGAAAAGCCTCACGGATGGCAAAGGCGCCCGCCTCGTTTTCGACCCCATCGGCGGGCCATTCCTCGAGCGCTGTGCGGCCGCCACCGCGTTCGGCGGCAAAATTATTCTCTACGGCCTGCTTTCAGGTGCTCCGACGGTAGTGCCGATCATTCCCATGTGCCTCAACGAAATCAGCCTGCATCCTTACAGCATGATCACCATTTTCAACGACCCCGTGCGCCGCAAAGCCGGACTGAATTATGTCGCGGGACGCCTGGCCTGCGACTCTTTTCGTCCTGTAATCGACCGAGTCTTCCCCCTCGATGAAATTGTCGAAGCGCATCGCTATCTCGAACAAAATAATCAGCGGGGCAAAATCGTAGTCCGCACTTGAATGAACGGAGCCAGTGGAATCCACCGTCGCGAGACCCTCGAAAAGCGCTGTCTTTCCTCGGTTTTGGGCCTACTTTCGCACCCCAGGCTGCTCCTCCCGACCCCATCTCCGCCGCGTGTGCCGTTATTAGGACACCCCCTCTCAAATTGGTTGCAACAGAGCGAAAACTCTGGCAAAACAGCGTGACCCCCGGGCGGAGGCCCTTATCATGCAGATTGCGACGCGGCAGGTCGGCGAAATCACCGTTGTAGATGTGACCGGGGACATCACGCTCTATCATTCGCCGGACTTGCGCAAGACCCTCCTCGATTTAATCAAGACGCAGAAGATTCCCTACGTCATCGTGAATCTCACCGAAGTGAAATATATCGATAGCGCCGGCGTCGCCTCGCTGATCGAAGGCCTGAAAGCCTCACGCGACACGAAGAGCCGATTCTCGCTTTTCGGGTTGAGCCGCGTCGCCCGCGAAGTTCTTGAATTGACCCGTCTTCTGAAAGTTTTTGAAGTTTACGAGAACGAAACGCAGGCGCTCGAGAGCAAGCCCGCGAATCCTTAAACGTTGCGAGTGGCCGAAATCTGGCCTGGGGAATTTCCACAGCGATGGCATTTACAGAGGCCGTTGGACGCACCGCAATCGATCAATTCGCCTACGTCGGGCAATTGGCGCGGCTTACTTGGCGGGCAGCGGTGGCGGTTGTTACCGGGCCACGGCAGGGCGCCGGCCTGCGCTATCGGCGCGCGCTGCATCAGGCCATGGCCGTAGGCGTCGAAGCCATTCCCATCATTTCGCTCATCACCTTTTTCGTCGGCGTAATTCTGGCGTTGCAATCGGCGCACGAACTCAAGCGCTTCGGCGCTATGGAATTCGTGCCCAATGCCGTGGCGCTTTCGCTCACGCGCGAACTCGGCCCGCTGATGACTGCCATCATCGTCATCGGCCGCTCCGGTTCGGCTTTTGCCGCGGAAATCGGCACCATGAAAGTGAGCGAGGAAATTGACGCGCTCGAAACCATGGCGCTCGATCCGGTGCAGTTCCTGGTGGCCCCCAAGCTGGTGGCCATGCTGATCATGATGCCTTGCCTCACCATGTGGTCGGACTTCATGGGCATCGCCGGCGGCGCCGTATTCGGCATCCTGGGCGCGGGCTTCACCATCAGCTCCTATTTCCGCGCCACTCTCGATGCGCTGCTCAAAGAAGACATCATCACCGGCCTGATCAAGGCGTTCATGTTCGGCATGGTGATCACCGCCGTAGGCTGCCAGGAAGGATTAATGACCGGACTGGGCTCCGAGCAAGTGGGCCGTTCGACGACCACGGCGGTGGTCAAATCGATTTTCGTGGTGATCTTGGTTGACTTAGGGTTTACAGCGCTATTTTATTTCACGTCGCCGAACTAGCTTTCCCGGTATCATTTTTACAATCGAGCTATGACGCCCACCCCCGAGACTCAAACCCAAGACCGCGGCTCCGCCATATCCGTCCGCAACCTGCGCGTATCGTATGGCGAACGCGAAATTCTGCACGGCATCAGCTTCGATGTGCTCCCCGGCGAAACGCTGGTCATTCTCGGCGGTTCCGGCTCCGGCAAAAGCACGCTCCTGCGCACCTTGGTAGGCCTCGAGCGCCCCACGAGCGGTGAAATTTGGCTCGGTGGCAAGAACATGGCCACCATCACTCCCAAAGAACTCGACGACCTGCGCAAGACCATCGGCATGTCGTTCCAAGGCTCGGCCCTCTTCGGCTCCATGACCGTCGGCGAAAATGTCTCGTTGCCGCTCAAAGAGCACAGCCCGCTCGATGATTCCACCATCGAGATCATGGTGCGCCTAAAACTCGATCAGGTAGGCCTCGCTGGCTACGAGAATTACATGCCCGCGCAATTGAGCGGCGGAATGAAAAAGCGCGCGGCCGTGGCTCGCGCCATGTCCATGGACCCGCAAATCCTATTTTTCGATGAACCCTCCGCCGGCCTCGATCCCATCATCGCTGCCGGAATCGACGAATTAATCCTCAAGTTGAAAAAAGCATTCGGGATGACCTGCGTGGTGGTAACGCACGAGCTGGCCAGCGCCTTTCTGATCGGCGATCGCATGATTTTGCTGGATCGCGGCGTAATCGTCGCCAACGGTACCAAAGACGAAATCCAGGTGAGCCAGCAGCCGCGCGTCCGCCAGTTCCTCGATCGCATTCCCGAGCCCGAGCTAAAGGACGAGCTTAGCTACCTCCAGATGCTTATTGGCGATGACGCCACAGCGCGAAAATAGCGCGGCGCGAAGCGGCTAGACTGGTAAAAGGACGTGATATACTCCCCGCTTTCCTAGCGACAGGAATAGCGGGAAGCAGCAATTTTTCGAACTCGAAGTCGAGTTCGCGTTAAAGGTTTCAGGCACAGTTCGAGGGAAACAGCGGGATGGAATCCAAGAAGGAACAGGCTCTCGTCGGAATCTTCGTGATCGTGGCGATCGCCATTTTGCTGATCGCCATGTTTTCCATCTCCGGAACTTTCCGCAGCAGCGGCAATAAATATCTGGCCTTTTTCAAAAATGCCGGCGGGCTGCAAGAAGGCGGCCAAGTGCGTTACGCCGGCGGCCCTCCGATCGGCCGCATCCTGAGCGTCAAGCCCGATCCCAAGAATGTTGCGCAGATGCAAATCGAGTTCCGCGTCGAGCCGGACGTGCCGGTGAAGAAAGATAGCACGGTGAAAATTTCAAGCCTCAGCGCCCTCGGTGAAAATTTCCTGCTCATCGTGCCGGGCTCGCAGGGCGCCCCCCTGGCCCAAAACGGCGACGTCATTCAGACTGGCCCTTACACCAGCCTCGACGACATCGAAGCCACCATCGGCGACCTCGCCCCGCAAGCCAAGATATTAATCGCGAATCTGAACGACCGCGTCGGCGAATTAAAAGAAACCATCGCCGACGTCAACGACTTGCTCAATGCCCGGAATCGCGAAAATATAGCCGGGGTAATGTCCAACGCCAACAAGATGCTTGAGGAAGATCGCCCGCTGCTGAACTCCACCCTCAAGAACGCCAACGACGCGACCGCCAAAATCGGCCCGATCCTCGACGATTTCAAAGGCACGCTGAAGAAAACTGACGACGCCATCACGCACGTCGACAGCATGCTCACCACCGAGCAGCCCGAGATTCACGCTTCGCTCTTGAAGCTGCATGAAACTTTGAATTCGACGGCCTCGCTCACCGATCAAATCGATCGCACGCTTAACGTCAACAGCCCCAACCTCGACGAAATCCTCGAGAACATGCGCCAGATTTCCGAGAACTTGAAGGAATTCACCGAAACTATCAAGACGCGGCCCTACACCTTGATTCGCAGCTCGGAACCCAAGCCGCGTCAGCCAGGCGAGGCACCGCCGCCATGAGATCGATTGCAATAACGCGCAAGGACGAAATAAGTTCAACGGATACGCGCTCAAGTTCGCGCGGCACCGCAGCCCACGCCGGTCTCGCGGCGCTGGCGCTCGCCCTCTGCGTGCTGCTGAGCAACTGCGGCTCGGCGCGCCCCGTGAAATATTTCACCATTCAGGGCACGCCCCCGGCCATCCAGCAATCGACCACCACCTATCCCGTAACCATCGTCGTCGGCCACATCAACGCCCCGCTTCTCTATCGCGACGATCGCATGGTTTACAGCAACGGCTCGGTCGAACTCGGCTCCGACAGCTACAATCGCTGGGCCGAACAACCCACCGAAATGATCGAATCCATGATGGTCCAAAATCTGCGCGCCACCGGCCAATTCCGCGCCGTCCAGCGCATGTCCAGCAGCGGCAAAGGCGAATACATCCTGCGCGGCCGTCTCTCCGCCTTCAACGAGGTCGACAACCCAGGCATCACCGCCCGCTTCACCATCGATTTGGAATTGCTGCATGCCAAGTCCGGCAACGTAGTCTGGACTTTCCCCTACACCAACGATCAACCGGTAACCGAAAAATCAGTCACCGCAATCGTCCTGGCGCTGCAAACCAACGTGCGCACCGGCCTGCAGCAAGCCGCAGCATCGCTGCTGCAATATTTCGCCACGCACCCGCAAGACAAGTAGCGCCGGCGTCTCTGCCGGCATCCGGCGAGCAAGATCGCGCCACAAGCGCGAACCACCGCCGGACTCACAAGCCCATCCAAGCCCGCAAATTTATTTCAAAACTCATCCCCGCCACCCCAACAATCGGATTGACTTCCGCCTCCGCCCCGTGATATTCCCATGTCATTACAGCCTCGGCTGCTCCGCCGAGGCCGGATCCCCGGGAGACAGAGACCCAGTTTCGAAAGGGATCCACCCAGCAACACCCCACCCCGGGAGGTGGTGCCCCACGGCACTCACCTCCCTTTTTATTTCCGGGCAATAACATTCCCGCTAAGGTGCATCATTCCGGCACAGCGCCCCAACAAAACTAGCCTTGCGCCTCGGGAAGCGTATAATGCGGCAGGTAGGCGCTCGGCATTATTCTCATCCGTGGGGAGAAGGAGCTTCGCTTGGGGCTGCAGATTTCCAGCCGGAAGTCGGGAGACGTAGTAGTCCTCGATATTCAAGGACGCGCCACCATCGGCCGCAGCAACGAAGAGTTGAGCAACGAACTGCGCTCGCTCATCGAAGCCGGCAATCGCAAAATCCTCGTCAATCTTTCCGGCGTCTCGCAAATCGATAGCTCCGGCATCAGCACCATCGTGCGCAGCTTCGTCACCATCCGCCGCCGCGGCGGCATCCTGAAACTGTTCCACGCCACCGGCCACGTCCTGGAAGTTCTCGAGCTAACGCGGCTGATCCAAACCATCCCGAGTTTCGACGACGAAGCCTCCGCGTTAGCCAGCTTCAACTGATTCGTGTCCGCGCTCCGCAAAACTAAAGCCACCTCTGCCCGTTCCATCTCCGCATCCGCATGCGCCGCACTATTCGTCGCGATAACCGCGCTAGGATCATCGCCGCTCGGCGCGCAAACGGGAACGCCCCCGAATATCCCGCAAGATTCCGAATCAGCTTCCATGAAAGAGCTTGCCGGCTACGTTTCGGACGGGGCCAAGAAATCGCATCTGGAAAATCTTCTGATCATGGATTTTCAGACAGCGGATCACAGCCATTCTTTGTTAGGCAGAAAGTTCGCTGACGATCTTCAAGCCGCAGTATCTGCCGATTCCACAGTCAAGCTTATTGATCGGGGGCAGTACATCGCATTTGTGTCTCGAGAAGCGCTGCTGATTCCAGAAGCAAACAATCCGGATGCCGCGAATTGGATCGCCAGTCAGATTTCTGCGAAATCGTTTGTGATTGGAGAATACGAGAAAAGCGCCGCCGATATAATCCTGCACATTAGGATTTACGAATGTCCGGCTCCCAGAAATATTCAAAACCTGAAGGCGACTTTTTCGCGCACTGCAGAAATGCCATCACTCGACCTTCGAGGACTTGCCGCCACTGGAGAAGATGCGCTCAGCGCGGAGCAAAAGGCCGGGGCGGCCCTCGCTGCGAGTCGCGGATTCAGCCCTCCAGAGTGCCGACGCTGCCCCCAGCCGCCGTTTTCTTCGACGGCGATCGAGCGTAAAGCAAACTGCACCATTAATCTAATCGCTGAGATCGATGAAGAAGGGAGAATTTCAGATCTTCAACTTACTAGGGGGTTTTTCTATGGACTCAACGAGACCGTGCTGAAAGGCGTAAAGGAGTGGCGAATGAAACCCGCCGTCGGCCCCGATGGAAAACCTGCGAAGGTCCAACAGATGATTGAAGTGGCGTTCCGGATGGGCCGGTAGCAGCCTTAAGCGTTCTTTTTCAACTCGGCGAGAACCAGCTTCGCAACTTCCTTCAACGTATCGAACACTCCCTGCCCAGTAACCGCGACAGCCTCAAGCGTCGGCTCGCCCTTCACCTGCAACTGCTTCTTCAATTCATCCACCGACATGATGTTCGGCAAATCGCGCTTGTTGAGCTGCAGCACGTAAGGAATCGTGGTGAAATCCAAATTGTGATCGCGCAAATGTTCGCGCAAGTTGTCGAGCGTCTCCAGATTCGCATCCAGCCGCTCTTCCTGCGAATCCGCCACAAAAACCACGCCATCGGCGCTCTTCAAAATCAATCGCCGGCTAGCCTCATAAAAAACCTGTCCAGGCACGGTATACAGATGAAAGCGCGTCTTAAATCCGCGCACCGTCCCCAAATCGAGAGGCAAGAAATCAAAAAAAAGCGTGCGATCCGTCTCGGTGGCCAGCGAAACCATCTTGCCCTTCTGATTCGCGCCCGTATGCTCGTAGATCCACTGCAAATTGGCAGTCTTCCCGCCAAGGCCGGGCCCGTAATACACAAGCTTGCAATTGATTTCCCGCGCGGGAAAATTGATAAACGGCACGAGTTCCTCAGAAAATCTCTGGCTCGCTACTTATAGCATACGCACGCGCGGCAGGCCAACGCGCGCCATCACCTCTGCTTCGGATTCGCCAACTTTTCCGAGTGCGATTCAGGGTGCCCCAACCCCAAAAAGTCCAAGGGAGGTCCATCCACCAAGCCCGGCCGCAACCCCCATCGCAGCCGGTCGAACAAGAATCTTACTAGAATTCCCGCTTCGTCAGGACATGACTTTAGTCATGCCGCAAATCCCGCAATATCCCTCCGGCGTCACAGGCCGCGGAAAAACCCGGAACATCGGCATCCTGAACGAAACTCGGAACAATGTCATCCTGAGCGAAGCTAAGGATCTAAGTGCCCAATGATTGCTATTCCTTCACCTGCGCATCCGTCATCGTCGGCCAAGTCCGATGCGGCCGCACCGGCCGGCTATCCCGATACCAAGGCGCCTTAAACCGCATCAAATTCGCAAAGCTCCGGCAAGGATTCGCAAATCCCATCCCAAACAACAAAAACGGATTAGTAGTCCTCTGGTCTGCATAGCGCAGCAAATGCAAATCCACAAAATCCTCACCCAAAGTCCAAACCCACCCGCCGACAGGAGTAATCACCAGTCCAACCACGCCAGTCCCGTTAGTCTTATGCCCCGCGTTTTTATCAAACGCCGTGTCTTTCCCCGTGTTCCCGAAAGAAGCCTCGCTAATCGGCCCCAATTTCCATTGCGTGCTATAAACCGTCGCCCACAGCAACGCCCACAACCGGCTGTGCCAATATTCCTTGGTGTTCTGCGCCTCGATAGACATCCCCCGCGGATAATTCTGAATAAAAATATCCATGCTGATCGCGCCCATCATAGGATGTCCGACGTAATCATCCGAAATCGGATTAGCATCATTCCAACGGCTGAATTTAAATCCCTCCACGGAATCCATCCAGTTCTGAAACCAGTGCCCGTGAGTGGTGGCCTCCCAAACATGTGTATTGGTCGCGAGATTCCAACCCGTTTCGATAAATAAATATTGCGTCTGCTCGCGGAACGCCGGCCACCAATGAAACCGGCAATCCTTGCGATCCAGCTTTCCGCCCGTACACATTCCCGAGACTTCCCACGGCGGCACATCCTGAATTGCCGGCGGACGCACTTCGCCGCGGCCCGCGTCAGGCTTGCCCTCGCGCGAATCATCCGCATCGCTCGGCGCGAAGACGCCAGTCTGCGCGTCAACATCGGCGTTCAAATCGGCCTCCGCCGGCAGCAAATGATAGTGGTCGGCGAATCGCAGCATAGTTCCAGGAGGATTAAGAGTCAGTGCCTGAGGATCAGAATTAGATTGCGAAGAAGTTGAGTTAAGTTCCGCTCGATTCGGAACGCCAAAAAAGCTCTGTGCCTTCGCCGGGTGGCAAAACGCCGCGCAAAGCGCAAATACACCCAGCCCAAGTCCGAATTTCATCGATGGTGCTCCGCTACCCTAGCCTCCGGCGGCCTGAGAAGGGCCGTGCTCTTCCGGGACGAAAGAAATTATACGCAAGCCCCACCCACGAACCAACAGTTCTCACGCGTAAAAGTGCCAAGAAGGCAAAGCCCCGCGGCATCGCTCTCCTATCGTTGACTTGCCTGCTGCCCAAACCTAAGATTGGCGGCAAATGGCGGGCACCGACTCTCTCGTCGGCAGAACCATCTCGCACTACCGCATCCTCGAAAAGCTCGGTGGTGGCGGGATGGGTGTGGTTTACAAAGCCGAAGACCTCAAACTCAATCGCTTCGTAGCTCTGAAATTCCTTCCGGACAACGTGGCCAGAGACCCACAGGCGCTCGCTCGCTTCCAGCGCGAGGCCAAAGCCGCCTCAGCGCTGAACCATCCCAATATCTGCACCATCCACGAAATTGACGAGGTGCGTGGTCAGGCCTTCATCGTCATGGAGTTTTTGGACGGTACCACGCTGAAGCACCGTATCGACGGCAATCCGCTTCCGCCCGAGCAACTTCTCGATTGGGGCATAGAAATCGCCGATGCTCTGGAAGCGGCCCACGCCGAAGGCATCGTCCACCGCGATATTAAGCCGGCCAACATCTTCATCACCAAGCGCGGACACGCCAAGATCCTCGATTTCGGCTTGGCAAAGCTCACTCCCGGTGGTGGTTTCGGCGTACCGGGCATGCTGACGGCTGCGACGGAAGAGTTGCTCACCAGTCCCGGAGCAACAATGGGCACGCTCGCTTACATGTCTCCGGAGCAGGCCCGCGGTGAACCCCTGGATGCGCGCACCGACTTGTTCTCGTTCGGTGCGGTGCTCTACGAAATGGCCTCGGGCCGCATGGCTTTCCCGGGAAACAGCGCCGCGATTATTCATGACGCAATTCTGAATCGCGCGCCGGCCTTTCTGACCCAGGCGGCGCCTGACTTGCCGCCGGAGCTGGGGCGGATTATCGGCACTGCACTTGAGAAGGCCGCTGAAAAACGGTTCGCATCAGCGGCCGATATGCGCGTGGCGTTGCAAAGCGTGCGCCAGCAACGGCTGATCGAATCCAGCACGTCGGTGCCGATCGCGAGAGTGGTTCGTAAGCGGTCGTTTATCGTCGGCGTGCTTCTGGTGCTGTTGATCGCGAGCGTCTCGGCTGCACTTCTATACCGGCACTACGCGCGCATTCGCTGGGTACACGACGTCGCCGTGCCCGAACTCCAGAAACTGGCGCTGGAAAAGAACGGCGTGGCTTTTTTCCGCCTTGATCGCCAAGCTGAGCGCTATAGTCCCGGCGACCCGGCCCTGAAGCAAGTGGAAACGCAGAATCTTTGGCCCTATCCGACCCGGAGTACTCCGCCAGGGGCCGAACTCTCTTTTCGCGCCTACGGCAACTCCCAGGCGAACTGGGAATACCTGGGCACGACCCCCATGGAAAACCTCAAATTGATCTGGGCGCAATACGATTTCAAGTTCGTTAAATCGGGATATGAACCTGTCCTGGTCACCAGCGAGTACACCACGAAAGATATTATTCTCGATCCGGTCGGCTCGCTTCCGATGAACATGGTGCACATACCGCCAGGGGAAGTTAGAGTCTTCGGAATCGCGCCAATGCAATTGGACGATTTCCTCATCGACAAGTATGAAGTGACCAACGCCGAATTTAAGAAATTCATCGATGCGCGTGGCTACCGCGATCCCAAGTATTGGAAACTTCCTTTCACCAAAGACGGACGCTCGCTCACCTTCGACCAGGCCATGGCATTGTTCGTGGATAGGACGGATCGGCCTGCACCTTCGACATGGGATCTCGGAGCGTATCCGGCGGGACAGGACGATTATCCCGTCAGCGGCGTGAGTTGGTACGAAGCTTCGGCTTACGCCGAGTTCGCCGGAAAGAGCCTTCCTACCGTCTATCACTGGCTACATGCCGCGAGTATGGGTGACGATTCCAGCATCCTGGAGACCAGCAACTTCTCGGGGAAGGGGCCGGCTCCGGTCGGAAGCTATCGCGGTCTTGGACCCTTTGGCACTTACGACATGGCCGGCAACGTCAAGGAATGGTGCTTCAATTCCGATGGCGACCGCCGCTTGATCTTGGGTGGGGACTCCACTGAGCCCAAGTACATGTACCAGCAGCCTGACGCGCGCCTTCCGCTGGATCGTTCCCCCAGCAACGGATTTCGACTCGTCAAATTGCTCAAGCCCGGGCCTCTCCCGGACGCGATGACTTCTCCGGTCAGCTTTCACAGCACCGACTACCGCAACGCGAAGCCGGTTCCCGAGGCTGTTTTCCGCATCTATGCGGGTCTTTATTCCTACGATCCCACACCGCTGGACGCGAAGACCGAATCGGTTGACGACAGTTCGCCGTACTGGCGCCGCGAGCGCATTTCCTTCAAGGCTGCTTATGGTGATGAGCGCATGATCGCATTTCTGTACCTGCCGAACAACGTCTCCGCTCCCTACCAAACCATAGTGCATTTCCCAGGGTCGGAAGCTTTCGCTTTTCACACCTTCACCGATTTGAATTTGTTTAACTTGGACTTTCTCATCAAGAGCGGCCGGGCCGTGATGTTTCCCGTGTACAAGGGCACTTACGAGAGGATCACTCACCGCACCGAAGCTGGCTCCAACGATGAGCGCGATGAAACCATTCAGCGCTCCAAAGATTTGCGCCGCTCACTGGACTACCTCGAGACCCGCTCCGATATCGATCACCAGCGTCTGGCCTTCTACGGTTACAGCTGGGGCGCTGTGGAGGGCGCGATGACCCTGGCTTTCGAATCTCGTTTCAAAACCGCGGTCCTCGCAGACGGTGGTTGCGAATCCGGTAAGGCATTGCCGGAAGTCAATCCCATCAACTTTGCACCGAACATCAAGATGCCGGTTCTCATGATCAATGGGCGATACGATTTCATTATTCCCTTCGAAACCTGTCAGCAGCCATTCTTCCGTTTGTTGGGCACACCGGCGGCGGACAAGCGCCAAGTATTGCTGGAGTCCGGCCACGGGCTTCCGTACACCCCTTGGTTCAAGGAAACTCTTGATTGGTTTGATCATTATCTCGGCCGCGTGAAGTAGTTCGCGGTTCGCGCCGAGTTCCGCATCCGTAGGAGCGAGGCCCATCTGTGCAGCGACTCCACAGCCACTCCGTTTGACCGCCTCCCGCGCCTACCGATATAATCTTTAATTCCGCCCAGCCCGATTTCGGCGCTTGCGGACTCGTCCGGCGGTGAGCCCAGAGCCAACCCCGCGCGAAAGCCCGCTCCAAGCGGCAGCAACCCTTCAAAAGTTCAGGAGCAAAAATGGTTAAGGCCACACAACTGCGCCCCGGAATGGTCATCCGCCACGAAGGCGAGCTCTTCACCGTTTTCAGCGTCGATCACCGCACCCCCGGCAACAAGCGCGGCCAGATGCAAACCAAAATGCGCAATCTCCGCACCGGCTCGATCATCGACTACCGCTTCCGCGCGGAAGAATTCGTAGAGCGCGCCGTCTTCGACGAAGTCGAATTCGAATTCCTCTACGGCGACGCCGAAGGCTTCCACTTCATGAACTCGCAATCCTACGAACAAATGACGCTGCAAAAAGAACTGCTAGGCGACACCACGGACTATCTAATTCCCAATCTCCCGGTAAAGTTGGAATTCTACGAAAACAAACCAATCGGCGTGCTGCTGCCGGACACAGTCGATCTGACAGTGGTGGACACCGAGCCAAGCATTCAAAAGGCGACGGCGAGCGCGGTGATGAAGCAGGCCAAACTGGAGACCGGCCTGGTAGTGAACGTCCCGCCATTCGTAAGCAACGGCGACAAAATCAAAGTAGACACGACGGAAGCACGTTACATCCAAAGAGTCCAGTAAGGGAGGGTCTTCCGATCCAGATCGCGCCGATCCGAAACGTATAACAGACCCACCCGCAGTTCGGCCCTCTTCGATTTAAAGGTAGGCAAGATCAGCGTAGAACCGTCACATGCCCCAATACACCTGCCCAAAATGCGGCCAAGAATACATCCTCTCGCCGAACCAAGCCTTCGAGCCGCTCTGCACCAATTGCCAAAAACGCGCCAGCGCTGAATCCTACGCCCGTCTAATCGCCTTCGGCCCCAAACCCATAGTCACGCGCGTCCTGATAGGCGCAAACGCAGCCGTCTATCTCCTAATGGTCGCGGCCGGAGTCTCCTGGCTAGAACCAAGCCAATGGGAACTCATCCGCTTCGGCGCCGATTTCGGCCCGCTAACTCTCACCGGCCAATGGTGGCGTCTGTTCACCAACATGTTCATCCACGTAGGCCTCATTCACATCGCGCTCAACATGTGGTGCCTCTGGTATCTAGGCGATCTAGCCGAAAGATTCATGGGCCGCAAAGCCTTCACCTTCCTCTATCTCGCCTCAGGCCTCTTCGCCAGCCTGGGCAGCCTGGCCTGGGATCCCATCCGAGTAAGCGCCGGCGCATCAGGCGCCATCTTCGGCGCGGTCGGAGGCATGGTCTCCTATCTCTTCCTGAAAAAAGCCCCGATCGACATACGCTTCGCCAAGGAACGCCTAAAGAGCCTCGCCATTTTCATCGGCATCAATCTAGTCTGGGGCCTGCAATCCGGCATCGACAACGCCGCACACGTCGGCGGCCTAATCAGCGGCCTGGCAATCGGCGCCATTCTGCCGGCCATCGCTCTAGACGCGCGCAACTCTCAATTCTCAGCATCCCCAAGTAGCGCAGCAATGCCAGGCGCAATTCCGCCAGCCCTCGACGCACCGAAGCCCTCGGAATCCCGGCTGATTTTGGTGGCGATCGCGACGGCCGCCGCTCTGGTCGTCGCAGCCTCCGCCGTCGCCCATTTCCGCATCCCGAAAATGCACGCAGAACGCCTCGAGCTAATCGCTGGTTTTCAAACTGGCTCCGCCGAGCTAATTCCGATCCTGGAAAAAAGAATCCAGAAAAATTCGAAAGATTTTTCAGGATTCGCCCTGCTCGGACAGGAACATCTTTTCGCCGATGATCCCAAAGCCGCCATCGACCCATTTCAAAAAGCGCTCGCCCTAAATCCGCGCAGCGCCACCACACACCACAATCTGGCATTGGCCTATCTAGGCACCGCCGATTTCCAATCCGCCAAAAAAGAAATCGATGCAGCCGCCGGCCACGGCGACCCAGCCGCAACAGAATTCATGCTCGGCCTGGCCGAAGATGGCCTAGGCCATCCCGAAACCGCCATCGACCACTTCAAAAAATCCACAGCAGCCCGCCCAGATTTATTCCAAGCAGAATTCGCGGAGGCCCAAGCGTACGTAGAATTAGGCCGCATCCCAGAAGCCCGCGCCCTCTACGAAAAAATTCTCGCCGATCGCAAAGTAGACACCCGCGCGACAGCCGCACTAAACGCGCTGAACTCCGGC
>Ga0206813_1103_pt1 | contig 18497 bp, 28 predicted proteins | sample Alteio_BWOrgCont_92_FD_152856 | JGI IMG/M metagenome (GOLD analysis project Ga0206813, IMG submission 152856) | Enriched cells from forest soil in Barre Woods Harvard Forest LTER site, Petersham, Massachusetts, United States -... | ecosystem: Environmental > Terrestrial > Soil > Temperate forest >...
ACGCTGCGGCTTGATCAGGAAAAGCAGTACCGGGTTGGGAGCGTCACGATTGAAGGATTAGACCCGGGAGTGGAATCGGAGCTTCGATCCCTGATGCCCATCGGCGAGCGTTATAATTCCACGAAAGTTAGGGAATTCCTGCGTGAGAATTTGGACCTTCCACCCCACGTATACGGCAACGAGTGGAACGACCCCAGTGCCAAAGGTTTTGTCAGTATTCGTGTCCAAGGTTGTGCGGAATAGAAGTCAGGTCCCCGCGCTAACGAGTAAATGAATTAAATTACGTCACGCAATTTCGTGCAACTGCGTGATCGGTGCGGTCAACTAGACGAGAAATTCTTTATGAACAAGGTCCTCCTTTTTCTGCTGCTGATACCTTCAGCGGCGCTGGCCCAGAGTCCTTTCGACGGCACTTGGACGGTAGATTCAAAGGCGTGGCTTCCAGAGAAACTAGAAGTGTATCTGCTTGCGGACGGCGTATTTCGCGGTACCGGTTGGATTGGAGACGGAGAGATAAAGGCCGATGGACAAGACCGGAAGGTTGTGAAGACCGATTATTACGACACGGTAAGTGTCCGAATCCTGGATGCCCACAGGGTTGAAATCATCGCCAAGAAAGTCGGCAAGCCGATGTTTACTGAGGTCGATACGATCTCGCCGGATGGTAACACGTTGACCCAGGAATTGAAGGACACAACGGAATCACAACCGGTCAGAATGGAGACTAGTTTTCGCCGAACTGAGAAAGCGCCAAGCGGCTCTCACGCCCTTTCTGGTTCGTGGCAAGCTTACCAGACGAAAAGGTCTAATAACGGAACCACAATCACATACAGGTGCACTGCGGAAGGATTTAGTGCAATTACTCCCCTTGGCGAAGGATTTGACGCAAAATTCGATGGAAAGGACTATCCCGTAGGAGACGACCCCGCACATACGATGGTCTCGGTGAAGCGAATAAGCCCCAGCGCAGTTGAGATAACGTCAAAACGCAACGGGAGAATAGTCGGGGTTGTACACCTGTCCGCCGCACCCGACGCCAAGTCCATTCACGTTGTTTCCGAACACAAGGAAAGAAATACCACATCGACCTACGAGATGCAGAAACAGCCCTAGAATGCCTTTGCTATGCGCCACATAAACGGAAATTCCGAACCAGTCGGCCCGACCTCGACATCCTTATTCACATTGCTGCGAAAGTCGAGTGCGAACGCTGCTGTGAGTCGCTTCCCAGCCAAATTAATTTCCACTTAACAACTCGTTTCCTAGGCAGCGCTTTCTAAAATCGGCAGATCACCGACGATATGATCGTTGTGTTGCGATCGAATTACGTGAATCTGCTGCCCAGCGTTACCTTCCTTCATCAAGCGGCAAACGCTGGCCCGCGAGATTCTGTGCCTGTTTGCAACGCATGTGAGCGACATTCCAGATCGCCGATCCCGGACCACTTGCTCACGATTGATATCAAGCGGAGCACGGCCAATTCGCCTTCCTTCCAATTTTGCGCGGCGCATTCCAGCTTTCACGCGTTCGACGATTAAATTTCGTTCCAGTTCGGCAATCGCGCCGACGATAACCACGATGGCTCGGCCCAATGGGCCTCCGGTGTCGATGTTTTCTCTGAAGCTAACAAATTCGATCCCCAGGTGATTCAATTCATCGAGCACTTCCAGGAAGTGCCGCACACTCCGCGCCACTCTATCGAAGGCGGCTACCAGCACGACATCAAACCGACGCCGACGGGCATCCGCCAAAAGCTGGTCCAGGCCAGGGCGTTTCGATTTCGCGCCTGAAATCGTGTCGGTATATTCATGCACGATTTCATATCCACGCTGCTTAGCCATCTCCCGCAGATCGTACAGCTGAGTTTCGGGATGCTGGTCGCCCGTCGAGACCCGAGCATAAATAGCTGCCCTCTTTCCAGCGGTCTTGTGATCTCTGTTTTCGTTGCCAATCATTTCTCACGCTTCCGTTTCTTCAGGTACTCATCCACGGCCCGTCTGATCAATTCGGCTACCGCCGCACCCGTCTTTTCGTTGAGTGCCTTTAGCCGTTTCACTTGGTCCGGCGTAAGGTAGATGTTCGTCCGATGCTTCATGGGAGCAGTATACACCATGTGGTGTCCAATGGGAACCATAAATGTGGCACCCTGATGATTCAATTTTAAAACTGCTTGCAATTCTCTAAGTCGGCGTTGGGAGAATCAGACGATGCTTGTCTGGTTTGCGCCTTAGGCGGGCACTTTCGCTCCTGAGAACGCGTCTAACAACTAATGCCCACTTGTTTGACGGCGAACGATTTAAGAGCAACTCGGCAGTCCCCTTCGAGAATCGATAAGGCATTCGTTTTACTATTCTGCAGGTGCAGCACCGACCCGCTGCCCCCTGCGTTTGGATACATGGCATGAAACAGCTAGTCGTCCGAGTTTTGCTTTTGAGTTTGGTTTGCTGCACCTTTTCAGACTGCTTCGCGTTGGGAACGGCGCAGCAGCAACGAAAAGCTGAATTCGTTAAACCAGAAAATATTCAGGGTTGCTATGAACTCACTCTTTCGGCCTGGCGACCAAACTCGAATCTTGGAGAGGATGCAGTCTTTGTGACGCCCCCTCATGGAATCCAGCTTTTTGCCGAAAAAGGAACACAGGGGTGGGAATCTGAAGGGTACGTCGTCAAGCCCGCTCCGGGAGTGGAACCCAGCATTCATCGCGGGTCTTACTGGTTGCCAAAAAGTTCTCATTCCATCGAAATCGTGTGGACCACTGGTTTTAGCGGACTCTCGATGATTCTCAGTGTCGAAGGAACCAACCTGCGCGGAGAGGCGCACAGCTTCTGGGATTTCCCACGAAGAACGCAAAAAGCAGATGTAATTGCGAGCAAAGTAGAGTGTCGAGCAACCGCCGATCCGGTCCCTCCAATCCAGAGTGACTGCCGGGCGGATGAAACGCGGCCCAAAATCGTCCCCGGTGAAGGCTGGGGGCCGGTTCACATTGGGGCTGCTTTCCCCTCAGTTGATGCTTTCCTAGGGGAGGGGCGACTGGGAAAAAAGCTTTCGCATGTCTATTTCAAAGACTATCCACGGAGGGGAATTCAAGTCTCGTTCGAGAATGATAGCGGCACACTGCACAACGTGTACTTCTACAACCGGCAACTTGATAGTCCGGAGTTCGACGTTTTCTGCGGGGAGGTCGATAAGGGTATCAACTGGAAATCATCCGTAGACGACGTGAAAAACGCTTATGGCCAACCCACTTCCGATTTCTCGGGCGCATACTTCGGAATTACTTGGAGGCGGCTCGTCTTTGAAGGCATTGACTTTCGCTTTGAAAACGAAAAGATGGTCAGAATTGGGATTCCGGGCAACTAGATAGTCCCGGCGTTGTGTCTGTGCCCTTGGATAGGCCGCATATCCGGACAGGTTTGCACTAGTGGCCTTCGTTAGCCACAGCCAGCAGATACATGCCGTCGGCATTGCGAACTTCTTTAGCGCGAACGATTGAGCCGGGAAGGAACTCCCAATGTTCATCGTCAGGATCGTAGTTGGCAGTTGGCATCAACTTAAAAAGGCCGTCCCCTAGAATGACGGCTTGCGTTGGCCGAAAGCACTCCGTTCCTTCGTCGAGCAACGTGACGTATATTTCGATGACGGCATTTTCTCTCGTCACTGGTGGGCTCCGCTCTAGCAAGATACCGCAAAATTCGATTGTATCTGGCAACTCGAATTTCCGGACAAGTGGAATCCAGTTTCATTGTCAGCAGGTTGTATCGTAGTGGGGATGCGGAATCAGGCCTTGGTGAAATGATTCCAGTGCCACCATTCGCGCAGACGCCCAATTCTCAAGTACCTGTGGTCATGAATTGCGGTTATGCGGCCAACGGTTCCCGGTTTCAGCTGAGGTTTCGCGCCGGAGTTGGCCATCTTAACTTCTTTCAGATTAAACCTCACCTTATCGCCGATCTTAAAGGGACACACTTTGCTCATGTCGCCGCCTTTGGCGCTTCCGCCAAATAGTGCCACTGATTTCTCTTGGTTCCAAACGTGGCCTGCTGCTGCAGCATTCCACGAGGCCAAGAGGCGGATGGTATTCCACTCCATCACCGTTCGAGTATCGATCTAGAGGTTACGACGAGGGACCTGTAGAGGAATCACGTCGTAACGGCGCATTACTCCAGCGCAGTCTTATGCCTTCTTCTTGGGTACACGGACTCCACCAACGAAGCCAATATTCACGGGCTCTTCTGGAGTGAGATCATTGCGCTGTGGCTTGGGCTTCAGCGGATAGTTGTGCGTATACCAGGAATTGATCCGGTCGTTCGTTCCCAGCTTACGCTCTCAGGGATTTGGACGACTCGAAACCATTTCGTGCTGTGCCACACCCATTTTGTGTACGATTAACGGTACCGTTTCTTCAAGGTAAGTATGGAAATACGATCAAAACGGTTGTGGATTGTAACGCTTGCCAACATCGCAGTTACAAGCCTGCTATTTTTCATCATTTACAGCATGACGTTAGCGCTGGCGGCGCTCGCGCCTGTGATTTCGGGGTGGCCCCTATTTATTTTGCTACCCATTGGCTTTGTGCTTTCTATCGCAGGGCTGAAGTTCACAAAGGGCGTTGCATCGCGCGTCGCTCGCCACGCTGCTTCTATCGTCAATGGGTGCGCTTTGGCACTCGATTTGTTAATCATCTTCGGATTAGCAGCTATATTCTTCGGAAGCACCACGGAGCGATTCCTGATTCCGGATGGCTACAAAGGTGATGTCTTCGTCGTGTACAGCGCTCAAGATGGAGAGCCGTTGAACAAGTCACGTGGGAGCGTCGCATTTCGGATTCCGGACGATGGGATTTTGCGAATTCGAGATTCGATGATTCGTGGTGGGACAAGGCCGGAGTATTACTACGTGCGCCAAGATGGTTCTCTGGAGAGTATCCGAGACTTCTGGCCCACCACAATTCATCCGACCCCCGAAAATCTGGGAGATGACAGGAATATAGGGGTGTATTTCCCACGCACCGGTACATTTACGAATTTCAAGGGATGCTCAGTTCAATACGAGCAGTTCTACGTAGGTACGAAAGCACATCTACTGACGAAGTATAAGCAGAAAAATCTAGATAGCTACGTTCTTGACCATCCGGGTGCCTGCTCCAAATAGAAAAGCTAATAGCCGTGGCCCACAACAAAGCACAACTACCGGCGGATGTTCGGTAGAAGTGGTCGGCCAGGTCCTCAAAGTCACATCACCGAACAAACGTCTTGTCCCAACGCAGATTCACTTCGTAGCGCCGCGTTACTCCAGCGCAGTCTTATGCCTTCGTCTTCGGTGGACGGACGCCGCCCACATAGCCAATGTTCACGGGCTCTTCTGGCGTGAGATCGATGCACTTCGGCTCAAAGGGCTGCTGCGGATTTCTCTCCGCTTCAGCCTTTTCGGTGAGCGCCCGCAAATGTTTTGCCTGATCTGGCTGCGCGTCGCTATCTTTTATGTGCGTCATATCGACATCAGTATACACCATGTGGCATGATCGCCTTCATTTTCAGCGGTGTTCCATCTACTCAGGGGCTGCCGTGAGTAGGTCAGAAGATGGGTCTGGTGAAGTAGCAGTATCGAGATCGAGATCGATTCCATCCGCAGCGTCGAATAGAGGAGCGTAGCAGTTGCCATCGGCAGCATAGCTGGATCGGCAAGTAGATGTGAATTCTGGTCTTCGAGGAGACTGAGCAAATTGCCAGACTGACGCAAACGCGATGCCACTCTGCCCTGGCAAGGGCAATTTCCTAGTCGTAGTGCAACCTGGTGAGGGAGGACACGAATCGTTGTAAATAAAAAAGATGATTTTTCTTCCTTCAGCGTTCTCGCGCAGATCGTTTGCGGTAATCACTGTCGCTCCGCGTCCCTCTTTTGCAGGAATCCCGGAACAATACACTCCCGCCCGATATCCACCGGCATTGATTCCATCGATCCACGCGTAAACGTATGCTCGCTGCTCAGGGAGCATACGACCGCCCTCTTCTTGGTCGAGAAAAATGATCGTCCCCGCAGGAAAACCTTCCTTCCTGGCAGCTTCGATAGCAATCGCAGCGTCACTCTTGCCCACTGTCATTGGATTGACGACGGGCGTGAGTTCTTTATCGAGACGCCCATTGAACAAGACCAAGAATCCAAAGCCCCTGGAGCGTAGAGCGTCACGTTTGCCTTGCCAGGTGTTAGAGGACTCCCCAGGAGGTGAACTGAGCCAATATCCGCAAAAAGAGAAGGCTGTTCGCAGCGCTCCCAGGGCGGCATCACCAGGATATGTGTTTCGGTCAAAGCCAAGATAGGAACGCGCAACGTCCTTCGAGGGCGCTGCCATCTGGCTACCATTACTAAGTCGTTCGCCCAGTGAGGCGAGTCCAGCGGCAGTGAATAACAGTACTAAGAATGGTGAATATAATTTTTGCACGACTGTGGGAATGTTACGCCCCGCGCAAAACGCAGTCCATCGTTCAGCCGCAAATCCCGTCGTCTAGGTTTGTCCCAAGCCCGCTTGCTTTGCCCATCAACGTGATGGAGAATCGGGTCCAAGAAACACCGCCATGGTCCAAGCGCAATACTCGCTCCCAGCAGCACTACGCAAGACGCGCACTATCTGGACCTTCCTACTCGTCTGGCAATTCCTTTACATGCTTTGGGCCTGGCGAATCATCCAACGCCCTCAGCCCGTTCAATTCGCCGAATCTGCCACAACCGGAATGGCCCGCGTCGCCCTAGCGATTCTAATGGTCTCCATCGTAACTCTCGCCGCTGCCGTTTACTTCCACCTGAAATTGGTCCGCAGCGCCAGTCAATCCCTGCAAGCGAATCCAGCCGATCCCACCGCCATTGCAATTTGGTACAGGGGTAAGGGGCTCAGCTTGATCCTTGCCGAAGCGATCAGCTTAATAGGCTTCCTGCTTTTATTTGCCGGTGCGCCGCTGAATCGAGCCGCCGTTCCCTACATCATAGGCACCATCGCCACGCTTTTATTCTTCCCCAAAAATCCAGCGAAGGTTTGATGCGTATGACTTCGAGGGTGATGTCAAATATTCTTCTGGGTGGTTTGCTTACGTTGCTGGTCCCGGGGACTACTCTTCACGAAATTCGGAGTCAGCGGGTCTTTAAGTTGCAAAAATTAGTGGTGCCTGGCAGCCCTGCGACGCCAGTTCTTGAAGTGATTAACAGGCATTTCACAGTTGGGAAGAGAATCCCGTCCGTTTACCTGAAAGTCTTCTCTGACCGCACGGCTGAATGCCATACCCTTGCGTATTCAGGAATGGAGCCGGAGTTCGCAAGAAAGAAAACTCTAGCGCCTGACGAGTTTGAACGGCTCACAGCTGTTCTAGATAGTCCGAAATTGCCAATTATCAAATCGAGATATCAATCGACGCGGATGGTCATCGACTCCTGGATGGAGTGGGACGTTAGTATTCAACGCCCAGGTCACGTCCAGAAAATCGAGATCGTCAATTTCTCTACGACCTGGTTTGGAATGGCCCAGCCTTACCCAGATGCACTACTACAGCTGGGATGCTCTGTGTGGAAGATACGAGACGAAGTCTACGGGGATGAACCGGCGTACCACGATCGTAAATGCAAGGAAGCACTTGAGGCTCACTGAACATTGCGGCAAATGAAAGGCAGCAAGGACCTCAATCTTTCATGTCAAAATGCGGATCAGGCGAGCGCAGGGTGGATTTCGTTGAACTGCAAGAAATGGCGAAGATTTACCGGAAGTCGATTTCGTACTTCATTTTCTAGCTGATAATTCCCACGTCGTCCGCTCCAACTGACGCTTCGCGCCTGCAGAGGCCCCATTTTGAAATCCTAGGACAGGCGAGTATCGTGGGACGATGAATATTCCTGACGAACACGTTTGCCGGGCAGCTCGACGATATAACGATGCTTAAGACGCTTTATGCCCCACCGCATTCCGCGTGGGCTGCTCGAATCACTCTTCAAATTTCACATATCGCGGAGGCGGCGCTCCATGGTGACCGCCTGATCGCATTCAAAACAAAACAAATTTCAATGTTTAAGAGTATGCAGGAATGTTTTGATGCTCTTCTCGCTATGCAACAATTCATCGAAGACCATGAAAACGAGGTGAAGTCTGGGCAAGGCAAGGTTAGAGTTGAAAATGGGCGGATCGTACTCCACAACGATCCTGATGTTACCCTCAATCGCCTGTTCAAAGACTTTATCGTAAAATCGAGGACTGTCCTCTATCACTTGTTCTCCACCACCAAGTTCCTAGATCACGATCTATCGTTCCTTCAAGTCAAGGATGATGCCAAGTTTGAGTTAGCCGCAAAGAGATTCTCGATCAAGGTCCCGGGGAGACGTGGCGAAATCATTCTGGATTTATTGCGAAGCGACCGTGCATCGTGGAGTTCCACCTTGATCGGAATCAGAAATAGGGTTGTTCACGACGTGGATTGCCCGGCGCTGCGGATAATTCATTTTGTTGAGAACGGTGCAGCTCGTGTAGTCTTCCCAACCATTCAAGGCACAGAAAGCAGGATTTTTACCCAAAGAATATGGGACAACCTATTTGAATTCGTGGAGGACGTGCAAGTTCTTGTTCTGGGACTGTATCTGCCGCCACATCTTGTGGTGTTGCAGACGCAACCATCTCAACGAACGAATAACGATCCAGCAAAATACAAACTCGCCCTGCGCTCAGCCGATGTGCCGCCAGAAGAACTGTTAATTCGTTTCCACCGCCGGGCTGAATGACGCGAGCCGCGCCGAATCGTGATTTAGCTCAATAAAGTAGATTCGCGCCGAAATCAGGAGTTCCGCCGCGTTTTATGGTGGCGATCCAGGTCTGCAATTCACTGCCGCCCATTTTCCAGAACTTTGCGCACGCTCGCAGGTAGGCAATGACCGCATCACGCTCGCCCTTTTCCAGCAGCTCCTTCGCCAACGTCATATTCGGACCAAATGAATCAAGATTTGGTGAACCTGGCGTGTCCCCGGCGGCCAGTAAGTGTTGCTTGGCCGCAGTCACGTCTCCGCGACGCAAGGCCACGCGCCCTAGCGCAATATTTCCCTTGTGAATCGCATTTCCATAATTCCAGTTGCCATCAGCGCTCTGGGCGCTTTTCAAAAGTTCGTTCGCGTACTGTTCCGCCTTCGCCATGTCACCCGCATCAAACGCGTCATCGGTAATCTGAACCAACGCATCCGATCTGCCGGGCTCGGTAGCCTTCTCGATCTCCCTCTCCCTTAGGCCAAGCGACTTTGCTGCTAACGCCGTTTTTTCCTCCTGAGTTTTTGCCAGCGAACGTTGCTGCTCATAAGTTCTGGCCAGCAATTCCAGCGTCTCCGTGTTATCCGGGTCGATATCGACTGCCTTCTGCAACACCTCTAGGGTTGCTTTCGAGTCCGAGAAGGACAGGAATTGCGCCGCATTGTGCAATACCTGCAGATCGTCCGCATGTTTTTCGATTTGCTGCATCCACAATTCTTTGGCCCGTTGGAAGGCGTCCTTGTTCTGATCGGACCCAAAAGTCTCAAGTCCAGCATCCAGCGAGCCCGCCAAAATGGCTTCTGGATGGTGTTCGATCAGCCAAAACACATGCTGGGCCCGTTTTGCCTCAAACTCATGCGACTGCGATGAGAGGCCCGCCTCAAAATAGTAGTGAATCAATTTAGCCCGTACAAAAAGGCTATCGGGGTTGTTGAGAAGACTATCCTCCAGAGCCTTGGCGTCGTCGGCGGTAATCTCCTCCCCAAGGCCGATGTCCGTAATCTTCTGCTTCTCATTTGACTGAGTTTGCGGTTGTTCCTGCACCAACAACGCAGCATGGGCAATTTGCGGCGGCACCGCAATTAACGCGAGAAGGATTCCAACGCAGGAAATTAGGTAGGAATTTCTCATGTCCAGCTCCCTCACACATCCCATCCGGAAGGGCCAATCTTAACGCAAATGATACGTATTGGCGATTATAAGACTTTATGTCGTTGATGACGATTTGTGCGTACCAAGCATCTAGCCGCGAATTATTCCCAGCCGCGTTATACCGTCATATAAAAGTAGTAGTCTTTACAACGCTACGGTTCCCGCATAATGTTCAGCATCGTGTTGCCCTGGAAAAACCCTCGATGGATTATCGCGTTTGTAGCCATACTGATGCTGGATGCGGCCATTGTTTTCGGAGTTGTGCGATTTGCTCAAGTCAAGCCTTCCACGGTTATCGCCTGCATAGCAATTCTGACGGACGTGGGCATCTTAGTGTGGTTCCGTCAGAGCGCATTCAGAAATCGGAGGGCTCTCAGCGATGTGCTAATGCTTTATTTGGGAGGAGGCATCGTTCTGGTTGGCTGCTGGATTCTCTATGAGCACTCCGAGACCGTCATTGCATTGTTTTTAATGCTGGTTGTTGTTCTCTCGCAGAGAATCTGGGGAAGGACCTTGCTCAAGAAGTTACAAGCTGAAAACGAAAAGGAAAAGTGAGCTCAGCGTGGAAATGCGAATAGTAGCCAATAACCGCTCAAATTTGCCAGGGGTCCTGAGCCTAGCATTCTTAGTGTGCTTCTGTGTCTTTGCCTTCTGGAACGTTGGCCCAAAAGCATTCAACAGCAGTCCCTTCTATAACCTTGTCCCGCCCGCCATTCTTCTAGCAGCCACGATGTCCGCGATCGTCGCAGCTTGGCTGGGATCAAACCGGTGGCTGCTTGTATTAATTTGTCCTGTCGTTGTATCGGCGGGAGTTTTGTTGCAGTGGCTGATGCACTGATGCCGCATGCAGAATATTACGGTTGAGCAGCCCTTAGAATGACTACTGAACAGATTCGGCGGATCGTATCCCGCTTGAACGGGCCGAACCAGTTGGATGCTTTTGAGGCAGCCAAGTCGGTCTGGAATGATCCCGACACGCACCTTGAACGTTCACTGATCCGGACATTGAAGAAGGGACGCAAACTGTTTAATCGCGCCGCTGCTGCGTTCGCAATGCAGCTGGTGACCACGCCGAAGACCATCATTGCGCTGGAACAAGCAGTCAAGAACAAATCCGAGCACCCACGTGTTAGAGGTGAAGCAGCAGAGGCGCTCGCGCACTCCCATCGGAAAAAGTCTCACGATGTATTACTTGCGCCTCCGTGATCCAAGCAAGGATGTGCGCTTCTGGTGTGCATTCGCGCTTGGTGAGATGGCGGAAAAACGAGCCGACCCAGCCCTGAAACTTCTCGTCCCCAATGATCGAAGAATCGTGAAAGGCTTTCATTCTGTTGGGAAAGAAGCGGCTGATGCACTTGAGTGCATCGAGACCGAGAAAGTCGCCCACAGGCGAAAAAATGGCTGTGTGTTTTGTATTCGTGAGTAATTTCACAGACGGGAGGCAGCCGTGTGATTAATGCGCACACCAGAAAAGTGGAATCGCCCCAAGACCATATGTCCGATTATCCGACTAACCAGGATTTAGCCCGGTTGATGAATGTAGCATCAGGATGTTGTGCGTTTTTTTCCGCTCGGACTTTGAGGAAAAGATGGATGAAATCAAATGGAGTTTTAATCGCATCAATTGGACCCTCTGCCGCGACGAGACGGGGTTGTGGATGGCGTTCAGTTCCACTTCTGAGAGTCACAAAACGACGAATAAAGGGAATATGGAATCGTGGCTCAGGGATCAGGGCCTACGAGCCGACCAAATTCAGACGTTGATTCGTGACGTAGAGAAAAATGGTGAAGCAGCGATGACCGTTTCATGCCTGCACCAACCTCCTGACTAATCACAGGTGCAGCGATTCAATTTAATTTCTGATTTACGCGCAGACCAGGCATGTCGATCAGAAATCTATACTTCCACTTTTGCGGTCGGTGACGCGCAGGCAAGTAGGTAGCACCCCATCTCGTGGCCCGGAAAACTGATACTCACTCCTCGCTCGAATCGTGGAAAGGCAAGGAGCGATTCGGCGGGGAAGTCATCTGGGCCTACTTGCGAAAAGGCGGCGTCGGAAATGAATAGCTTTAGCTGGGTCCCATCAGCCAGGGAAAGTGCGAGAAGGTCGTCCAAGCACATAGATAATTGCCCGCTGCTCGCCGACAGCGCGAACCAGGAACTGGCACAAATGACGAAGATTGCTTGGTTTTGACGTTCCCATTTGCTTACCAACTTCATAGCATCATTTTTCGAGATGTCGTCCATATTTGGGTCAGTATAGGTCTCTTCTAGACGGGTGTGCGGAATAATCCTATATTGGAGACTGCGATCGATGCCGAATGCCATTTCCTGAAATCCTACGCGCAAATCGTAATCATGATCCCAACATTCGGCAATCCGACTGATTCAGGAGTTCGCTGGCGTGCCCCACTCATTGAGTACATTCGCAGATGAGCCGTGTTGTGATGCCAGGTACAGATGAGAGTTTAGCTACAGCCGCGCTTCGGCTCTTGAAGGGGCCATGCCACTTGCCACGGCGCAATAGTGACCCAACTACTTGCCCTTTCCCCTCGTTGCAATGGATACAATCGCCGCGATGGACTCTGCTTCTTCTGCTGCTACATCGTTATCGGTATTTGCGCATTGGCGACTACTTTCCATTCGCCATTCTGCTTTTGGAACACGTGTAGACTGCGATGCGATTCCGTCACCTCTTTGCCGTTTTCCATGCCTTTGGTAGTCCCACGATGCGTCATTACAACAACGTCCGGGCTCAACATGTTGAATTTATACTCGTCGGCAGTGTACGTAACGTTTTGACCTTGTGAGGCGGTAGCCACGTTGTCCGCGATTAGCTGCTTCTTGTTTTGCGCTTCGCCCTTTGTGCCGACGGCCATTACGTCGTCGCCGATGATCTTGTCCAGCTTCGCTGCGTCAGGCCCGGCGTTGCCCCACTGCTTGTCCAGCGCAATTAAAGCTTGCTGAACGTCGCTCGGCACATCCTTGGCCTGGATGCTGATGGCCAACCCTACAGCGGCACACAACACCAGAACCGCGAGAATCCGCTTCATAAGTGGCTCCTTTTGGCATTTCGATTTGACCGGAATTTCGTATTTTGGCTGGGGAAGCAGCGCCATAGTACACCCGTCTTGATCGTATGCAATATTTTAAAGTCATTTTCATCGGCGGCAAAACGACCGAATCGTCGGCTGAATGCCCTTTCCGCTGCTACTGCAGGTTGGGATCGCTCGCCCGATGGCCATTGGTGGTGGTCCAAAAAGCCCGCGCAGCTTTGGAGGCAGCCGCCCAGGGATATTGTCGTAGGGAGTAGATTTCGGTACGCTAGTACACTGCTGCGCCTTAGTCCGCACCCAAGCTGCCAAGGTCCCAATGGAATTTGCCGCCAGTCATCGTGTTGACCAGCACTTTGAATTAGCAAAAGATTTCTTCAAGCGCGTTCTCGAAGTTGACGGGGCGTGGATTTCCGACGAATCAAGTCTGTGGGACTTTCATGGTGATGAAACAAATGACGCGCTAGTCGGCAAGATTCACCGCATCTACGGCGTAGACGTATCGGATATTTCCGACGGAAATCTGGCAGACATTTTCGACAGAATCACAAAAAACGGGCCAACAATAGTGCCAGGTTCCGATTAACCCGCTTACCGGAACTACGCTTAAGGGTTTACCTCTCCTCCCGAATTGATCAGCTGAAATGCCGTTTCCGCTGTGTCTCATCCGGATTGCAGCCAGGTCGATGCTCCGCAGGATTGAAATGGGTTAGTTTCCAACAACCCGCACTTTCCGAAGCTTCAGGGTGGGAGGACCCATTTCGGCAACGGCTAGCGGCAGTCTCCGCCAAGGAGTTGGGAGCGAAGTTTGCGGATATTCGACGATGGACTGACACAGTGGCCGCGCCATAAGGGCTTTACGGCCTTCGACGAAGTCAGGCTAAAGAATGCGAGCACATACATGTGCGCTCTCCCACCTTGCTCGTAATGGACAAAACACTTTTCACCCGACACCCCTCCAAAAATCAATCTCATTTGGGGAATGCTTGAGTCGGCGATTACGTCTGTTGCCTCAAATTTATCGCCGGGATCGCCCATAACCAGTCGGGTGCCGCCCTTTTCGGTGAATAGTTGAAGCACAGGGTTGGGCAACGCCTTCACTTTTGTGGTGATCGAGAAATCCCCATCGAGGAAGTGCTCTCTTTCCGGGTGGGAGATTCCGTTAGATGGGAACTCGACTGGCGGTGGCTCGCCGAGTGGTCTCGATGCTTGCCCCCGTCGAGGAAGGTTGGCTCTCGCAATTGAATGCAGGAGGCAGAATGCGACGATGATAATGGCCACTGACGTTCGGATGATCCGCATCTAAATGCGTATCGTAAGTCAGGTTCGCCGATGTAGTCCAGGATGCCAATTCATCGCTTCTCATTCCTGCCGGTCGTCGATTCCGTTCGTGTCCATGGCCAGGCGCTGCCAGGTATGCCAGCTGCAGCGCACAAATCCCGGACGCCAGATAGCGCCACTCCCACGGCCATGACGGCCAGAATCCACCTGAGTGCCATTGAGTTCGCTGGCGAAACAACTGCCAATTTCGTGGGTTTTGACCACCACACGCGCAACACGGGGACCAAATAAGCTATGGCGGCCCCGTAGACGATGCCCATGATGCCGTGCATCACCCGCTCACCTGGATACACGCCTCCGAGCGGCTTGCGTACCCAATCTTCAACAACAAAATCCCACAGCGTGAGAACGATCTCGATGACGAGCAATGCAACTAACGGAATGACGTAACGGCCTTGCCAAGCCATCCAGGGTAGGGTGGCAAAAATGATGGCGTATACGAAATCACGCAGCGCATGGAGCTGCAATTCCGAGCGTACCCGGGGACCCATAGCGGGAAGTTTGGCTCGCCATTCATGGTAGTAGAGCGTATCGAACGCCCCTAGGAATGCCAGTGCAACAAATAATCTGAGCGCAGTAGCCATCGATGCTCCCGCGAAAAATGGCCTGAACTGGGGAAGGATTCTAGAACGGCTTTCGCTGCTGCGCGATTTATGTCGTGAAGACGGACCGTCGCCCTCTTCTATCCGATCGTTCCGACAATCATCGCCACATCGAATTTCTCAACACCACGAATGTAGCCAACCCGAATCTGAGACCCGGGAGCCGTCCGGGCTATTCCAACGTCAAATTCCATCCCAGATTTCACCGGTTTGCCGTCAAGGCTGGTGATGATGTCGCCTTCTTTCAATCCAGCTTGAGACGCTGAGGTATCCGGGAGAACTCTGGTGATCACCACGCCTCTGTTAGCATCATCTTTCGTCGTGACGCCTATCCATCCTGTTCCCGTGCTCCGTTGCGCTTCGGCAGCTACCCCGCCGGTGTTGACCGGAGCAGAAACATGTTGCGCCTTGGGCGCTGTACTCGCTGGCGATACCGCAGGAGCAGCGCTAGCACCAGCAGTCAGTTTCACGTTCAAATTCACAGTGCCCCCGGAGACCGTCAATTCGCGCTGCCAGTCCTGATATCCATCCGCTTTTACAACCAATGTGTGTCTCCCTAGGTTGAGTTTGAGAGTTGCCGGGGAGTTTCCAACGAAATCGCCATCCACATAGATATCTGCGCCATTCGGAACTGAATTGACAGTCACAGCGCCAGTTGCATCTTCCGCCACACGCGCAGGAGATGAGGAGGCTGCTGCCGCACTCGATTCTGTGCCCACAGCAGGTTTCTCCGCTTCCTCTTCCTGTCCGCTATTCTTTGTGACATCCGTCTTCACACCCACCGGTACGAATTCTCTTTCCTTTTCGCCGACGGAAACTGGAACGCCACTTACGCCCTGCAGCGCAACCAAGATAGCGCGGTAATTATCCTTGTCGCCTTGCAACAAAATTCCAGCGCTCTTTCCGTCTGGCATTGTGTACTGAATCCCAATGTAGTGCAGCCGGGTTTTGTGCAGTAATCCGAAAAGTGCGACCGGGGCTATGAGAATTGCCAAGACCACCATCGTGCCAACACGCCGATGGGCTTCTTGTCCGTAGCTCAGCCCTGTTAGGGATTTGGGTGGAATTTCGAGTTTCTTGCCGTCGGCAAAGTCCATGGTGATCATGTCAGATGTAACGGTTAGGTGATTGTGCCAATCCTTAGGATCGACTTTAGAATCCACTGAGCCGCCGTTGTAGCGCACCCGATCGAAGGTATTTCCCTGAGTGCTAGAGATCAGCGCCGCAGACAAAAGCATGGCCATGACGCGAGATACAAATCGCATTTGAGCCTCCACTGAAAAAGTGCGACAGGGATATCGAGAGACTTACCTCTGACCGTTGCGGGGATTATAAGTCAAAGTTCCCTTAACTGCTACGTAACTCGCCAAGTTTCTGAGGGCTGGAACCACCACGCGCTGCCAGGTACGCCAGCGGCAGCAAACAAAAAACCATTTTCATCAGTTTGCTGTAAAGTTATTAGACCTCGTTCGAGACGGGCAGATGTATCATGCACCTCAAATCCAATGTTCCCGTGGCCCCACTACGAAGCCCGTAGAGTATTCGCAATAAGAAGGGACCTATTCAGATACGTTATTGTCTCAATTCTAGTTGTGTCTTCCGGATACAGCGCCAATTCATCTAACCGGGGGCCCGCAGTTATGGTCACCGTGAGGGCGGCGGGCCAGGCAGGGCCGCTGCAAATCATTGGGCTCAGGCCGCCGCAATCTGGGAGGAGCCCCAATATCGCAATCCACCTGCGGAATACTTCAAATAAAGCCACTGACGACTATTGGGTCGAACCACTTGTGCGAGTGCACGGTTCAACAGGTGAGGTTTGGGACCATGCAAACGCCCACGCGGCGGAACGTCTAGGCCACGGAGTCATCCCTCCCGGAGGAGAGGTTTGGAACGAAGAGATGGCTATACTCAGCCCAATGACCGTAGTTGCGGCTGCCAGAGGTTTGCACTCAACCTGCCTGCGAATCACGCCGGTTGTAATGCAGGTTTATTTCGCTGACGGCTCCAAATGGAGATTTGATGATAGCGAGATCGGGGATGCGTTGGACCGTGGCAATCGCGTGGACAACGGCCCTGCATGTAGCGAGCCCGCGAGTGTAAATAATGATCTGGCTCAATTAACAGATTTTATAGAGTTCGATGGCCGTCATTCCGATCCAGAACACTCACTCTTCAGATCGGTAGACCCCAGTGGCGTCCAATCATTCTCATTTTCGTGCTACCTGCATCGTAGGAATGATTCCCAGGTAGCGCTGCTATGTGAAAGGTAATCTCCGCACATAGCTATTGAGAGCAGTGGTTGCCCTCGTGAATCTGGAAAGTTGTGAGAGGATGTCCATCGATGCCAAAAAGAAAAAAATCGCCATTCAGCAAGGATCGCCGCCGCAAACATCACCACTGGCAGGTGACCATTTTTTATGGGGATGGCGAGAAATTCGCTCGCGTGTACCACGACTTGGGGAAGGCACGACGTTTTGCTGAGCGGCAGAAGAAATCTCCAGTTGTGAAGAGGACTCTCGTTCGCCGAATATCCTGATAAATTTTCACTGCTCACTTGGGTGCAATCTCCTGCAGCTCGCCACTTTCACGATTCATCTCCACCCCAAACTCGTCGAATCGTACTCCGTAAATTTTCATCCTTTCAACCATGATTTCGGCTGCTTTCGCCATCTGGTCCTTGAATCCTTGGTTCGGGTCATTGGCCGCAGGCGCTGCTTGAATTTGCATTCGTTGTTCCGGCGATGGGATCACGCCCATGTCCAGGAGAATTCTGTAGCCAACCTGCGCGTCTCCGTCTTCCAGCGCTTGTTGAACCGCTGCGATTGCCAGGTCAGCAAGCCCGTAAAACTTCTCCCGCATACGCTCCACGTGCGCGTGCATTTCTTCGCTGTGGACGATCCTGCTGACCGTCTCCCTGTTGCGATTTTCTTCTTTGGCGATTTGAACGATTGATTTTCCCGATGCGAATTTCTGCATAACGCGGACACGCTGGGGCCCTGGAACACGAGTTCGAGGAGTTGTTGCTGGATGGAGGCGGTTAGCGCTGGATTGCAATGCCATTGTGGATGCTCCTGGGACATAAAAATTTGGTGGAGCGATCCAGCGTCCTGATCAAAAAACCAGCGGTCAAAATCTCAGTGCGATTATTATCGCAATACGCCGAATGGATTTCAACGCGTGGGATCGAGGTGTGAGGACTTCAAAATAAATCGTGCCCAAATCGTGCCCGTGATGCCGACAAACCTAACATTGCTGACACAACTGACAACTGAGAGGAACCATTAAGCGCTGTGTTTTCAGAAAGCTCTTCATATGAAATTAGTTGCAGATTCTGGCCGGAGAATCCGGCTTACAGGCTCATCCGCCAACTTCTTTTGTTCACAAACTTCCCCGAAGACCTGCGAGGCGCTCTTAATTCCAACTAACCAGGTTGTGGCGACGCGACAGGAGATTTGGACTCGTCGCGGTTTTGGTGCTGCAGACGGCTTAGCTCGAAGAAGGCGCTGGATAGGGCATTTTGCACAGCGAGGGACGTCTCGACGCCGCAAGTGCAGCCGGGGCATTCGCGGCGGACCATGGCT
>Ga0206813_1104_pt1 | contig 18453 bp, 18 predicted proteins | sample Alteio_BWOrgCont_92_FD_152856 | JGI IMG/M metagenome (GOLD analysis project Ga0206813, IMG submission 152856) | Enriched cells from forest soil in Barre Woods Harvard Forest LTER site, Petersham, Massachusetts, United States -... | ecosystem: Environmental > Terrestrial > Soil > Temperate forest >...
GGCACCTCGCAAGAAGGACATTCCTGGAAGCGCCCTTTCAAAATTTTCGGCGCCCTGGTCTGGAGCGTCCTAAAAAAGCTCTCGCCAGCCCGCCGCCTGTTCCTGCTGCTGACAATTCTGCTGGCGATCCTGGCCGTAGCAAACTTTCACTTCCTGATAATCACGCAAGAAATCGAATTCATCGCGGCCTTCGCCGGGCTGCTAATTCTGCTGGTCCTGGTGATCGGCGACCACATCGCCATGAAACGCGATATTGAAATCGCTCGCGAGATCCAGCGCTGGCTTGTCCCGCGCAAAGCGCCCGACGTCCCCGGCGTCGACATTGCGTTCGCTACCCGCGCCGCAAAAACGATCGGCGGCGATTACTACGACGCCTTCCGTCGCGCAACCGATGGCCCGCTGCTAATCGCCGTGGCCGACGTCTCCGGCAAGAGCGTCCCCGCAGCGATGCTGATGGCCACGTTTCAAGCGAGCCTGCGTGCGTTGGCGGGCGTAAGCAGCTCGCTCTCCGATTTGGCAGGGGGCCTGAATCGCCAAGTCTGCGCCAATAGCAGCAACGGCCGCTTCACCACGGCTTTCATTGCCGAACTGGATCCGCTGACAGGAAATCTTACCTACCTGAGCGCAGGGCACAATCCACCCATCCTCCGCCGCGAAGATGGGACTTTCGAGCGCTTGAAATCTGAAAATATTCCGCTAGGAATCGAAGCGAAAGAGGTTTACAAAACGCGAGTGACAAACGTCGGCCTGCACGACTTATTGATGATTTATACCGATGGAGTGACAGAAGCCCGAAACGAAGACAAAGAGCAGTTCGGCGAAACCCGCCTGATGACCCTAATGCAATCCACGGGCAAAAACGAACAGAGCGCCAGAACCTTATCTAACGTGATGCAAGTCCTGGACGAATTCGTAGGCGCCGCCCCGCAACACGACGACATCACCTGCCTAATCCTCCGCCGCAACTAAAAGCAACGCGGCGCGTTGCGACAAACGTAGGGCCCGCGTTTTATGGCGGGCCTCTTCGCGCGAGGTCGCGCCACATTTCCGCACCCCGGCGGCCGGGGATCAACCTTCAAAGTTTCTTGGCCAAAACCAAAATCAGCAAAATCAACAAAATCAACCCCAACCCCCCAGAAGGGTAATAACCCCATCCCGCGCTATACGGCCAGGTAGGCAACGCACCCAACAACAGAATCACCACAATGATCACCAAAATCGCCCTGGGCATTGGCATCCTCCAAAAAGCCCCGGCATTTTCGAGCTCAACGCACAAAAGCGCCATACAGGCAAACCAGTAGCGCGACCAGCTTCGTAGGGGAGGGTGCTTTAGCCCTCCCGCAGTTCGGCCCCTTGCATTCCAGGCAGCAGGTAGAGTTATATTGCAATCAGAATCCAACCCGCCAAGCCAAAGGAGAAGTCACTCCGTGATCAATCAAATCCGCACGATCGCCATCGCCGCACTGTTCGCCGCTGCAGTTGCAGTCGTGATCCCAGCCCAAGAAATCCCCCAGCAACTCCAGCCCCCACCGAACGAAAAACTGCTACTGGATCTGCACGCCAAAGGCGATCAAATCTATACGTGCAAAAACGACAACAACCAATTCGCCTGGACCTTAAAAGCTCCTGACGCCCAACTCTTTGACAAAGACGAAAAACCCTTCGGCAAACATTTCGCCGGCCCCAGCTGGCAAGCGAACGACGGCAGCAAAGTGACGGGCAAGGCGGCGGCAAATGTACCGTCGCCCGAGCCCGATTCGATCGCCTGGCTGCTGGTGAAGGTAGTAAGCCATGAAGGCAAAGGCGTCCTGGACAGCGTTACCACCATCCAACGCCTCAACACCAAAGGCGGCAAAGCCGCTGTGACCGGCTGCGACGCAGCAAACGCCGACAAAGAAATTCGAGTCCCCTACACGGCGAACTACAAATTCTACGCACCAAAATGATATCCGCCGTCGCGTGAGCGACCTGCGGCTAACCTGTGTCTTTGCTTCGCCTTCCCGCCCTGAATCGTACGTGCCCTCCGTGCATCTAATCGTTTAACGTTAAACGATATAGGGAAAGGCCAAGACGAAATGCCATCGCATTACAAAGGCACGAAAACCGAGCTGCGCGCGTTGAACGCCTACATCAACGTTTCGCGCGCGGCCAACACGCTCGAGTCCGCCATGGCCGCGCAACTGGCAGCGCAAGGCTTGAGCATCAGCCAATTCGGCGCGCTCGAGGCTCTCTATCATCTTGGGCCGCTTTGCCAACATGAAATTGCCGCCAAGCTCCTAAAGTCCGGCGGCAACATCACGATGGTAATCACCAATCTCGAAAAGCAACGCTGGATCAAACGCCAACGAGTACCGAAGGATCGCCGCCTGCTCCGCATTCACCTAACGCCAGCAGGCCGCCGCCTCATCGCAAAGATTCTGCCGCCGCACGTAGCCGCGATCACGGGCATCATGCGCAACCTAAGCGACAGGGAGCAGGAATCGTTACGCACTCTGTGCCGCAAGCTAGGCCGCGGCACCCAAAAAGTTTTGTCCGGGCACGGCGTTAGCCGTGCCGTAAACGCCGCAAAAGCTCGCGGCCTCAGCCGCTGAGATGCGTCGTTTCGAATAATCAAAAGGCGGCAAAAAGGAGATTCAAAATGATTCAAATCCTCCCCAGTGAAGAACGCGGCAGCGGCCAACTCGATTGGCTCGATTCGCGCTTCTCATTCTCATTCGCCGATTACTACGATCCGAAGCACATTAATTTCCGTTCCCTGCGGGTGATCAACGAAGACAAAATCGCGCCCAGCGGCGGCTTCGGCATGCACCCGCATCGCGACATGGAAATCATCACCTACGTCCTCGATGGCACGATCGAGCACCGAGACAGCATGGGCAACCGCGGCGTAATCCGCCCAGGTGAGATCCAAAAAATGACCGCGGGCACCGGCATCCTGCACAGCGAATTCAATCCGTCGAAAGAAAAGCCGACGCACCTGCTGCAAATCTGGATTCTGCCGGAAAAGCAGGGGCTGAAGCCCGAGTACGAAGAACACAAATTCACCCCAGGCGAGCTAAGCGGAAAGTTTCAACCAATCGCAGGAAAAGAAGCACCGGTAAGCATCCGCCAGGACGTAGAGCTATTCGCAGCAAAATTCGCGAAAGGCGAAAAGGATACGCACAAGCTAAGCCCAGGCCGCCATGCGTGGCTACAAGTCGCACGGGGCGCAGGCAAGCTAAACGGCCAGATTGTGAAAGCCGGCGACGGCGCAGCAATCTCCGATCAGCCGGAAGTAGTGTACGAAGCAACGGAACCGTCGGAAGTCCTGCTCTTCGATCTCGGCTAACGTTGAAGTCCGCGCAGGCAAGCGGCGCATCCTGCAGGGGTGCCGCTTGCTGCGCCCGTGCCGCGTTTGAACGGCGAATGACCAAGCAACGCAATCCATCCAAATGTTACAAAATCACCACGCAGCCGAATCCGGCTGAATTCCCAGGGCATCTGACGTACCATTAGCCGCCAATCTCAACGGAGGGATTCACCATGCAAACCACAAAATGGATTCTGGCTGTAGCACTTCTGCTCGCCGCCGCGTTGCCGGCAGCCGCTCAATCCGCCCACGCTGACATCATGAACGCTTCAGGGCAAAAAATCGGCGAAGCCAAATTCCATCAAACGAAAGAAGGCGTCAGCATTTCGGTGAGCGTCAGCCAGATTCCGCCGGGGACTCACGGCATCCACATTCACCAAACCGGGCAATGCACGGCGCCCGATTTCAAAACTGCCGGCGGGCATTTCAATCCCGATAACAAGCAGCACGGCGCGAAAAATCCTGCTGGGGCGCATAACGGCGATCTCGGCAACATCACCGCGAACGCCGAGGGCAAAGCTAAAGCTACGTTCCTTGATCCGCATGTGACGCTAACCGACGGCCCAACATCGCTACTGCCGCAGAGCGGAACGTCCATCATGATTCACGCGCAACCGGACGACGAAATGACCGATCCATCCGGGAATTCGGGTGGCCGCTTTGCCTGCGGCGTAATTCAAAAATAATCACGGCGAGCGCGCAAGCGCCATCCGAACGTAGGGCGCGCGCTTTATGGCGGGCCTCTTCGTGCAAAATTTAAGTCGAAGCCTCGCGTGCGGCCGTCCAACCGGTCTACTGAATAGGATTCCGCACAGGGGCGAGCGCGTGCCATAAACCTAAATTGTGCCTGAGGAGGCCCGGCATAAAGCGCGGGCCCTACGAAGAGCAAATCCGCGCGGACGCGCGCGCCCTACAATTCATCCCATGCGGGGCAAGACAATTCCCTGCTGGGCTTGATACTTTCCCTTCTTATCCTTGTAAGAAGTCTCGCAAACTTCATCCGACTCGAAGAAGATCACTTGGCAGAGGCCTTCGTTGGCGTAAATTTTTGCTGGGAGCGGCGTGGTGTTGCTGATTTCCAGGGTTACGAAGCCTTCCCACTCGGGCTCGAAGGGCGTTACGTTTACGATTATGCCGCAGCGGGCGTAGGTGGATTTTCCTACGCAGATTGTTAGGGTGCTGCGCGGGATGCGGAAATATTCTACCGAGCGCCCCAGCGCGAACGAGTTTGGGGGCACGATGCAGACCGGGCCTTGAAACTCCACGAAAGATTTTGCATCAAAGTGTTTAGGGTCCACGATTGACGAATTCACGTTGGTGAAGATGCGGAATTCGTCGGCCACGCGCATATCGTAGCCGTAGGACGAGACGCCGTAGCTGATTACGCCCTCGCGCACCTGGCGATCGGCGAAAGGTTCGATCATCTTGTGTTCCACGGCCATGCGCCTGATCCACTTGTCGCACTTCACGCTCATGAGCAACTCCTTGGGCCTAGAAATTTTCGAAAATGGCAGGGCATCTTAGTACGCCGCCGTACGCTTGACAACCAGCAACACCGCTGTCTAGCATAGATTTCGCCGCAGCCGGAGGCACTCGTGATCAAACTCGACATCGTCAACGCGGTCGTTTCAAAGACCAGTATCACCCGCAACAAAGCCGAGCAGGCTGTCGAAACTGTTTTCGAAGCCATGAAGAACGCGCTTGGCAAAGGCGAGCGCATCGAGCTACGCCGCTTCGGCGTCTTCAACGTCAAGCCCCGCAAGACCGGCATCGGCCGCAATCCACGCACCGGCCAGCAAGTGAATATCCCGCCAGGCAAAGCCGTGCGCTTTAAGCCCGGCAAAGAACTGCAGGCGCTCGAAAACGGCGCTGGGAAAAAGCCTGCCTCGCCGGGTGCGTAAGATCGGCGATTCGTTTCAGGCCAGCTCCAATTTTCGATTGGTCAGCTCCTTGCTATGAGCAGCACTGGAAACGGGCACAGTCATGTCCCGGCAGAAACCGTAGAATTCCAATATCCGCCGATTGCAGAGGCTGTTCTGCGCAAGCCGCGCCGCCGGCCCATCTGGACGCCGCTGATACTTTTTCTTCTGACTGTTGTTTCGACGCTGGCTGTCGGCGCAGAATTTTCTCTCTCCTATTCGCAAAATCGCGAGCCATTCTCCGGCGACGAAAATCCTTTCATCACCATGGCGCGGCCTTTTCAGCATCCGGAATTGCTGGCGCTCGGCGTTCCGTTTTCCTTCACGCTGCTCAGCATCCTCCTCGCGCACGAACTTGGCCACTACTTCACCTGCCGTAAGTACGGAATCGATGTCACCTATCCTTATTTCATTCCTGCGGCTACGATCCTCGGCACGTTCGGGGCGTTCATTCGAATTCGCTCGCCGATTCCTACGCGCAAAGCGCTTTTTGATGTGGGGCTCTCGGGCCCCGTGGTCGGCTTCGTCTTCGCCGTGCCGGCGCTGATTTTCGCGATTGCGAATTCGAAGATCGTTCCCGGCATGGCCTTTACCGATCCGACGGGACTGCGATTTGGCAATCCGCCGTTGGTGCAGCTCTTGATTGCCATGCTGCGTCCGCATACGCCGGCCGGCGATATTCTTTTGCATCCGGTGGGGCGGGCGGCCTGGGTCGGGCTTTTCGTTACTGCGCTGAATTTGCTTCCGGCCTGGCAGCTTGACGGCGGGCACATTTTGTACTGCCTGACTAGCCGGTTGCACCGGCAGATTTCGCTGGCCGTGGGAGCGATCATCCTAGCGATGGGGCTCTTGGGAATCTGGCGGAATCTTTTCTGGGACGGCTGGGTGATGTGGGGCGGCCTGCTGCTGGCCTTCTCCTGGTTTTTCCGACATCCGCCGCTGATGAATCGCTGGGAGCCGTTGGATCCGAACCGGCGGATGTGGGCGGTCTTCGCGTTAGTCATTTTTGTCCTCTGTTTTACTCCCTGGCCGACCACTAACCCTTGATCGATTTGAGTTTTGCGCGCGAAACAAGGGTTATGCAGTGTCGGGGCAGGTGGACGGAAATTTCATGAGCGCGTTTGTTCGCGCCGTCAAGCCAATGGCATGAGAAGGTGCGCGGAGCACGGATAGGGTGGGCGAGATAGGTTCGATTCGTGCATAATGTGGGCCCGCGGGTTTCGAAATGTTAGGAGGCGTTCCGATGGCAACGATAACTACCAAAGATGGCGTTGAGATTTATTACAAGGACTGGGGCAAGGGGCAGCCGATCGTGTTTAGCCATGGTTGGCCGCTTTCGGCGGATGATTGGGACACGCACATGATGTTCTTTCTGAATCACGGCTATCGCGTCATCGCGCACGATCGGCGTGGGCATGGGCGTTCTTCGCAGCCCGGCGTTGGGCACGACATGGATCATTACGCTGCGGACTTGGCGGCGGTGACTGAGCATCTTGATCTAAAGGATGCGATACACGTTGGGCACTCAACCGGGGGCGGTGAAGTGGTGCGTTATGTGGCGCGCCATGGTGAGGGACGGGTGGCGCGAGCAGCGATCATTAGCGCGGTGCCGCCATTGATGGTGAAGACGCCGGCGAACCCTGGTGGGACTCCCAAAGAGGTGTTTGATGGGCTGCAGGCGCAACTGGCCGCCAACCGGGCGCAGTTTTATTACGATGTGCCGGCTGGACCGTTTTATGGATACAACCGGCCTGGTGCGAAGGCGTCTGAGCCGGTGATTTGGAATTGGTGGCGACAGGGGATGATGGGAGGGGCTAAGGCGCATTACGACGGCGTCGTGGCATTCTCGCAGACGGATTTTACCGAGGACTTGAAGAGGATCTCTGTGCCGGTGTTGGTGATGCATGGGGAGGACGATCAGATTGTGCCGTTTGCCGATGCTGGTCCGCTTTCGGCTAAGCTGCTTAAGAACGCTACTACGAAATTCTATCCCGGATTTCCGCACGGGATGCCGACCACTCACGCGGAGCAGATTGACGCTGATCTGCTGGCTTTCTTGAAAGACCAGCGAGTTGGGGTGGGCGCGTAGGGAATAGTTTGGGTGAGAGGGCGGTACGGCGTTCCCTTACTTTGGAGTGATGCTTCGCGGGTTACTTCTTGCGGGAATTTGGCGACGATGATTGAGGATTGCCCTCACGGACTTAGCGACTTCAAAAACGCCGGCAGGCTGCCGGCGCTACGGGGCGTTGCGCGGCTTACGCTAGGCTTGTTGGATCTACGTCCACTATTACTGCGGTTTCTGGGATTTTGTGATGTTCGCAATATTCTACGCACGCTGATAGGGCTTGGCTGACGATCGAGCGCTTGGGCGTCTTCAGTAGGAATTGGAATCTAAATTCCTGGCGCAAGCGGGAGAGCGGGGCGGCGGCCGGGCCTAGCAGCTTCATGCCTTGATTCTCGAACGGCTTGAGGACCGCTTCTAACGCGCGGGACCATTGGATGGCGTGTTCGATTTTTTTGTCGCGGATCAGGATGCTGGCTAAGGCAGTGTACGGGGGATAGTGGAGCATGCGGCGGAAGTGGGCTTCTTTTTCGAAGAAGCTGAGGTAGTCCTGTTTTGCGGCTAGTTCGATGGCGTAGTGTTCGGGATAGTAAGTTTCCACGAGTACTTCACCGGTCAAGCGTCCGCGGCCTGCGCGGCCTGCTACCTGGGTGAGGAGTTGGAAGGTTTTTTCGGCGGCGCGAAAATCTGGCCGGCCGAGCGCGAGATCGGCAGCAACCACACCTACCAGGGTGACGCGCTCGAAATCGTGGCCCTTCGCTACCATCTGCGTTCCGACTAGGACGTCAATCTCGCCTTTTGCGAATGCGCCGAGGACTTTTTGGAATTGTTGCTTGGTGCGGACTGTGTCGCGATCCAGGCGGGCGATGCGGGCTTTTGGAAATTGCTCGTGCAGATATTCTTCGATGCGCTCGGCGCCTTCGCCTACGAAATATAAATATTCTTTCGCGCATTTTGGGCAGGATTTCGGGACGCGCATGGCGAAGCCGCAATAGTGGCACTCGAGGCGTTGGCGGCTTTTGTGATAGGTGAGTCCGATGCTGCAGTTTTGACATTGCAGATAGGCGCCGCAACTTCGACAGAGTAAAAACCAGGAATAGCCGCGCCGATTGATCAGGACCATTGCCTGCGTGCCGTTGGCTAGGCGCTCGGCGATCGCGGCGCGCAGGGCTTCGCTGACCGGCGCGTTTTTGTGATGCGCGCGGAAATCTTCGCGCAGATCGACGACTGTTACCTTTGCCATGGGGCGGTTTTCGACGCGCGTTTTTAGTTCGAGGAGTTTGTATTTGCCGCTGCGGGCGTTTTGGTAGCTCTCGAGAGATGGCGTCGCTGATCCGAGGACCGCGACTACATTTTCTAGGCGGGCGCGATAGATGGCTGTGTCGCGGCCGTTGTAACGTGGCGTTTCTTCTTGCTTGTAGGCGGTTTCTTGTTCTTCGTCCACGAGGATTAGGCCGAGATTTTGAAGTGGGGCGAAGACGGCGCTGCGGGTGCCTACTACGATGCGGGCGTCGCCGCGGCGGACGCGCCACCATTCGCGGGCGCGTTCGGCATCGGGTAATGCGCTGTGCAGGACTGCTACGCGCGGGCCGAAGCGGGCGCGGACGTGGCGGCCCATCCAGAGGGTGAGCGCGATTTCGGGGACTAGGACGAGCGCGCTTTTTCCTTTCGCTAGCGTGGCCTCGATGGCGCTTAGATAGACTTCGGTTTTGCCGCTGCCGGTTACGCCGTGGAGCAGGGCGGCTTGGAATTTTGCGGCGTCGAGCCAACTTTGGATTTCTGCTAGGGCGGTTTTTTGCTCGGCGTTGAGAATATTGTTTGGGGGGACGTAGTCGGATTCCCAGGGATCGTCGTCGGGGATTAGCGGCTCTTCCCAGATTATTAGATGGCCGGCGGCTTCTAGATTTTCTACTGCGCGCTTGGTGACTTTTGCTCGTTCCAGGAGGATGGGGAGCTGCATGGGGCCGCCGAATTCGGCCAGGGCTTCGCGGACGCGAGCGGCTTTTTCATCGAGTGGCGGGGCGGAGCTGTTGCGCGCGGCATTTTTCCACGCGACGATTTTTTGAGTGCGTAGCTTGCGGCGGAGGAGGACGTCGCTCCATTCGAGGCGCTTGGCGCGGACGAGGCGATCGGCTGCGGCTTCGCCGCCTGCGATTCTTCTTGTTTGTGCGGACGTCCACGGCTTGCCTGCTTCTTTTGCGCCGTCGAGGACTGCTAGTTCAGCTACTTCTTTCTCGTTGGCTGGACCTCGGGCTATTAGCTCTTCGAGATATTCGGCGCCGGCTTCGGTGAGTTTGTATTCGCGGGCTTGGCGGAGATCTGGTTGCGGGGGGAGGAGGGCGTTTAGGGATTCGCCTATGGGGGCTATGTAGTAGCGGCTGATCCAGTTGCCTAGCTCTAGCAGGTTTGGGGTTAGTGCGGGAATGGGATCTAGGAGTTCGGAGATTTCTTTTACCTGCTTTAGTTCTGGCGGAATTTCGGCGAAGGCGGCGATTACGCCGATCATTTTTCTGTTGCGGAATGGGACTACGGCGCGGCGGCCGACTAGTTCTTCGGAATCGAAGCGGGCGGGGATCGCGTAGGTGAAGAGCGAGCGCATGGGGACTGGCAGGGCTACTTCGCAAAATGTGGGCGGCATGGCGACGGAATAGTTTAGCAGGGTCAGTGAGCGACACGGAGTTGGCGCGAGGATTCGTTTGTGGCGCGATGTTGCATGAAGATGCCGGGCTGAAGCCCGCCGCTACGTTCGGATGGCTTTGGCGCTTTTTTAGAGGCTTACCAAAACTATGGCGGCGAAGATTAGGACGATGCCTAGCCATTGCGTTTTTTCTAGGCGCTCTTTTAGGAAGGCGTAGGCTAGGAAAACCGTTACGGCGCCGAATAGGGAGCCTAGGACTGTTACTAGGGAGACGTGGCCGGTGGAGAGGCCTAGATTGCTGGCCAGGTAGGCTACTATGTCGAAGAGGCCGATGGCGATTAGTGTCCACCAGACGTCGCCGCGGGGGACGGCTAGTGATTGCTTTGTTGCCAGACAGATGATCGGCAGAATCGCTACCGAGAGGGCGCGCGTGGACCAGACGGAGAAGGTGCCGCTTAGGGCTGGCATTATGTGGAAGCCGATTAGCCAGAAATTCAGGCCGTACATGGCGCCGGCGAAGATGGCTAGGCCTACGCCACGGGTGAGATGCGCGGCGCGATGGGCGGGTTCGGTGCCGGCGGGCGGCTGGAATGCCGCGAAAGACGTGGAGGCCAGCGCGACACCTGCGATCGCCAGGGCGATTCCGGCGAAATGGTGGGCTCTTAGTTTTTCTCCTGTGAAGACTGAGAGCACCAGCGTTAGTGCGGGGTAGGCGGAGCAGACTGGCGAGACTACCGAGAGGACGCCGATCTCTAGAGCGCGATAGAAGGCTAGCGACGCTACTGTGCTGATTAATGCGGAGGCGGCTACCCACATCCAGACGCTCGTTGGATGATTGTACAGCGCGGCGGGGATTTCTTTTTTTGGGACCATCCAGACGGTGAAGGCCAGGACGCCGATGGCTTGCATGTAGAAGAGCGAACGGATTACGCCTACGCGGCGGGTGGCGAAGCGGGCTAGGAAATCGGCTATGCCCCAGAGTAATGCGGCGCTGATTCCGTATGCGATGGCCACGATTTTCTGATTCGCGACGTTAACGCTGCGCGTTGGCGGTGGCGCTTTTGGCTTTTAGGCCTAGGACGGCCATCACTTTTTGTAGATCTTTCCAGACTTCGGATTTTGCGGCTGGGTTGCGGAGTAGATAGGCGGGGTGATACGTCGCTAGCAGGCGCGTGCCTCGGTACTCTAGCCATTCGCCGCGGAAGGCGCTGATCGAGCGATTGGTGTTTAGAAGCATTTGGGCCGCTGTGGCGCCTAGGCAGACGATTACTTTGGGGCGGATGGCGTCGATTTGGCGGATTAGGAAGGGGGAGCAGGCGGCAGTTTCGTCGCGCTCAGGCATGCGATTTTCTGGGGGGCGGCATTTGACTACGTTGCAGATGTAGACGTCCTTTCGCTGCAGGCTCATGGCTTCGATCATTTGGGTTAGGAGCTTGCCGGCACGGCCTACGAAGGGGAGGCCTTGGATGTCTTCATCGTGACCGGGGCCTTCGCCTACGAAGACTAGTTCGGCTTTCGCGTTGCCATCGCCGAAGACTATTTTGTTTCTGGTTTTGTGGAGTTTGCAGCGGGTGCATTCGCCTAGATCGGCGCGGATGATTTCTAGGGTGTCGCCTTCGATGCGATCGGCGGCTTCGAATAATGTTGGACCTGCGGCTGTTGGGAAGAATGTGGCGGCGGATTTATTTGGGGCGGCCGTTGGTGTTGCGGCGGTTGGAATTGTTGGACGGGATTGCTTCGGCTTCGGCATTGGTTCCGGGATCTCCGCCGCCGGTTCGATTGCCGTTGCGGCTTTGGGATTTGATTGTGCCTGGATTGCGCGATCGCGGTAGAACGGGGCTAGGCCTAGTTCTTCGGCGTAGGTTAGCCAGTTTTCGATTCGAGTTCGGGAATTCGGGTCCATTTGAATCCTGAGAACGATCTGCGATCTTGCACGAAGAGGCCCGGAATAAAGCGCGGGCCCTACGTTCGGAGGCTTCGCTTTGCTCAGTTTTTGTTTTGCGCCGGGGAGAGTTTACTTGGTTTGCGGGCGCAATTCGAGGGCTTGGTCTAGGATTTTATCGGCTACTTGGAACTTGGTCATTTTGGGGAGAGCGATTTCGCGGTGGTCGCGTAAGTAAAGAGTGACCACGTTTGTGTCGGTGTCGAAGCCGGCGCCGGCTTGGGTTACGTCGTTGGCTACGATCATGTCGGCGTTTTTGGTGGTTAGTTTTTTTCGGGCGCTGGCGGCTACGTTTTCGGTTTCTGCGGCGAAGCCGATTAGCACTTGTGAGGATTTTGTGCGGCCTAGTTCGGCCAGGATGTCGGGCGTTGGTTCTAGTTCGAGGACTAGATGCTCGCCGGTGCTGCGTTTGATTTTTTGCTGGCTTTGCGCGACTGGGCGGTAATCCGCTACTGCGGCGGCTTTTATGATTATGGTGGATTCTTTGGCGCGCTCTAGAACTGCTTCGCGCATTTGTTTTGTGGTGCGGACGGGGATCCAGTCTACGCCTTCTGGGGTTTGTAGATCTGTGGGGCCGCTTACTAGGATTACTTTTGCGCCGCGGCGTTGGGCTGCTGTGGCTAGGGCATAGCCCATTTTTCCTGAGGAGCGATTGGTAAGGTAACGGACTGGATCTAGATCTTCGCAGGTTGGCCCGGCGGTGATTAGGATGGTTTCGTTTTCTAGATCGTGGCGCAGGCCTAGGACTTTGCAGACTTCTTTGGCAATGGTTTCGATTCCGGCCAGGCGGCCGGAGCCGGTCATGCCGCAGGCTAAATAGCCTTCATCGGGATCTACTACGTGTACGCCTCTGGATTTTAGCGTCGCGATATTATTTTGCGTGGCTGCGTTTTCCCACATGTTTACGTTCATTGCTGGGGCTACTACTACTGGGGCTTTTGTGGCTAGGTAGAGAGTGGTTAGGAAATCGTCGGCGATTCCTTGGGCGAATTTTGCCAGGATGTCGGCGGTGGCTGGGGCTACTACGAGTAGATCGATTCGTTGGGCTACGGCTATGTGTTCTATGGCGCTTTCTACGTTTGGCGTCGCGTTGGATTCTTTTCCGAACATTTCTGTGATTACTTTTTGGCCGGTTAGGGCTGCGAAGGTTAGCGGAGTTATGAATTCTCGGGCGCTGCGCGTCATTATTACTTGGATGTCTAGTTTTTCTTGTTGAAGGCGGCGGGTTAGTTCGGCGGCTTTGTAGGCGGCTACTCCGCCGGTTACGCCTAGGGCGATTCTCATGCGGGCACCGCGGGGGTTATTGGTTGGTTTTGGAGAGGTCTGGACATTGAAACAAAACCTCAGCGGCTAAAGCCGGGTTATATTGCATTGCTTTCGGCACGGCTGAAGCCGTGCCCTGACAAAGCAAGACGCGTGCCGCGCGTTCGACTTTACTTCTTTTTGTCGTCGTCATCGTCGCCGTGGGGCATTTCTGGGGCGTCGAATTCTAGTAGGCCCATTAGCATTTCTTCTTCGGCTAGGCGTGTGTTTTTTCTCGCCTTTGGATTATCGATTAGCGGGCGGCCGCCTAGCATTAGTTGGCGGGCGCGGCGGGCTACTACTACCACGTAGGCGAATTGGCTTTCTGGTGGAGCTGATGAAACCGGCATGATTGCTTATCCTCCGAAAGATTTCAGAATTTCTTTTACGCGATCTTCGTTGCGTTTCATCTCGCAGCGGGCTGCTAGCACTATGCTTTGCACTTCTTTTGCGGCGCGATCGCGATCGTCGTTGATTACGATGAAATCGTAGCCGGTGTATTGCTCGAGTTCTTGACCGGCGCGCTGGAGACGACGGGCGATTTCGTCGTCGGAATCCTGGCCTCGCGAGCGGATTCTTTTTTCGACTTCGGCGCGCGATGGTGGAACTATGAAAATCGCTACCGCTGCCGGTAGATTCTGCTTTACCTGCCTGGCGCCTTGGACGTCAATTTCCAGGACTAGATTTTTGCCGGTGGTGCGGGCTTCGTCTAGCCAGCGGCGCGGCGTGCCGTACCAGTTCTTGCCGAAGACTTGCGCGTATTCGAGGAATTCGCCGGCTTGCTTCATGCGCTCGAACTCGGCTTCCGATACGAAATTATACCACTTGCCGCCGCTTTCCGTTTGACGGGGAGTGCGCGTGGTGCATGAAATGGCTAGGAGCGTGTTGGGAAGCTCGAGGATGCTTTGTACGAGCGTGGATTTGCCTGAGCCTGAGGGGCCCGAGACGATGAAGACGAGCGGGTCGGGGTTGGTGGGCATCGCTATTCGAGATTTTGGACCTGTTCGCGCAACTTTTCGATTTCGGATTTTACTTCGAGAGCCAGGCGCGTGATTTCCAGGCCTTCGGATTCTGTGCCGGGGGTTTTCGAGAGTAGCGTGTTGGCTTCGCGCTGCATTTCTTGCAGGAGGAAATCTAGCTTTTTGCCGATTTCGCCGCCGGTGGCTAGTAGCGATTCGAATTGTTGGACGTGGCTGCGCAGGCGGGCGATTTCTTCGGCGGTGTCGCTGCGCTCGGCGGCTATGGCGGCTTCTTGCGCTAAACGTGCCGGTTCGATCGGGACTGCGGCTAGCAATTCTTTTAGGCGGCCTTCGATGCGGCGGGCGTAGGCCGGGCGGGTGCGTTCGGCTAGCGGCTCGATTTTTGTGGCTAGGTCGCGGATGTTGTTCAAGCGGTTGGAGAGTTCTTCGGTGAGGATGCGGCCTTCGGACTTGCGCATTTCGTCGAGCTTGATGAGGGCTTCGTTCAGGCAGGATTGAAGGATCGTCGCCAGTTGATCGTCTTCGCCGATGGCCAGGCTTTCTGGCGGAGAGACTACGCCTGGTAGGCGGAGAATTCCGGCTAGATCTGGCTCGGCGGTTAGGCCGAATTCTTTGCGCAGAGATTGTGCGGCAGTTAGATAGGCTGCGGCTACTTCTCGCTTTACTGCTACTGCGGCTGGGCCGCTGGAATCGTAGTGAAGGATTACGTCGACGTGGCCGCGGCGGAGATGGGCGCGGACGGCTTGGCGGATTCCATTTTCCAGCGACTCGAAGCCTTCGGGGGCTTTTACGTGAATATCCAGGAAGCGGTGATTCACGCTTCGTAGCGTTACGCGAATTACCCGGCCGGATTCTTCGCGGCGGGCTTGGGCGTAGCCGGTCATTGATTTCAGGCCGGGGGATTTTGCTTCGCTTGGTTTCATTGGGCTCATGCTGGCGGCGGAGTCGGGCATAGTCACATTGGTCCTGGGGCGGGCGCGGGAATGTCGGCGTCCATGAATTGCATTTCGTAGAGGCGGCGATACACTGCGCCGTTGGCTAGGAGTTCTTCGTGGGTGCCTAGTTCGCGGATGGTGCCGCCGTCTAGGACGGCGATCATGTCGGCGCGGCGGATTGTGGAAAGACGATGCGCTATTACGAAGACGGTGCGGCCGGTCATTAGATTATTGAGGGCGCGCTGGACTAGATGCTCGGATTCGGAATCTAGTTCGCTGGTGGCTTCATCGAGAATCAGGATGGGGGCATCTTTTAGTAACGCGCGGGCTATGGCTAGGCGCTGGCGCTGGCCGCCGGAGAGGCGCTGGCCTCTGTCACCTATGCGGGTTTGGTAGCCTTGCGGTAATTGGGTGATGAAATCGTGCGCGAGGGCTGCTTTTGCTGCTGCTACTACGCGGGCTTCTGGTAGATCGGGGCGGCCGTAGCAGAGATTGTTCCAGACTGTGTCGTTGAAGAGGATGGTTTCTTGGGTGACTATGGCCATTTGTTCGCGTAGCGAACGCAACGTTACGTGATTGACTTCGAAGCCGTCGATTTGCAGCGAGCCGGAGGTGGCGTCGTGAAAGCGCGGGAGGAGATTTACTAGCGTGGTTTTTCCTGCGCCGCTGGAGCCTACGATAGCCATTACGCGGCCTGCTGGGACTCTCAGATTGATGTCGTGGAGGATGGTGGGGCCGCCGCCGTCGTAGGCGAAATTTAGATTTTCGAACTTTACTTCGCGGGAGAATGCTGGAAGGGCTGCGGCGCCGGGGCGTTCGGAGATTTCTTCTGGGAGATCGAGGAATTGGAAGACTACTGTGGAGGCGCCGAAGGCTTGTTGGAAGAGCTGATAGATACCGCCTAGGCGCTTTACCGGCTCGTAGACTTTGAAAAGAGAATAGACGAAGGCGATGAACATGCCTTGGGTGATGCGATCGTGCTTGATTTGATCACGGGCGTAGAGGATCAGCAACGAGAAGACTACCGCGGCCAGGACATCCATCATCGGGGATGTAGCTACGTAGGCGCGGACCCAGCGCATATTTTCGCGCAGAAGCTGGCGGGCGGCTTCGCGGAAACGGCTGATTTCAAAGCGCTCCATGCCGAAGGCTTTTACTACGCGATTGCCGGTGATGGTTTCTTGGAGAATGTGGCTTAGGTCGGCCAGGCGCGAGCGGCTGGTTTCGGAGGAGCGGCGGATTTTTTTGCCGAGTCTTCCGACGGGGACGACTATCAGCGGAATAAAAATGGCGGAGCCGAGAGCGAGCCGCCAATCAATTACCAACAGCACGATCACGAAAGCGATTAGCGCGAAAGTTTGGCGGAAGAAATCGGCCAGGAATTCGGAGAAGGCGCTGCGAATTTGTTCTACGTCGTTGATTACTGCGGACATCAGGCGGCCTGCGGGATTGTGTTGGAAGAAGCCGATGGGTTGCTGGACCAGTTTGCTGTAGACGCGGTTGCGCAGATCCATCACGCCGGCATGGCCTACGTATTGGATTGCGGTGCTGCCCAGGAATTCTGCCAGGGCTTTTACGAAAAAGATTGCCAGCAACGAGAGCGAGAAGATGGTCCAGACGTGATGGATGGAGTGGGGAAAGAAGGAATTTAGATCGATGGAATGACCGTGGAATTGGACTAGGGTTAGCGTTTGGTCCGTGGAGTGGGGATTCAGGACTACATCTATCACGGGGACGATCATCAGGGCGATTACGCCTTCGGCTAGGCCGAGTATGGCCATCAGGAATACGCCGGCTAGGAAGCGGACGAGATGGGGCCGAACGTATCCGAGTAGGCGTTGGACTTCTTTTGAGAAGGTCAATGATTCCCCGTTTGATAACGATACCACGCAAATTGGGAATGCTGGGTTTGGAGTGCGGAAAAGTCAAGCGATCAGGGACGGATTTGGCGGATCAGTTTAAGAACGGTTAGGGTTCGGCGTTGCGGCTGCCTTTGCTCTCGCTCTTGCTAGAGCAAATACCGAAACCAGGAATAGGCTGGCGCCAATCACTTGCAGTGTCAGGTTTAGGGAGTTGATTGGAAAGCGTTGGTGCTCAACGAGGCCGAAGATCATCGCCCAAATGAAAACACCGATGCCTAGCCAGATGAAACCAACATTTCGCGTTCGGAAGTATCCGCGCAGTGAAACTAATATGATCGCGAAATACAAAACGAAAGCCGAAGCGGCGAGAATGTTGGGGATTATCGAATACATATTGCAATTTTATCACGTTTTCGTACCAGGTGAGGGATTTCGAGGATTGTCCTCAGGGGCTGAAGCCCAAGATTTTGTTGGGGTTTCATTTCGGAGCTAAAGCTCCGCCCCCTAAGGATCGGAACGGCTGAGAAAATGTTAGTGCTGGTGCTGAGGCGTGAGTCCTAGTTGCTGGAGAAGGGATTCGTCTTCGCTGGGTTGGGGATTTGGCGTGGTCAGTAGCTTTTCGCCAGTGAAAATCGAGTTGGCGCCTGCTACGAAGCATAGGGTGGCGGCTTCGCGGCTTAATTGTAGGCGGCCTGCTGCTAGGCGGACTCTCGATTTCGGCATGACGATTCTTGCTGTGGCTATCATGCGGACCATGATTAGAGGATCTACGTCTGGTTGATTTGCTAATGGGGTGCCTTCGGCGCGGACTAGCATGTTGATTGGAACGCTTTCTGGGTGCGGCTTTAGTTGGGTTAGCTGGTGTAGGAGGCCTACTCGGTCTTCGTCGGATTCGCCCATGCCTACTATGCCGCCGCTGCAGACGGTGATTCCGGCTTCACGGACTGCGGCTAGAGTTTTCAGGCGCTCTTCGTAGGTTCTTGTGTGGATTATTTCGCCGTAGAACTCTGGCGAGGTGTCTAGATTGTGATTGTAGGCGGTTAGGCCGGCGCGTTTTAGGGAGCGGGCTTGATCGTTTGTCAGCATGCCTAGGGTGCAGCAGACTTCCATTTTCATTTTGGCTACGCCGCTTACCATTTCCAGGACGGATTGGAATTCGGGGCCTTGCGGGGCGTCGCGCCAGGCTGCGCCCATGCAGAATCTTGTGGCGCCGTCGGATTTGGCGCGCTGGGCTGCCGCCAGGACATCTGGGACATTCATTAGATTTTCGCGGGGGACGCCTGTGGGGTAGTGGGTGCTTTGCGGGCAATAGCCGCAGTCTTCTGGGCAGCCGCCGGTTTTTATCGAGAGTAAGCGGCAGAGTTGGATTTCGTTGGGATTGTGAAATTGGCGATGTGTGGATTGGGCGCGGTAGAGGAGTTCGATTAGAGGTAGATCGTAGATGGCGCGGATCTCTTGGCGCGT
>Ga0206813_1106_pt1 | contig 18358 bp, 15 predicted proteins | sample Alteio_BWOrgCont_92_FD_152856 | JGI IMG/M metagenome (GOLD analysis project Ga0206813, IMG submission 152856) | Enriched cells from forest soil in Barre Woods Harvard Forest LTER site, Petersham, Massachusetts, United States -... | ecosystem: Environmental > Terrestrial > Soil > Temperate forest >...
CGAAGTATTGCGCCCAGGTCATCCCGTGCTGCTTCATGGCGCCTTCCATCGCGGCTTTGTCCTGGTCCAGGGAGATGCCGACGATCTCGAATCCCTTGTCGTGGAGCTTCTTGTAGGTCGCCACCACATTCGGCGCTTCGGCCATGCACGGTCCGCACCAGCTCGCCCAGAAATCCACGAGCACGACTTTGCCGCGAAGGTTTGCGAGATCCACTTCATGGCCGTCGGCGGCCGTGAATTTGAGATCCACCGGCTTCGTCTTGAGTTCCTTCATCTTTTCGCGTTTCGCCAGCATCTGTTTCGCGGCGCCCGCAAGTTGCGGGTCCTTGTCGTTGGCGAAGGTTTTCAGCACGGCTTCCGACTCGGGCGTGTCCACTTCCGCGGCCACTTGAAATCGTGTCTGCCGCATTTCGGGCGCGAGCCGATGCTGTCCGTACTTGGCGAGAAAATCGGCGGAATCCTTGAAGAACGCCGCGATCATTGCGGTTTTCGTTTCATTGATGCCTTGCGCCGCCACCATGATCCGCAGGAACGCGGCTTCGCCCTTCGCGTCCTCGGGAGCGTCGTTGGCGCTGAGAATCGCATCCGCTTGTTTCAGCAGCTCCTCCCTGGCGTTTTCCGGTTGCGGTCCGGCGCCGGGCAGTTGAGACAATTGCACTTCGGACTGAAGCATCATCAGCTTTGCCGAATAACGCCGCGGATCGGCCGGATACGCCTTGACGAATGCCGTGGCCGCGGCGCGCTGATTGCCGAACCATTCCTTGGCGATGCTGATGAGTTCCTCCTGCGATTTGGGCCGCACATCAGGTTCTTTGCGCAATTCTTCGATATGTTTCCACAAATCGTCGGCGGTCTTGAATTTCGAGAGATCGTCCCCGTGGCCTCCGGGGGCGTCGGCGGATGGTTCCGGAGCGGGTTTCGGATCGGCGGCCGCGGCCGCGAGAGTGAGGCAGATTCCGGCAGTCAGCGAAAGGGCGAAGGTTTTCATGGGGAATAGCGGGAAACCGAGACGGTGGCGCCAAAGCGGATTCTGTCCAGAATCATCTTGGCAACGAGCAAAGTGGGGCGGCTGAGAAAGGCATTCGCGCACGCAACTTCCCGGTAAATCTTATGTTACACGCAGGGCGGGCTCATTGACACCACCCCAAGTCGTTGCTAGCTTCCGCGCAAATTTCCTGAGTCTCGGGCGGAATTCCCCTTATGTTAGACCGTCAAGTCCTCGTTCTGAATCGACTCTGGCAGGCTATTAATGTCTGCACAGTGCGGAGGGCTTTTACCCTCGTATGCCAGGGCCACGCGCACGTCGTCTCCACGGAAACTGCGGATGGGCGCAATAATTTCCGCACCCATGACTTTGAAAGCTGGCGGGATTTCTCCACGCGCGAACCGGAGGAGGAGATGGTCCACACGATTTCGTTCAAGATCCGGGTGCCGCGCATCATCGTGCTGATGATTTTCGACCGGTTGCCCAAGAAAGAGGTGAAGTTTACGCGGCACAACATTTTCGAACGGGACAAGAACACCTGCCAGTACTGCGGAAAGCTGTTCGAGAAGCGCGACCTGAATCTCGACCACGTCATTCCCCGCGACAAAGGCGGGATGACCACGTGGGAAAACATCGTTTGTTCGTGCATCCCGTGCAATACGCGCAAAGGCAACCGCCTGGCGCACCAGGCCGGCATGCATCTGATTCGGAAGCCCGTGCGCCCCAAATGGCGGCCCTTCGTGAACATCACCTTTGACGGCCAGCATCACGAGAGTTGGAGGCACTTCGTCGATCTCGCCTATTGGAACGTAGAGTTGGGCGATTAGGCCGCCGCTGAGGCAGCGCACGGGCTTCCTGTGCAGTCGGCGAGGGACTCCGCTTTCTCCGATCTTTTCGGTTTCCGCTCTCCGGTCTCGCCTTAAAACACCACCGGACACCCCTCGGTCATCACCGAGATGCGCTCTTCGAGCCCTTGTTCTCGCGCGAATGCCAGCAGGCGTTCGGGCGGTTCATGGAGCGGCTCGTAACTCAGCCGGAATGTTCCGTAATGCATCGGCACCATCCGCCGGGCGCCCAAATCCACGAACGCCCGGAGCGCTTCCTCGGGATTCATATGCACCTCGCGTCCGCTGGGAGGGTCGTACGCGCCGATCGGCATGAGCGCCACGTCGATGGCGTAACGCTGGCCGATTTCGCGAAACCCGTCGAAATACGCCGTATCGCCGCAATGGAAAATCGTGCGGCCTCCCGTCTCGATGATGAATCCTCCGAATCCTCGATGCGTATCGTGCAAAATCCGGGCGCCCCAATGGTGGCAGGGAGTGAGCGTGACTTTCAACGCCCCTTGCTCGCACGTCTCCCAGTAGTGCAGTTCATGGACGGTATGAAAGCCGAGGTCATGCACGAGGTTTCCGACCTCGAACGGAACGATGATCGGCTGATCCGCGGCCACACCGCGCAGTGTCTTGCGGTCGAGATGATCGAAGTGCGCATGGGTGACGAGCACCAGGTCGATATTCGGCAGATCCCGCAGGTGCAGACCGGGATGTTTCATCCGTTTGAACACCTTCAACCACTTGGCCCAGTTGGGATCGATGAGCAGGTTGCCGCCGCGCGTTTGGATCAGGAACGACGCGTGCCCGATCCATGTGATGCAGATTTCTCCCTCTTTCAGCGCGGGAAAATTCGGCGTCGCATGGATTCCGGAACGGGGTTCAAAGATGGACGGGATGAGGACCTCCGTGACGAAGTTCCGCTTCTGCCAGCCGGCTTTTGGTTTGAGTCCCACCTTGCGCGCGCCCTCCCCTGCATGCCCATCGCCTCCCTTCGTCTTGGAAGACTTCTTGATTTCTGCTTTAGGTTTGCGGATGCGCTGGAACGGATTATCCACGGCGAAAATAATAGTGGTTCGGCCCGAACGCGCAAAGCTTTCATGCGCTTGCCAGCGCTTCGCACCCCATTTGTAATCGAATCCTGTGACCAAAGTTGAACTTCGCCGGCAGATGCGCCTCCGCCTTGGCGCGTCCGCGGTCCAAAACGCGAAAAGCTCGCGAGCCATCGTCGCATCGATCACCGCCCTTCCGGAATGGTCCCGAGTGCGGGTTCTCTTTCTTTATTCCGCGCTTCCCGGCGAACCGGATCTGGCGGCGCTTTGGAAACCGGAGACCGGAAAGCAGATACCGGAAAGGAAGATGCGACATCGTTTTTGCTACCCTAGAATCGAGGCCGGCGGCATGGCGTTTTTCGAGGTCGAGTCTCCTGACGAACTGCTTCCCAGCCCCTGGCATCCCCGCATTCGCGAGCCCATCTTCAACCCTGCGCGCCTCGTGCCCCCGGCCGAAATCGACCTCATCCTCATTCCCGGACTCGCCTTTACCCGCGACGGCCAGCGCCTCGGTCGCGGAGGCGGCCATTACGATCGCTATCTCGCCAGCCTTCCCGCTCGCGCCATGAAGCTCGGCGTCTGTTTTCAATGCCAATTGGTCGAGAGCCTTCCCGTGGAAGCGCACGACCAGCGCCTCCACGCCATCGTCACCGAAAACGGAATCACCGGCCACCTCCCCACGATGACCGAATCCAAATAACGCATCGTTTGGAATTCTTCCTCTCCGGTCTCCGCTTTCCGATTTCCGGTCTCCCCTAGCCCGGATATTTCATAGTTAGATTCGCCGCTGCATCGCTGGCCCGCGCGGCGCTGGCAACGCTTCAGAAGGGGGCTCAAGCGCTCATTTCGGCCATTTTCCGAGCCCTGAGGGCAGACCACCCCTTACCCCCTCGATCATTTGCGCCGGGGACAGCGCTCATTTCGGGCTCAGGCGGAACTGAGCGCTGCGCGCACGCTTTTGAAGAGTTCCTGGTAAGGATAAGCGTTCGCGAAAAAGAACCGGATGCGGCGCGTATTGCGCACGATCACCGTGCCGACCTTCAATAGCTTGAGCCGGATCGTGCCGACTTGGGCGCGCGCCAACTGCGTCCCGCGCAGGCCCACCCGTCGAATGGTTTCCATCAGGACATAGGCGGCCGCCGACAGGATGACGCGGAACTGATTGGCCCACCACGAGTGGCATGATGTGCGGTCGCTAAAGAGCCCGAGTTGCTGCTCCTTGATCCGGTTCTCCATCTCGCCGCGCCCGCAGTAGACCTCGTCGTAGAGCGCCTGCGCGTCGCCCTCCAGGCTGGTCACCACGAAGCGTGGATTGCGTCCTTGCGCGCTGAACTCGGCCTTGGCGATGACGCGCCTTTTGCGATCCCACGTGCCGGCCCTGTAGTCGACCCAAGCAAAGTGGCGCTGCTTCTGCAGCGCCGCCGCGTAGGCCGTCTCGGCCTGTGCCATGAGCGGCGCGCCCAGCGCCTCCAACCGCCGATTGCGCGCCAGTCCGATAATGTAATCGACCCTCGCTCTCTCGCACCAGCGCAGCATCTTCCAGCGGCAGAATCCCGAGTCCGCCCGCACGATCAGTCGCACTTGCGGCCAGGCCTCACGCAGCCGCTGCGTGAGCAACTTCAAAATGGCCCACGCGTGCCGTGCTCCGTCGCGGTTGCTCGGCCGCAGATAGGAAACCAACAACTGCTCGCCGCAGAAAACATAGAGCGGCAAGAAGCACCAATGGCCGTAATAGCCGTGAAAAAAGCGGCCCTCCTGATTCCCATGCACCCGGTCATCAGTCGCATCGAAATCCAAAATCAACTCCGTCGGCGCCTCGGCAAAGGAAGCAATGAATTTCTCGATCAGCACTTGGTGGAAAGCGACCGCCGCCTGCCGATTGACCCGCTGCTCCAGCCGGCACAGCGTCGGAGCTGACGCCAGCTCCGTGTCGCGCTCCAGCGCGGTTTGGAAAGCCAGATCGCGCCGTAGCGTCGCGTGGTCATTGAGATCCTCATAGCCCAGCGCCAGCCCATAAATGCGCTGCCGCAACAGGTCGACCTGCCGATGCGTGATGAAGACCGGATGCCGCGGGTCGACCAGCACTTCATCGAGCGCGGCCACCAAACCCAGCCGCCGATCCGCCTCGCGCAGCAGGAGAATCCCGCCGTCACTGGAGACGTCGCCTCCGGTGAAACTGGCCTCGATTTTTCGACGATCGAAGCTTGGAAAAGTTAGTTCGGGCTGTGTACACTTTGGCATTAGCGAAGTCTCCGGTTTGAGTGCTTTGAACACCCTCAGCCATAGCGGTTTACCGCGGGGACTTCGCTAACTTTTTTGAAAAACTATGAAATATCCGGGCTAGACTCTCTCTCGTTTTTTCAAGGTGATCCAGGCCACGATATAAGAACCGATCGTCCAGGCCAGCAGCCCCAGGAGCGCATGCACGGCGGGTCCGCTGCGTTCGAAGATGTCGCCCGTGGAGAGGTCGCGATCGGGGACGAGATTGCTGTAGGACTGGCGGTGGTCGCGCATGAGTTCGCCGCCGAGTTCCTTTTTCCAAAGGAAGCTGGTGTCCATCACTGTCTGCGCCGAGAAGGTGGGGGTAAGGCGGCTCACGGTGAGCGCGGATTTGCTCATATCCGCCGGCGCCACGGTGAAACCGGAGAACACAATTTGCGGGATGAGGATCAGGGGCACATACATCACCGCCTGCATTTCCGTGCGCGAAAGCGCGGACACTGCCGAGCCGATGCCCACTCCCGCGATCGCCGTGCCGAATAGCGCCGCGAGTTGAAGCATCACCGACCCGTCCCGGCCGCTTTTCCAGAAGAGCATGGTTGCATAGAGCAGGAGCGCCTGGAGCGTGGTGATGGCGATCAGGAAGAGAAACTTGCTGGCCAGGTAGGAGTGCGTGCTGACGCCCACCAGACGCTCCCGCCGGTAGATGGCGATTTCGCGCACGATCACCTGCGCCGCATTGCTGCACCCAAACCACAAAGTCGCCAGGTAGGCAAAGAACATCAGCAGCGCGCGGTCGTCGCTGACCCACGAGACGAGCCCCGCGATGATCAGCGGCTGCCCCAGAAGGATGATGAAATTTCTCCAATCCGAACGCAGGATCGCCCACTGCCGGGCGATCAAAATCGGCAGGGCAAAGGCGCGGCGCTGCGGCTTGGCGGCCGTTTTGGGAGGCGGCGTCTCGGGCGCGACGGGAGGGTCACTGTCGCGTTTTTCGAGAAATGCGCTTTGCCACTCCTTGGGCGGGCGGTCCGCCAGCCGGTCGTAGAGCCCCGTGAGTTTTGGAACGACGAAGTATTCGCGGGCCGCCTGGGAAGATCCCTGGAAACCGAGGCATCCTCCGACCAGCACGATGAGCTGATCCATGAGGTAGGCGTTTTCCATCACGTGCGTGGTGCAAACGATCGTGCAGCCGGTGTCGGCCAGGTCGCGCAAAAGTTCCATGAGCTGGAACTCCGTCGCGGGATCGAGGCCCGAACTCGGCTCATCGAGAAACAACACCGCGGGCTTGGCAAGAAGCTCCACGCCGACACTCACGCGCTTCCGCTGGCCGCCGGAGAGCCGGCTGATTGACTTGATCGCATGCGGACGCAACCCGAGCTGTTCCATGGTCTGGACAATCAGTTTGTGGATCTCCAGTGGCGGCGTGCTCGCCGGAAGCCGCAACCGCGCGCTGTAGCGCAGCGCTTCGTGAACGGTCAGCTCCGCGTGGACGATATCTTCCTGGGGTACGAATCCAAATGAGCGGGCTCCGTGATCCGAATAGATATTCCTCCCATCCACGAGCACCGATCCGGCTTCCGGCGCCCGCAGCCCGCTCAGCGTGGTGAGCAGCGAGGATTTGCCGGCGCCGCTGGGACCGATGATGCCGACGAAACGGGAAGGAGGAATCGTCAGCCGGATATCGTCGAGAATGGTAAAGGCGCCCGATCGGAAAAAGACCCCGTCGGCCCGAATGGTCCCCCCGGCGGCATTCGCGACTCGATTGAGCGCGTGCCCGTCGAATTGGAAATAGAAGGGTCCAATTTGCAGGCGGTCGCCGATCGTGAGCTCGTGGGTGTCGAAGCGGTGTCCGTTGACGAACGAGCCGGCGGTGCTGTTGAGGTCGGTGACGATCACTCCCCCGCCGCGTTGCGGGCCTACGGTGGCGTGTTTGCGGGAAACGCCGGGGTCGTTCAGGCACACCTCGGTGCCGGGCTCGCGTCCGATCGTCAGTAATGCGTCGATCTCGATGCGATCCGCCGGTTTTCCCTTCACCAGCATGCTGGCCGGCGCGCTTTGCGAGGGAGTTTCCCGTTTTTCAATCTTCGGAGGTTCCCCGAGGCCAAACTCCAGAATGGCGGGCCCGATTCCCACTTTGTCGCCAGGCTTGAGAATCGCGGGCGCTTCGAGCCGAGCTCCGTTGAGCAGGGTTCCCCGCACGCTTCCCATATCCTCGATTTTGCAAGTCTGCCCGTCCCACACGAAGCGGCAATGCTGGCGGGAGATCTCTACGTTCGGCAGCGGGAAATCCGCGTCCGGCGATCGTCCTGCGATAAACGATCCTGGAGTGAGCGGAAAAACCTTGGGAGGCAGGCCTGCGGTGACGGATAGGTAGGGGACGCTCATGGGAGCGATGATTCGAAAGTGGCCTTTGCGCGATTCGCGCGGAAATGCGCGCGCATTATGGGAGCACCGCCCAGATTTCTACGATGCGATTTTTTTCCATCTTTTCCGCATCCAGCAGCTTGGAGCCGCCCATGGCGACGCTGTGCAGGACGTTCGAAATGCCACACTTCTCTTTCATCGCCTTGAGCACCCCATCGGCGCGGCTCTGCGAGATCGCGATGTTCTTTTTGGGATCACCCTTGGGATCGGCATAACCCAGAATGACGAAGACGGCGGTGGGATCCCCGCGCAGCGCGGCGATCGCGGGTTTCTCCAATTCAGCCCTGAGCGTCTGGAGATCGGCTTGCGAGAGTTCCGTGCGCCCGGAGCCAAAGGGGATCGTCAACACCTTGCCCATGCTGCGCGCTCGCTCCACGCTCTGGTAAAGCTTGTCCTTGTTTCCGGAGGTCACGCCAGGCATCAGGTCGATGCGCGTGAGGACCTCGTTCTTCACGTCCTTGTTTTCGCCCTTGGAAGCGTCGAGATCGATTTTCGGAGGAGCCACGAAGATCGCCCGTGGCGCGTTGATCTCATTGGGGTCGGCATCCGGAGTCGTATTGGGAGGAGTGGAAGTCGCGGGCGTGGTGGAAGCAGAGTCCGGGCTCGTTGAGGCGGAGTTTGTGGTCGCGGCCGTGTCCGTCTTGGGATTGTCGTCTGCAGTCTTCGCCACTGGCGCCGTTGTGTCGCCCTTTTCGTGTTTGTGCTTTTCAATCACTCCCCGCAGTTGGGGAAAGACGAGGAGCGCCACGCCGCCAAGCACCGCCGCGCCCGCGATCCCGTACAGGTAGCGCAGCCACATGGTGGACGGCGGCTTGGTCTCCGTGAGCGGTTTGCCGCATTCGGGACAGACGAAGGGCTGCCCCTTTTCCACTTCGATTTCTTCGCCGCGGTAGGCGAGCAGGCAGCCTGCAAGGTTCTGGCATTTGCCGAAGCGAGACATACGACTGCGTTATAGGGCGTTGCTTGCGTTCGTCGCGAGAAAATTCAACCGGCGCCGGACGGGCTTCCCGTCAATCCGGTCCACGCCGTGAGATCGGCCGGCAGCGCGGAATGCCACGCCAGGCCGTGGGAAGGGACCGCCAGCGCGGCGGAATGCAGGGCGTGCCGTGGAAGCAGGAGCCGGCTCGCGAGCGCCGGTGTCCATCCCGTTTGAATGAACTCGAGGTAGCAGCCCTCGTCGGGCCCGTAAATCTTGTCGCCGACGACGGGATATCCCGCATGCGCGAGGTGAACGCGGATCTGATGCATCCGCCCCGTCCTCGGAAAGGCGCGCACGAGAGCGAAGCGGTTCCCGGCGGAAGTTTCGAGCGTGAAGCGGCGCTCCACGCGAAAATCCGTGGATGCGCGCGCCCCTTCGGGATGGACCGTTTGCTTGAGGTAAATCGTGGAATGCTGCCGATCGCCCTGGCGAAGAATCGGCGCTTCCACCCCAAACGCATCCTCCTCCGGCCACCCCCAAACCAGCGCCAGATACTCTTTCGTGATGCGGCGCGCCTCCATCTCCCGGCAGAAGCCGCGCGCTGCGTCGCGATGCTTGGCCACAAGCGTCAGACCGCTGGTTTCCCGATCCAGCCGATTGATGATGGAAACCTGCCCGCCATTCACGATCTCATACGCGAGCAAGTCCCGCAGACCATCCCAGAGAGTTTTCCTCCCATTGGGTTTGCTCGGATGCACTTCCAGAAACGGCGGCTTCTCCACCACGATCCAATCGGGGCTTTCAGCCACGACGTTGAATGTCGCGGGGCGAGGGGAAGACTGAGAACAAAGAGCCCGTGGATTTCTGGAGGAGGATGCTTGCATCAATGCATGCCCTCACAGTGCCCCTTGCTCGACGGCTGGCAAGTCCATGGCGCCCGCCGTCCAAGAATGATTCAATGGCTGGAGAGGAAGCCGCATGAGATGCCGGAGGCATCCCAGCTTCGCGGTCAGTTGGGCGACGCATCGGTCCCATCCGTCCTATCGGTCCCATAATTCCCTGGCCCCCACCGCGCGTGAATGTGTGATACTGCGACATCCAGCGCCATGCTTCCTTCTCCCGCCCTCGAACCTCCGCCACCCCTGATCTCTCTGCGGCGGGTTTCCCGATTCTATCCCGGCTCTGGCGCCGCCCTGGACGACGTTTCGCTCACTATCGCGGCGGGTGAATTCGTGGCCGTCACCGGTCCCAGCGGCTGCGGAAAAAGCACACTGATGCATCTCATCGGCGGACTCGATTCGCCGACTTCGGGCGAGATTTCGGTGGACGGCCTGGCTTTGCATCAGGCCGGCGAAGCGGAGTTGACGAACTACCGGCGCCACAAAATCGGGATCGTGTTCCAGTTCTTTCATTTGCTGCCCTCGATGAGCGTCTTTGAAAACGTCTGCCTGCCTCTGCTGTTGCGCGGCGATCCTCTGGCCGCGGTCAGGCCCAAGGCCGAGGCGATCATCGAACTGGTGGGTCTCTCGGATCGCGCGCGCCATGCCATGCATCAGCTCAGCGGCGGCCAGCTCCAGCGAACCGCCATCGCGCGCGCTCTCATCCACGAGCCCCTCGTGCTCCTGGCCGATGAGCCGACGGGAAACCTCGATTCGGCCAATACCGCGCAGGTCATGGCCTTGCTGGAAAAGATTTCTTCTCAGCGCCGGATGACAATGGTAGTCGTGACACACAGCGAGGACGTCGCGCGATTGAGTTCGCGGCGGATTTGTCTGCGCGACGGGAAAATCCTCGAAAGCCACCCATGAGCAACAGCGAAATGCGAGATAAACTGAAGAGACAACCGCTCTTCCTGGAATTCACCGACGATGAATTGGATGAATTCATCGATTTGCTCGACCCGGTGCATGCCGCCGCCGGCGACACGATTGTGAAGCAGGATGAGCCCGGGGATTGCATGTATCTCCTCGTGGAAGGCACGGCGCACGTGGTGCATCATCGCGAGGGGCATGATATCGACCTGGCGGCGTTGAATCCGGGCGATTTTTTTGGCGAATTGGCCCTCGTCGATGACGGACTGCGCTCCGCGGACGTGCAGGCGCTCACACCCTGCACCCTTCTTAAAATTACCCAGGCGGTCATCGCCGCCCTGGCCGGCGTTTATCCCTCCGCCGCGTTCAAATTTCTCATCGCCGTGGGCCGCATCCTGGTGAATCGCCTCCGCCAGACCAATCAGCGGTTCGTGGATACGCTGCTCTTCCCCGCGCTCGGAAAAGACTAGGCAAAAGGTCAGCGCCCCGGCGCTGGATCAGCCGGTCCCCTCCGCGCGCCGGAGCCATCCCGCTTCGTCAGCGGACATAGGTCCTATCCGTCCTATAGGTCCTGCGCCTCGCGGAGAATCCGCTTGCCAGTGCAACCGCCGCCCGAAGCGCGCGCCCAATCCGAAATCCGCAATCCGAAATCCGCAATGGATAACGCGCTTGTCCTCCGGTGTTTTATCCTCATAATGTCCGGCTCCGTTTTTTTATCGTCCATGAGTTCTTTCCAAAAAACCCTTGCCAGGAGCGCCAGCGTCAGCGGCTGCTCCCTCCATACAGGAGAGCAGGTGACCCTCACGCTTCATCCCGCGCCTCCAGGGCACGGGAGGAAATTCAAACGCAAGGATTTGCCGGATGAACCGACGATCGATGCCCGGATCGATAACGTGAAAACCGTCGAGCGTTCCACAACGCTCGGCGAAGGCAATGTGAAGGTGCACACGGTCGAGCACGTCCTTTCCGCGCTGGCTGGTCTCGGAATTGATAATGCGATGATCGAGATGGATGCCAACGAGCCGCCCATTGGAGACGGCAGCGCGCAGCCTTACGTCGAACTGATAAAAAAAGCCGGTATCGCGGAGCAGCAGACCCCCCGTCCTGAGTATATCGTGAGCGAAACGATCCATCTGGAATCGAAAAGCGGCTCTCTGATGATAATCGTGCCCGATCCTGGGTTTCGTGTTTCCTGCACTCAGGTGGGGCCGGAGGGCCGGTTTACGCAGTTCTATTCCGCCGAAATCACGCCGGAGATTTACGAAAAGGAAATCGCCCCAGCCCGCACGTTCGTCTTTTACGAAGACGTTAAGCCGCTCATGGACAAAGGCTTGATCCGCGGCGGGAGCCTGGAGAACGCCGTCGTCGTTCGGGGGGATTCCGTCCTCAGCAAGGAGCCGCTGCGGTTCCGCGAAGAATTCGCCCGGCACAAAGTTCTGGATATCGTCGGAGATCTCTCGCTTTTCGGGCGTCCCATCCGCGGCCACGTGATCGCCGTGAAGCCCGGCCACGGCCCGAACACCGACCTCGCCCGGCTCGTAGCCAAACAATGCGCGCGGACGATGGCGCTGATGCCTCCTTCCATGACGCCCAAGGGCGGAGACGTGCTCGACGTCAATGACGTCATGAAGCTGCTTCCGCACCGCTATCCATTCCTGCTGGTGGATCGCTTGCTCGGGCTCGATAGCGATATGCGATGCACGGGAGTGAAATCCGTGACGATCAATGAGCCTTATTTCCAGGGGCATTTTCCCGGCCATCCGATCATGCCCGGCGTCCTCCAACTCGAATCCATGGCTCAGGTGGGAAGCATTCTGCTTCTCCGCCAGCCCGGCAATGCCGGGAAGATCGGTTTCTTCATGAGCGCCGATTCCGTGAAATTCCGAAAACCGGTCGTTCCCGGCGACACCCTTTTCATCGATGTCGAAGTCACCCAGCGCAAGCGATTGATCCTGAAGGTCAAAGGACGCTGCACGGTGAATGGAGAAGTGGTCAGCGAAGCCGAACTCATGTTTGGTCTGGTGGACAAGTGAGCAGCTCGACGATCCACTCCACGGCGATCATCGATCCCGCCGCCCAAATCGGCGAAGGATGCGAAATCGGCCCGTATTGCGTGATCGGGCCCGATGTGGAGCTTGGTCCCCAGTGTTGGCTGCAGCACCACGTCAGTCTGAACGGCCCGAGCAGGATCGGGCGCGGCAATCGTTTTTTCGCGTTCAGTTCCATCGGCCAGCGCACTCAGGACCTCAAGTACGTCGGCGAACCCACCCATCTGTCCATCGGCGAAGGAAATTGTTTCCGGGAATTCACCACCGTCCATCGCGGCACTGCTCCGGGTTCGGTCACGCGAATCGGCGATAGCGGAAACTTTCTCGCTTACAGCCACGTCGCCCACGATTGCAACGTGGGAAATTCGGTCATTTTTTCCAACAACGGCACGCTCGCCGGGCACGTGGAAGTCGGGGACCACGCGGTAGTGGGAGGTCTCTGCGCGGTGCATCAGTTCTGCCGGATCGGAGCCTACGCCCTCACCGGCGGCTGCTCGAAGATCGTTCAAGACGTGCCGCCCTACATGATCGCCGACGGCAATCCCGCCGAAATCCGCAGCTACAATCGAGTGGGGCTCGATCGGCACGGCTTCAGCGCCGAGGTCCAGCGCCAGATCAGGGAAGCCTATCGCATCATTTACCGTTCCACTTTGAATGTTCAGCAGGCCGTCGAGCAGATCCGCGCCGAACTCCCCCAATCCCCCGAAATCACCCGCCTCGTCGCCTTCATCTCCAGCAGCCCCCGCGGCATCATCAAATAATCCGGTAAGCGTCCGCCCTTTCCGCTTTCCGGTCCCCTTCGATGGACTCAGGGCCTTGAGCCTGTCGAAACGGTCCGGTCTCCGGTTTCGCCTTGATCATTCCCCCTCCGTCCCGTACCCCATTGGTCCCATGTCCGAACGCTTCGCGCTCTTGAACGATGATCGTCTCAATGCGATCCGCCCGATCATCACCGCGCGGTTGCAGGAAGCCGCGGGCCTCGTCGGGGGCGGGGCGTTCGAAGAGTTCTTCGACGGCACGATGCAGGCGCTGCTCCGGGATGGCCTGAATCGCATCGGCGCCCACGAGGGCACGGTCTGGCTGCTGGATCCCACGCGCACCTTTCTCATGCCGCGATTCAATACGGGGCCGAACTCTTCGGAACTCGTGGGGCGATTTCGCCAGAGCCTGCGTTCCGGGATGATCAGCATGGTCGTGGCCACCGAGCAGCCGATCTGCGAGAACGAAGTCCAAAAGAACCAGCAGCAGGACAAGACGCTGGATCGCCAGCTTGGTCTGCTGACCTGCACCATGATCGCGGTGCCGTTTTATTTTACGGGTGAAATGCGCGGGGTGGTTTCCGCGGTGCGCCTGAAGGCCGCCGGCGCCGCCGATGAGCCCGCGGGCTTTGGCCTCGAAGACCTGGAAGCCCTCCAGCTTGCCACCACTGTGCTGACGCGAATGATCGAATACCGGCTCCTTTCCCTTGTGCTCGGAAGAGAGGGCCTCGGATGAAGACATGGATAACCCCCGAAGAAGCCATCGCAGCGATTGGGCGCGGACAGGGAAAGGGAATCAGAGTGGCGGTCCTCGATTCGGGAATCGAGGCGCATCATCCGGCGCTCGGCGGCCTGGAGCTGGCGGATGACATCGCGATCGTGGCGGATAGAATGAAGCTGAAACAGGTCTCCGGCGACGGTCGTGACTTGTTCGGGCACGGCACCGCCATCGCCAGCATCATTCGGGCGACTGCGCCCGAAGCCGAGATCGGCAGTTTTCGGGTGCTGGGCGAAGCGCTTTCCTCCCGGACCGCCATCATTCTCGAAGGCGCGCGTCTCGCGATCGAAAAGGGCTACAACATCCTGAATTGCAGTCTGGGCTGCGGCGTGCCCGAGCATGTGCTCCGCTACAAGGATTGGGTGGACGAAGCCTACGTCAAAGGCGTGCACGTGGTCGCCGCCTGCAACAACTCGGACTTCACCCGGCCCGAGTGGCCGGCCTTCTTCACCTCGGTGCTTACCGTCAACATGGCGCGCACGGAGAAGGACTCCGACCTTTACTACCGGCCCGGCCACCTCGTCGAGTTTGCGGCGGCCGGTGTCGATGTGGACGTCGCCTGGTCGGGCGGCGCCATCAAAAAGGTCACCGGCAGCAGTTTTGCCGCGCCTCGGGTCACCGGCATGCTCGCGTGTCTGCTTTCCGAGCAGCCGGGCATCCCGCCGCTCCAGGCCAAAGCCCTCTTCCATCGTCTCGCTCGCCCCTGGACCCAATCCCTCGGCGCCTTCAACTGCCGCTGATCATCTTCACCAACCCCGCTCGCGCAGTCGGAAGCCGGTGATACACGCGCCCAATCGCCACCGCGGGCGTCACCCCTTCCTGCCCCTGAATGCCCAGCAACCGCACCAGTTCCGCCTCGAAGTGCAGCAGCGGTCGCATCGCCGCCGGATTTGCATTCAGAAAACCCAGACCCCGCTTCAAGAGATCGAACAGCTCCGGCGACGGATGATCGGGCTCCGTCACCAGCTCAATCAGTTCCACGAAATACGCCGCCAGCGCCACGCGCTTGTAGTCGAGGCGCAATCCTTCGTGCGGCTCGTTCAGCGCCGCCTCGCGCAGCGCGTGCAGCTCGCTCTTGCGGCTGCGCACAAATTGGATTTCGCATTCAAAAAAAAGATCCAGCACCCCGCTAAATCGGCTCTTCGGCTGTCGCGCGCCCTTGGCCACCGTCTTCAGCCGCCCATGCTCTTCCGTCAGCCACGTCACAATGAGACTCGTCTCAGTGAGCTTCGTCTTCCGAAGGAGAATGGCGGCAGTCGTATCCACGCTTGGTGCGGTTGTGCTGGGTGTGATGAAGTGTGGCGCAAAAAATTACTGCCCGCAGGCAGATGACACGTCTGTTGTAGGGCGCGTGTCCCCACCCGCCAAGACGAGAGCCACCACCGGTCAGTTCAGCGGTACATCGGTCCCATTCGTCCCATGATTCCGTCGAGCGCCCCGCAAAGATGGACTCCGGTTTCCGCACCTTTCCGGTCTCCGCTTTCCGCTCTCCGGTCTCGGCGGTCTTGACTTCCCCCCCTTCCTCCCTACTCTCGCCCACTCTAAAATAAAGCTTATGAATCTTGATTCCCTTTCCCGTGCGGCGACTGAAGCGCGCGGACTCGCCATGGACGCCGTCCATGTTAGCTCTTCCGGCCATCTTGGCCTTCCGCTCGGCTGCGCGGAAATCGGCGCCGTGCTTTTTGGTGAGATGCTCAGTTACAATCCCGCCGAGCCCAAGTGGCTCAATCGCGACCGTTTCGTTCTGAGCGCCGGACACGGGTCGATGTTCCTCTACGCCTGGCTGCACCTCGCCGGCTACGGGAACCTCGATATCGAACAGCTCAAAAAATTTCGCGCGCTGGGCAGCCGCACGCCGGGCCATCCCGAATTCCACGAAACGCTGGGAGTCGAAGCCACCACGGGCCCTCTCGGCCAGGGCGTCGCGAACGCCGTCGGCTACGCCGTCTCCCAAAAGATGGCCGCCGCGCATTACAACACCGCCGAACACACCATTTTCGACAACCACATCGTGGCGCTCGCCGGCGACGGTTGCATGCAGGAGGGCGTGGCCATGGAAGCCATCGCCTTCGCAGGACACTTCAAGCTCGATAACCTCATCCTCATTTACGACTCCAACGACGTCACGCTCGACGCCATGGCCAAGGAAACGCAGAGCGAAGACGCCGCCAAGCGCTTTGAAGCGATCGAATGGGCCGTTCAGACCGTGAACGGCAACGATATGACCGCGTTCGCCGCCGCCTTTGAAAAGGCGAAGGCCGCCACCGGCAAGCCGCAGTTGATCATCGCCCGCACGCTCATCGGCAAGGGCATCCCTGAAGTCGCCGGCACTGCCAAGGCGCACGGCGAGGGCGGGGCGAAGTTCGTGGATGCCGCGCGCAAGGCTCTCGGTTTGCCCGACGAGCACTTTTACGTGAGCGAGGAGACAAAGGCTTACTTCGCCGGCCACGTCAAAAAACTCACCGCCGCCTACGACGTATGGCAAAAGACTTTCGAGGGATGGAAGGCCGCCAATCCCACGCTCGCCAGAACCCTGGAAAACGGCGTCAAAGGCGAAATCCCCGCCGATCTGCTTAGCCGCATCCCGGAGTTCCCCGCGGACGCCAAGATCGCCACGCGCAAAGCCGGCAGCGATGTCCTCCAGCCGGTCGCCGCGGCGGTCCCAAACCTCATCGGCGGCAGCGCGGATCTCTACGGTTCCACGCTCAATTACATCAATGAGGGCAAGGACTTTAACGCCAACAATCGCGCGGGGCGCAACATTCGGTTCGGCATCCGCGAACACGGCATGTGCGGCATCCTGAACGGCCTCGCCTACGACGGCATCTTCCGTCCGAGCGGCGCCACATTTCTCGTATTCGCCGACTATTGCCGCGGCAGCATTCGCCTCGCCTCGCTCTCCGGCCTGCCAGTCCTCTACATCTTCACCCACGACAGCGTGGGCGTCGGCGAAGACGGCCCCACCCACGAGCCGGTCGAAACCGTCAGCGGACTCCGCGTCATTCCTCATCTCGACGTGATTCGCCCCGCCGATCCCGAGGAAACCGCCGGCGCCTTCGCCGCCGCCTTGCTGAACACGAAAAATCCCACGTTGCTCGCGCTGACTCGCCAGGCCGTTCCCAATCTCACCTCCATCCCCGTGGCCACGCGCCGCGAAGGCGTCTTCAAAGGCGGCTACATCGCCGTCAAGGAAACCGGCCCCCTCAAACTCATTCTCCTGAGCGCCGGCAGCGAATTGCAGCACGCCGTCGCCGCCGCGAAAGAGCTGGGCGAAGGCGTTCGCGTCGTCAGCCTTCCGAGCTTCCGCCGTTTCGACGCCCAGCCTCAAGCCTACAAAGACGAAGTGCTGCCCCCTTCGGTCGAGAAGCGCGTTTCCATCGAAGCCGGTGTCACCGACCTCTGGTGGAAGTACGTCGGCCTCAAAGGCAAAACGATCGGCATCGATCGCTTCGGCCTCAGCGGCCCCGGCAACAAAGTCATGGAAACCCTCGGCATCACCGCCAAAGCCGTCGTCGAAGCCGCAAAATCCCTCCTCTAACCGAGTTCCCGGGAATCCGCCTCAACGCCCACTCCGGTTTCAGAGAATCGCGTTTCAAATAAGCGCGATCCGGGAGACGCCATCCGGGAGATGCTGGTTCGGGAGATGTCGATTCGGGCAAGCGCCAAAGGCGCGAGATTTGAAAGCCCAGGGCAACGCCCTGGGTTGCTCCGCCATGTCATCAGCCCCGAAGGGGCGGAACTGGATCAGCGACTATTCCCTATCGAAGCCCCCGACCACCGGGAAATCTCACAGCGCCGCAACGGAGCAATGTGGCAGCGGCGTCCCCGCCGCTGAATCCAATGCTTGGCGCCCCGCGCCACCTCACCCCCCGCAAACCAACCGCAGCGCAGCTTCGAGCGCATCGGTATCGCCTTCCGGAATGGAAATCACCCCCTCAACACCCTCCAGCCCGCACGCATTCGACGCAATGACGGGTACGCCCGCCGCCACCGCCTGCAATAGCCGCCGCGGCTGATGCTCCACCCACGCCGGAAGCACCACCACTCGAGCGCCCGCCAGCCAATGCCCGCTCGCCGGCGCCGCATCCAGACCGCCCCAAAAATCCGCGCCCTCGATCACCGGGCCGCCCAGCGCAACTCCCAACCCCATGCGCTTCGCCACTTCGCGCACCTCATACGCCCCCTTTCTCCCCAGAGTCGAAGCCGGAAACGAAATCCTCATTCTCTCCCCCTCCATCAACGCTCCAGGCCGGGAGGGCGAGGCTCCCGCCGAGCCGTGCATCTGCCGCCCCACCGGCAACGCCCAATCAACCAGCACCGCCCGCCTTCCCCCCAGCTTCGCAACGCCGCGATGCGGCGTCACCCAATGCCGCGCTTCCGCAAGCGCCTCGCTTTCCGCCGCGACCACCTCGGGTGAAACCCGAAAATCCCCCAGCGTCCGGCTTTCCGGATACTGGTCATGCGCGAGATCGAGCGCGGATTGAAGCGCCGCCAGCGGCTGCCGCGTCATGAGCACATCAAACGTGC